>SMTZ1_10004987_pt1 | contig 23306 bp, 35 predicted proteins | sample DeeMarSWOR136_30_FD_25667 | JGI IMG/M metagenome (IMG submission 25667) | reverse complement strand
GTAGATACAAAAATTTTAAAAGGTAGAATAAATTTTTTAGATATTACTCAAAATAGAAAAGAATTAAGAATGTCAGATAATGTTGTAAAGGAAGATAGGTATAGGCATTTACTTTCTTTACGTTGTAGAGTTGCTTTAAATTAGGAGGTTGCTATGGAATTTTCTACAATACATTATGCTATTTCATTAATTATACTTATTATTAATTTAGCGATGTTTATAGCAATAAAATTTAATGATTTGAAACATTTAGAAATAGCAGTAAAAGAATTAAGACAAACAAATAAGGAAACAGGAGAAAAGGTTGATAAATTATCTAACCGAATTTCAAGAATTGAAGGTAAATTATCAATTAAAGAAGAGTAAGGTAGATAAATTCTCTGAAGAAGAGAGAAATAACCAGTATCTATTTAATCAAAAGGAGGATTAAAGAATGATACATGCAAAAGCAACTAAACCTCGTATATTTCCCTGGAATAATGATAGAGACCCTGAACAGATTGACCGAGTTCAAGAAATAGTTGGAGATTTAACTATTACTCAGGAAAAACTATATGAGGTAGGAAGAGTTGGTAAATTAGGGGTACATAAGCAAACTCCAGCATTAGCACCAACGATTAGACAATTTGAAAATGGAGATATGAATTTTTGGAGAAGTTTAGCTAATTTGGAAGACCCTACTTCGGCTTCATTAGATGAAAGTGTAGATTTAGATGATATTTCTGCTACTATTTTTGATATAGCTGCATTTTTAACTGATGATAGTGGTTCTTTTAAAGGTACTATAAATTTTCCTAAAATGAGAGTAAGTGGTTTTTCCATTAATATTGCAGACCCTGATTCTACCATTGAAAGAAGTTTTGATTTAGTAGGTGAAGATTATAAAATTGTAGTAGATAATTATTTAGCATGGCAAAAAGAGACAGCATCTGGAGACGGAGAATTAACTATAACTTTGAGTCCTGCAGCTATAGAATATGCTTCTGGTAAAAGAGTATTTAAAGTATTAAGAGTAAGAAGTGGAGAGGTTTCTGAATTAATCGAAGACGCAACTCCTTCCTATGAAGCTAATACTTGGAGATACGATGCAGGAGATGTAAAAGTACAAACTTGTTTAACTGGAGATATTGTAAAAGTATTTTATGCAGCAGCTTCAGCTTATACTACGCTTTGGACAGACAATGATGTAAGTGCAGAAGCTTATTATGCCGACCAATGTGATATTTATCTTAAAGTCGGAGCTGGAGATGCAGAAAAAATTTATAGAATTCAAAGTGTTACTATAGATGGTACTCTAGAAAGAACAGATTATAAAGAAGTTGGAAATAAAGAAATAGTTCAAACAGGTGTTAGTTCGAAAACAGTTACAGTTACTTTGGGTAGAATTTTAGAAGATTTTACTTTAGAAGAAATCTTAGCAGGAAGTCCAGCATATCCTTTTATCGATTCGAGAGAATTTTCTTCTGAAGTTACTCTTATAGTTAAAATATATACAGATAATACCAAAAGTACATTTGCTTTAGGTTATAAAATTACAGATTTATCCCCTACATCTTTAGCTTTTGGAACAACTGTAGAAGAATATGATACCGCAGATGATACTTTAGAATCAGATAATTTTTTAGTAACCCCTGATGAAAGCGAATTATAATCTAATATAAATAATAAAAGAAGGAGTCTTGGGCTATCCCAAGCTCCTTCCCACAAAAAGTAAGGAGAGGTAAGGACATGAATAATTTAAATAAAAAAACAAGACAGAATCGCCTACCGTTTATGGAAGGTCTCTGTCTTTTTTATTAAGGAGTAAGGATGGGAAATAAAATTATATTGGATTTAGACCTGTTTAAAATGATAATGGATAAAGAATTAAAAAAACTAACAGGCAAAACTATGAAAAGATTTGAAATCTCTAATGATATACAGGAAATTAAAAAACAGGTTAAGGATTTACAATATGAATGGGGAAGAGATTTTTACGATATGTTAGAAACAGGCAAAATAATTTTAGATTTTTCAAAAAGTAAGGAAGGAGATACAAATGGAATCTAAAGACTTATTAAGAGAAGAAGAGGCTACTAGAATTGCTAAAGAATTAAAAGAAAAATATAATTTAGAAAAATTTCAAGAAATTCTTAAAGATAATAAATATGATTTTTCTTTTGAAGATAAAGAATATAGAGTTCGTCTATTGAATATGGCTGAGAAAGAAGAATTAGATGCTTTAAGAAGAAAAAAATTTGGTCAATTAATTCAGGATAAAGATATTTTATTAGAAAAAGATTTGATACAAATATATAAATCTAGAAATATAGATTTAGAAGAGATGCAAAATAAAATAAAAAAATTAAGTGCAGAAAAAATGTCTAATTCTTTAAAACAAGGAGAAGCTATTTCTAAAAAAGCAGGAGAAAGTATTTTAAAAAATTATACTGAAAAGATAGAAACTCTTTCTCTTCAAATAAATATTTTATCTGTTCAAATTAGAAATTTATTAAACTATTCTTTAGAGAATCAATTAGCGAACTATGTAATTAAATGTTTGACTTATTTAGCTTTAGAAATTAAAAAAGAAGATAAATACGTTAAAGCATTTCATTCTATAGAAGATTTTGAGAAAAATGCTTCAGAAAAATTAGTAGAACAGGCTATATATTATACCATGTTATTAAATTAAAATGGAAATAGAAAAAATTATAAGAAAATTAGCTAAACAAATAGATAGCTTGAATTTATTTTCTGCAGCTAAAGAAATAAATAATATATATCTATTTAAAAACAATATAGATTTTAGTAGATTACAAAGGCTATATATTTCTTATTTATATTTTTATAATGAATTATATCAAGATGTTGCAACAAAGAAAATAGACGAAAAAATTTTAGAAAGTGAAATTTATGAAGATTCTTATATTTTATGGAAAAGAAAAAATCCAGATGAATATTTTGGATTAGGGAAAGATAAAAATAAAAAAAGAAAATCAGGTAAAAAATCAGATGTACATTTAGTTTTTTAATTTATAAAAAGAGGTAAATTATAATGGCTGCAAATTATGAATATTTAATCGAAACAATTTTTAGAGAAAGAGGTATAACTCCTACTGCAAAAAAAATTAAAGAAATTGATAGAGCTTTTACAAAAATAGGAGAATCAGGTAAAAAAAATGTACAGCAGATGGGAGATTTCGAGAAAGCATTAAGAAGAGTTGCTATAGTTGTACCTATTTGGGCATTAGCTAGAGCTGCAATTCAGGCTATTACTGCACCAATAAAAGAAGTAACAAAAGCTTTATTAGAATTAGATACAGGATTATCAAAAGTAGCAACAGTTTCTAGAGTTTCATTAGGAGAGCAAAAACAATTTTTTACGGATTTAACTGCAGCAGCATTTAATTATTATAGAACTTCTTCTGCATCTATGAAAGATATTACTGAATCCATGTATCAGATTGGTACTGCAGGAAGGTCTACTACTGAAATTTTAAAAGGTTTTAATCATGTATTAGATTTGAGTATAGCTACATTTGGAAATGTAACCGATGCAGGAAGAACTTTAACTGGAGTTTTGAATGTTTATGGAGCTTCTCTTACAAATCAAATTACAGCTACTGAAAAAATGAAATATATTGCAGATTTATTAACCTATACTTGGTCTAATAATCAGGTAGAGTTAAATGAAATAGCATTAGCTATAGGTTATGCTGGTGCTGCTGCAAATTCTTTAGATATAGATTTAAAAACATTAGTGGGCACAATTGGATTTTTAAATACAGGATTATTGAGAGGTAGCAAAGCAGGTACTTCATTATTAAACGCTTTTATTCAAATAGCAACAAGTACTGAAAAATTAAGAAATTTAGGAATTGTATTTGACCCAAGAAAACCATTAGATTTTTTAGATGTTATGACTCAATTAAGAGCTAGATTTGAAGAGACAGGTAAATCTTTAGCTTTTACTGAAGAATTATTTGATGTATTTGGTAAAAGAGGAGGCAGGGCAATTTCTATTATTATTAATGATTGGGATAGTTGGATTGAAAGAATTAAAACTGCAGATTCTGAATTTAAAGATTTTGCTGAAAGTACTAGACAAACTGCTGAAAAAACTCTACCTAAAGCTTTTGGTAAATTTTTTAAACTAAGATTTATTCCAGCAGATATTAAAACTGGATTAAATCCTTTAACTGAATTTTTTAATAATTTAAATAAACAGATTATACAAAATCAGGAAGATTTGAGAGATTATTATGATTTAATAGAAGAGGGATACGATTTACCGCCTGTCAAAATAGTTCCTACTCCAGGAGTTATAGGAGGATTTAAATTTATAGCACCAGAATTAGATAAAATGACTGAAAAAGCTCTTGAATTTAAAAGGCTTATTGATTGGAAAGGAAGTCTGGAAGAAGCAAATAAGGAATTAGAAAAATCTGCTAAACAAATACAAACTGATGCTGATTTAGCTAAAATATTTTTAGATGCTAGCATTGATTTAGGTCATTCTTGGAAAGATTTAGATGAAGAAACTAAAAATATGATTTTTAATTATGCAGGAATTAATAGAGAAAATGAAAAGCAAGTTAAAGAATTAGAAAAAATATATAATTATCGTTTCAAGATTGCTCAACAAGCTAGAGCAGAAGAAAAAGCTACTAATAATATTTCATTAGGATTAGTAAAAAAATTAGAACAAAACGATTTAGAAACTAAATATGCATTAATGAAAGTAAAAGGAGCTGAAGATGAAGAAATAGCTTATATAAAATTAGTTGATAGAGTAAGAGAATTAAATAGATTAGCAGAACAGGATAATGAAAGAAGAAGAGAAGCAGGAAAAACATTATATCAAACTTTAAATTTAACAGATGTATTGAGAGGAAATTGGAGTAAAATATTTCAAAGTGGTTCTTTAATTTTAGATAAAGAAAAAGATGTATTAGCAATAGAAAAATTAAGAACTCAAATTATAACAGCACAAAATCAAAAATATCAAGACCAAGTAGATACTCTTAAAAGTTTAGCTTTAGAATATGAACAGGCAGATATGTTTGAAAAAGGTAGATTACGCAGAGTAGCTGAATTAGCTGCTATGACTCCTGAAAGATTAAAACAAGTTTTTGAATCCTCTACCTATGATAAAAATTTAATAATTGAATACTGGAATACTTTTTCTCAAGAAGCTAGAGATGCTTTAATTGAAACTACTACTTTGTATAAAGATTTTATAAATAAATTACCTAAAGAAACTCTTACTAATATTTTAAGTGTAAGGCAGCCTAGATTTGAACCATTTAGAGCACCAGAAGCACTTAAAGCTCCAGTAACAAATAATATAACTAATAAAGGAGCAGAAGTAATTAATATTGCTGTTCATGCTCCTGGAGCAACTAGCGAAGAAATTGCAAGGATAACTTCAGAATATATAAAAAGGGAATTATTAGCTAATGATGATTTTCAATCTATTTTTGCTAGAAAAATAACTCCTAAAATGGAGGTAAGATAATATGTCTAGCTACACCGTACAATTAATATTTGATGATGGAGCTAATTCATATACTTTCCCTATAGTATTTCATATTTCTGACCCTAAAGAAGGAATGAAAGCTACTGTTATAGAAGGAAATCGAGGAGATGGTGCTATAATAATTCCTGGAGGTAAAAAGAGTCAAGAAATAAGAATAAGAGGAATTTTAGCAGATTCAGATGGTTATGAAGATTTAACAGATAAAATGAATGAGATGAAAACTAAAGTAAGTACCAATCCAGCTACTTTAACATTAAGACATTGGACAGGAGCAACTTGGCAAACAGATTGGTCTTATACAGTTAGAAGAATAAGTGAAATTGAATTTACTGAAAGTTTAAGAACAGATTCACAAGAATACGAAATAACATTTATAGTAACCAATTATTAAAAAAGGAGGAAATATAAATGGCAACAGCAATGAATTTTAGGGTTAATTATGTAAACGCTGACCACGATTATAATAATTATAATGCAGACTATATAACAGTTGATTTAACTAACGATTATTTAATTTGGTCAGAAACATTAGCAGATTTGCTTACTCATGAGCCTACTCCTACAGAATTAAATGAAAATGCAGCAATTATAGATGAATCTAATCCAGTAACAGTTGCGAAATGTCTTTTAATGGATTACTCACATGATGTTGGAGGAGCTTATTATACTCATTTAATTAAAGGTATGGGAGAAAATAAAAGATATGTATTTTGTTTTTCTTTTGATGGAGTAACAGCTACTATACCAAGATTAGAAGCTTGGGATGATAGTACTCATACTACTGCAGTTAAGCATGTATTAGGAGAAGGAGTTCCAGCAAATTCTTTTGTGAAAGTAGTTAGAACAACTAGTTCATTACCAGGAGCAGGTTGGGCAGGTACTCCTATTGCAGGAGCAGATGATTATGTAGAATTAGATAATGCGGTATTATCAGCAGCTAAAGATTTATATGCTAATATTAAAATAGTAATTCCTACAGATTATGATACTCCTGCTGCAGAAACTTTTGTTTTAACTTGTCGATATACATTTTTGTAATTTGTTTAAAATAATGGGATTTTATGATAGAATTTTATTGTAAAAATTGTAATAAAAGAATTAGTTATGGTTCTTGGTATTATGGTACTAAATTATGTAGAAGATGTGTTAATCTAGGCAAAAATAATCCAAATTATAAAAGAGGTAAAACTCATAATAACAAATGTATTGTTTGTAATAAAAAAATTAGTTATAATGCTATTAGATGTGCTAGTTGTGCTACAAAAAATGCTTTTAAAATAGGAAAAAGACAATATAGAAAAATTAAGAAATGTTTAGATTGTAATAAAATTTTAAAAGACAATAGAAGTAAGAGATGTTTAAAATGTGTTGCAAAAATTAGAGGAATAAAAATGAAAGGAATTTTAACGAATCCTAAATGTGGATTTGGTAAGGGAAAATATTATAAAAAAATATGGATGAGAAGTTCTTATGAAATTGCTTATGCTAAATATTTAGATAAAAATAATATAAAATGGTTATATGAACCCCAAACCTTTGATTTAGGTAATACTACTTATACTCCAGACTTTTATTTGCCTAAAATAAATACATATATAGAAATAAAAGGATGGTTTAGTCCGATAGCAAGAAAAAAATACCAATTATTTAAAAATTATTATTCTCAAATAAAGATTAAAATACTATATAAAAATAATTTACAAAAATTAGGAGTTTTATAATGTTTAATTTATATAAAATTATTTTTAAAGATAATACAATATATAAGGGGGGAACATATAAAGATACTCGGTGGCTTCAAATCCCTCTTAAAAAAATTAAAGAAATAGAATATATTACTCCTTTTGGTAAAAAAATAACTCTTTCAAATTATGATAAGTACTATCATTTTATAGAAGCAACAATGGATTTAAGTGGTAAAGAAAAAGGAAAAAATAAATTAGAATATAGTTATTTGATAGTTAAAAAAGATAATAAATATAAAGTTCACAAAATTAGTTTACAAACAGGAAAAATAGAAATATTACATTTAAGAGAAGAAGATAAATTTATCAAACAATTAAATCCGATAGGATGGAGGGGATAAATAATGGCAGCTACACATCAATGGTCAGAAAGTAACGGAGTTGGTGAAGTAGTAACTGATGGTATTAGTAATATTAATTTTGGAAGTGTAGATGATAACGATATAGTTACAATTGATTATCCTATTACAATAGGACAAAATTCATTTTCAAAATATATTAGATGTAAATTTACTGGTATTTTTACAGAAATATCTAATATGAAATTTTGGAAATCTGCTGGAGCTTATATTTTAGGGGAATCTATAAAAGCAGGAGCTAATGTAGCTTACGCTACTCCTAATCAAACTGGAACAGTAGATTCTGATGTGCCTACTACAGAAGGAACAGCTTTATCCGTAAATTCGGCAGAAGGCAATCCTACCATAGAATATGGAGTTTCTGGAGTTTCTGGTTATACTGGATATATTAGATTACAGCTTAGAACTACAGGTTCAACACCAGCAGGAGCAGTAAATCAAAAGACGTTTACATTTCAATACGATGAAGTATAAAAAAGGAGCTTAAATGTCTAATTCAATAGACCTAAATTTAGGAAAAGAAGACAATTCAATGCTTTCTTTTCATTGGTTTGCTATTTTTAAAGATGGAACTCAAATATTTCAATTTGATAAAGATAGCAAAGAACATAGATTTAAAGAAGTAAAAGATAGATTTGATGATTTAATGTATTTTAGTTTATCAAATCATAAAGGTAAATTATTTACAGTAGATTTAAAACAGGGAATTATAGGATATAATGATTTAGTATTTCCTTATAGAGAATCTAAAGAAATCAAAAAAAATATCAGGCTTATTTTCTTTAGAAGGCATAAAGTACAAATAGGAGATAATGGAAAAGAACAAAGTCATTATATAACTTATCATTTAGGTTTTCAATATAATGATGAAAAAGATAATAATAGAAAAATTATTTTACAAATAGATGAGGAAGGAAATTTTATTATAGAATAAGGAGTAATTATGAAACAAATTGATGGATTAAAATTAAAAGGACAGGCAATTATTGAAAGAAGAAAACTAGATGGTACAATTATTGATAGAGAAATAATAAATAATATAATTGTAGATACAGGAAAAGAAAGAGTTGCTAAATTATTAAATGGAGTATCTACTACTTATTTTGGATTTATAGGGATAGGAATAGGTACAAATCCTCCAGCAACTAGTCAAACTTCTCTTCAAAGTCAAATTAAAAGAGAAGCAGCTACTTTATCATATGAAGCTAATTATAAAACAATATTCGAAAAAACTTTTTCTTTTGCTTCAACTTATACAATTACAGAAGCAGGAATATTTAGTTTAGCAGTTGGAGGGGTAATGTTAGATAGATTTACTTTTACTGGAAAAGAGGTAAATGATGTAACTACTTTATATATAAAAGTTACTATAACAATAAGTTAAAAGGAGAAAATAAAAATGGCAGAAACGACTATTATGAATACAGCAGGAACTTTTTCAATTCCTGTTCGTTCACAACCACAATGGATTTGTAGAGATGATAATGATGATTACTGGACTGTAGTTAGAGATACTACAGGAAATTTGAGAGTTTATAAAAGTATAAATGATGGAGTTACTTGGTTATTAAAAAAAACTATAACTAATTCTGATTTCTCAGGAGGAAATCCATTGCCTACTCATCATTTTCAATTAATAAATTGTTCAGGGCAAGATAAAATTTATTTAAGAATAGTAGGACAAACAGCACAATATTTAAATTTTAGTTGGATTTTTAATGTAACTGCAGATACAAATAATAAAGGTATGGATGGAGTTAAATTTACAGTTTCTTATGGAGACCAAGATTTATATGGATGCATAGCTTGGGATTTTGCTGGTAACAGATTATTAGTAATGGGTTATCAAGGCAGTCCAGGCAGTACTTCTAAATTTGGAATTATTAATTTAACCACTCATACTATTGACGACCAAACATCAGGAGTAGCAAATGAAAATACTCATCATGATTATTATATAAGTCCTACAGATGGCTATGGATATATAGTACATGGATATAGTGCTAGCATATATTTAGAGAAATATAACAATGGGGTTAATTACGGAAGTAGACTTGAGATTACAAATGATAGTTGGGCTGCAGATGAATGGTTATTTGCTGGTGTAGTTACTGATTCTAATGGAGACCCTATAATTTATGGGTTATATAGACAATCATCTAATTATTATATAAGTATTCAAAGACATGATAAAGATTCTTTAAGTACTCATACAGTAGTAGATTCTTATAATTTAGGCACAACAGCTCCAGAAATGTGTAGTATGACTATAGATGGAAACGATAATATTTATTTTTTAGTTACAAAAGGAACAGACAAAGAAGCTTATAGTATTAAATATGAAATTAGAGTACCAGCAGCTAGTAGTCAAATGCTAGTTACTTATCAAGCAACAGCATAAAAATATAAAAGGATAAAAATATAATGGCTTATTCACCTAATATAATAATACCACAAATGACATCCAATACTACTCCTCAAGGAGTAGCAAGTGCGAGTAGTTATTATTCTCCACATCAAGCTTGGTATGCTTTTGACCATACTATAGGTGCTTCTAATAAATGGTTAGCTAATACTTCTGCAGGGTGGTTACAATATGAATTTCCTACTGCTGAAATAATAACCCAATATACTATTCAAGAACCAAATGAAGGCTTGAATTCTAGGATGCCTAAAGATTGGACTTTTAAAGGTAGTAACAATGGTTCAGATTGGGATATTTTAGATACAATAACTGATGAAACTGGTTGGATTCAAAACGAAAAAAGAACTTATAATTTTTCTAATTCTACAGCTTATAAATATTATAGATTAGATGTTTCTGCAAATAATGGAGATACTTATTTAGCTATTGGCGAATTAGAGATGATGGTAACAGATGGTTTAAGTAGGAAATTTAATACAATAGATGTGCCTATAGGAGCTATTCGTAAAAAATTTAATACTGTTGCAGTACAAATAGGTGCTATTTTTAGAAAATTTGCTCCTATTGATTTAACGAGAGAAGAAGAAGAAATCAAAGAAGAAACAATAACTTTAACAGAATCTTATGATATTACTGTAAGTAGAAGAAGAACTATAACTTCAAATGCAGAAATAAGTGAAAGTATTCGTGAAAGAATAAATTCAAATGCGAACATTAAAGCATTAGGAACTAAAAAAACTATATTATCAGATGCATTAATCACTAGTAAAATTCAAAAGGCAATAACTTCAGATGCACATATAAAAGCAGACGATATTAGAAAAACTATAACTTCAGATGCACATGTTTCTTCTGCTCCTATATTTAGAAAAACTATAACTTCAGATGCTCAAATAACATCAGCAGGTCTTTATAATATTGCTAATTATATTAATACTAAATTTGTATTTCTAAAAAATATTTTAAATAAATTTAATTTTGGAAGAAGAGCTACAGATGATATTACTAACATAATTAATTCTGTAAAAGGATTATTTATCCATATTAATAATAAAATTAATACTAAAAAACAACCTAAATATGATATTAATAATGATATAAGATTTTTAGCTTCTTGGCAACAAGCAGGAGATTTTGGATTTCAATCTTTAGGTAAATCTTATATAAAAATTTATATTAATAGTGTAGAAGTTACAGATGTAGATGTAGATAGCATAAATATTCATCAAGAAATTAACCAAACTCATACAGCTTCATTTGAATTGGCTAGAGCTTATGATGCTTCTAAACCTGCTGTAGAGTCTACTGTAGAAATAAAATATAAAGATTATTTATTATATGGAGGATATATAGTTAATATAGCTCCTTCTGATACTCCAGAAAATATCAGGATAGAATGTCAAGATGAATATTGGAAACAAAATAGAAATAATAAATACTTTTTTGTAGGGCATGAACCTACAGACAATCAAGAAAAGTATTATAATACTATTAAAGAAGCTATAGCTGCGGAATTTTCTTGGAATGTTCCTTTTGGTAATTTTGTTCCTCAAACTATAGATTGTTTTGGGCAAGGACAATCAGATGCATTAACTGATTTGATAGACCAAAGTGGTAATTTTGGATGGTTTTATGATGTTAATGGAAATAAACAATTATGGAAAGCAAACGAAGGGTCTGTTATTAATTTAGAAAGACAAGAATTACAAAAAAATATAGGATTGTATCAATTAATTGAACATAGATTTAACGAAAATGTAACAGATATTATTAATAAATATAGAGTTCAGATGGGAGAAAAAGTTATTCGTAAATTTAACGATACAGGAGGAAATAGGACTTATGCTGCTTATAATTATAGCAATTTTCAAGCTTATTTACAACCAGTTTGGGATAGTTATTATGAAAGATTAGCTAAAGACCATTCTTCAGGATATGGATGGGATTATCATCTTCCAGAAGATGATGAATTATATAGAGATGTATTTAAAAAATATTATATTCCTTATTTAAATTCAGAAATATCTTCTTGGAGTGATAGGTATCCTCCAAAACTAGTTATAGTAAATCCTGGTTTTATAGGATTTAATTTTATTCCTCTCAGTCCATTTGGAAATTATAAAATTATAGAAAATGGATTTAGTATTGATTATGAAAAAAAGATTTTAACTCTATCAGAAGCATATTTTGGTTATAAAACAGATGAGCATGGAGAACTTATCGCTATTCGCAGACCAAGTTTAATTTTAGCATTATGGAAGAAAAATTATTATACAGTTACAGGAAGTCCTTCAGATAATCCTGAAGAAGATATAGCTAATCCTATGATGTTTTTTACTGATAAAATGGGAATTTATCCTATTACAATTATTAAAGATTTAGAATTAACTTCATTATCAATACAAGAAGGATATACTTATGTAGATGAAGAAGGAGTAACTCAAGTAATACCTTCCTGGGATGATACTGAATTTGCAAGAGATTATGCAAATTGGCAATTAAGCAAAATTTGTGATAAAAGAATTACAGGAGAAATTAATATTACTTTAGATGCAGCTTGTTTTTATAATATAGATTTATCTAAAAGAATATTTATAAATGGAATTACAGAATCTAATATGAATATTCTTTCTATAGACTACAATATTTCTAATTTTACAGTAACAATAAGATTAGAAAATAGTAGAGCTTATACTCGTACTGTTAGTTTACAAAGCAGGGGAGAATAAAATGAAATTACAGGAAAAAATAAATCAATTAGAACAAGAAATAGAATATTTAAGAACTAAAGTTAATGATTTATCTAGAAATGTTGAAGAAAAAACTAAAACTCCCTATAGTATTGCAGGAGGAGGAAGAAATCCTGCTTTAAATAAAGCTATAGATATTTCTACAGGAAAATCAGTAATATTATCAGGAAGTGTTATTTGGAACGATGCAGAATCTCAAATTCCTAGATATGGACAAGTTGCACCAACACCTACTAGAGGGTATAATAAGCATAGTCATTCTAGATATTCAGGAGGAGCATTAATGATTAATGCTTTAGAATTAGTAGAATATGACTCTGATACTATTGAAAATCCTCATTGTCAACAATTTAATAATAAAACTCCAAAAATTGCAACTATAAAACATACAGTTGAAGGTAGAGAAGAAATTATAGAAAAAATAGGATTATTAGATATTGCTTTTAATCCTACTACACGAAAATGGGGAACTTCTAGTACAGATATAGATGTAGAAACTACTTATTTAGTAAGAAAAGTTACAGAACAAGGCAACGCTTATTTAAGGTCTAAAGGATTGTCAGAACAAACTATAGGAGATATTATGAAAGATGAAGATGGTAACGAAATGAAATCTCCTTTATTATATGCTTTAGGAAATCCAAATGAATTAGAAGGAAGAAATGAAAATCTTAATAAATCTAATGTATATTGGGATAAATATGCTAAATGTTGGAGATTTTATTCAGTATTTAAACCATATCCAGAGGAAGAATAATGGCAGATAGATATAAATCTGAAACTAATTCACAACAAAATTTATCTATAATACAAGAATTTCAAAATTTAGGTTATATTTATCAAAGTATGATACCTATAGTAAATCAATATCATGAAAAAATTCTTTATGATGAAGATAATGAAGGAACAAAAATTTTAAGATATTCTGCTCCTAATAAACCAATTCAATATTATAATAGATATTTAGAATATACTCCCTGGACTAGTTTAAATGGTAATACTTATACAGGAGAAGGACTTTCTAATATTTTATTATATTATCATCCATTTACAGAGCCTATTACTTTACTTAATCAAGCAATGCTACAAAAATTAGGAGTTATGGTTATCAAACCAAATCAAACAATTGTAGCTGCAGTTTATTTCGGTGGTGAAGATGGAGTTCCTTCAGTTAGTGCTTGGGGAAATCCTAATTGGTCTAGTTTAGAAGCTTCTAGACCTGCTGAAGATGTAGACTATACTCATGAATATTTAAATGACCCTGGAGAATTAGATTCTATTACTTGGCATCCTCAAAAATATTTTGATGCTTATTTTGGAAATTATTTAATAGGAGTTATAAGTTTAGATTATATATCTAATTATCAAGCAACAGCTCCATTTGAGTTAGAATTATTTTATAAACATCCAGATTATTTTTTTGGGTCTACTAAAACAGCTCAAAGACAATCAATTATAGGATGGTATTTACAAAGGTGGAATCCTGATAGTAGAAATCATACATTAGCATTTACTAATAACGAATGGTTGGCTGGAAGTAATTTTGTGTCTTCTGGAGGTTCTTTTATAATTCCAGACGGAACATTAGAATTACAATTTAATGATTATATACACCAAATTAATTATAGTCATGGATTATATCATAGAGTTCCAGGTAAAGCTTCAGAAGATTTAAATATTGAATTATATTCATGGAAAAAACATTTACAAAGGATTTTTATAGGAGAAATAATATATAATAAAGGGCAAATAGATGAATATCATACATATAAATATAGAATAAAAGTAACTTGGAATATAGAAAATGTAGGGAATTTTATTGCTACAGAATATGATTTATATTATTTTTTATCTGGAGCAGGGGAATCTATATCAATGAATTATTCTGGAAGTATAGAATCTGAAGTTGCAGATATTGTGTCAGATATAAACAAATTAGATTTATCTAATTATCCTACAGGAGAGATTATAGTGTCTCTTTTTGGAGGTTAAAAAATTCAGAATATGTTATTTTTTCGAAATTTTCTATATTGGAATTTAAAGAAACATTATAAATTTTACATTTAGAGTTATTAAAAGCTTTAAAATATTGATTAGCTAAATGATTTTCATAAAAACCTATCTTACCAATCCCTTCATGAGGAATTTCTTCTTTATTATAATAATGAATATCTAAATTAGTATGTCCATTATAAACTCTCCTATCTATAGGAGCAGGATTTCTTCTATTCCAATCGTACCCTAATAAAAATATTTTTTTTGGTTCAAAGTATTCTGCAAGATGTAAAGCAAATAATCCGCATAGTATAGGATTATAAAATCCTAATTTAATAGGATTATTATTATAAATACCACTTCCTTTTACTATTAAAGTATTGGGTAATAAAACTTTAGAGTCTATATTTGCAGTAGTTATAATTAAAGATTCTTTTTTTAATTCTTCATAAATATCAGGATTTTGTTTTCGTTGCATATAATATGGAACATAAAAATCAGAATCTACACATGCTAACAAAGTATGAGGAAAATGTTTATAGGCATAATTACAAGCGATAACAAACTTATCTTTAAGTTTATCTTTTAATCCTAAAGAAATTCCTTCCTTAATAGAAGCTCCTCCTCCTATAATAATAATTTCTTCTAATCCTTTAGTTATTGATTTTAATTTTTCTAACATTTTTAGACCGATAAATATCTTCTGGAGTTATTCTAGAAGGATTTTTATCATTAAATTTAAATCCAATTGTATTTAATGATTGAGCAATTAATCCAGAGCAAGTTGATTTAGGTAAAATTCCTTCATATTTAAAATATAAAAGAATAAAAGTTAATAATTGTTTAAAATAGTTTCCTTTTTTTGTAGATAAAATCGCTATAGTAATAGCTTTATCTAATTTAATATTATTTATCTTTTTTATTCTTACTAATTCAAAATAATATAAAAATTTATTAAAATATTTATTTATTGAATGTATGGCTACTCCATATCTTCCAGATTCGATTATTTTATTTTTATTGAGAATCCAACAAACATGATTAAATTTACTTTTAGTAAATATACGTATTAACCAACCGATAGGGTCTAATTTATGTTTAATAAGAAGAATATCACCTTTACGGAATGTTTTTATATTTTTCTTCTTCATTTTTCTTTATTTTTCTTATTTCCCAAAATTTTCTGAGAATTATTTCTCCAGTTTGTAATCTAATATCAATATCTTCTTTATATATTTTTTCCGCAATTCCTTTTCTTAATTCTCCATTAACTCTTAATAGCAATAATTGTCCTGGATTCATTTATTTTCCTGTAACCATACTTTCATATTATATTTTTTAAGAAATAAAGGCATAAATTCAGCATATAATCTTTTTCGCATTATATTATATTCATGTGGTTTATAATTAATATAATTAGCACTATAAGATTCATTATAAAATACTTTATAAAAACTCGTTAATTTTAATCTCCAAAAGAAATCTTCATGTTCAGCTAATTTTAAATTGTTATCCCATTTATGAAAAAATAAAGCATCTGTTTTAGCTAAAAAGAAATTTCTAACTATATCACATCTTAAAAATTCAGTATTCATAAATCTTTTGTATTCGTAAGCATTGGTAATAACAAATCTAGATTTATCTGAACTTAATTTTATTAATTTTTCCCAATTTACTCTATTATTAAGTTTCATACCGACAATACCATAATGCTGATGTTCTTCTAAAAATCTAATAATTATTTTTAACTCTTTAATAGGTTGTATAAATTCTATACTATCTGCAGTTAATAAACAATAGGGAATATTTAATTCTTTGGCTTTATCTACTAAAAAATTTCTAGAATATGATAATCCACAATCAAAAGGCAAATACCATTGTCTTACTTTATCTTTAGGTAAAGATTGATAAAATTGTTCTTTTTCTATAAGTTGTTTGCCCTGGTCTGCTATTAATAAAATACAATCATCGGACATGTAGGTTAAAATAGATTGAACTGTTTTATATAAAAGTTCATCTCTTAGAAAAGTAGTTAATAATATAGCTATTTTATGATTCATTTTTTAATTGTCTCCAAGATTTGCCTGTATATTTTTCTAAATATTTTTTTACAGGAAAAGGAACTAAAAATTCGTTATCTTCTATAGCAGTCTTTTTAGTTTTTCTAGAAGTTTCTACAATAATTTCTATATTATATTTTTCTAATAAAGTTTTAATTTCTTCATTAGGAACTCCAATAGTTATATTTTCCGTTGGAATTTTTTTATTAATAATAATATCATAGCAAGATTGTTTTAAAAACCAAAAAGTAATATTTTGTTCTATTAATTTAATAAATAAATTTTTTGGTATTTGAGTTTTAACAGGGTCTTGTATTTCTTCTTTGGTTTGTTCTATTATTTGGTTTTGAATAATTATATCTTTGGGTACATTTATTTTCTGTTTTTTTTGTGTTTCATAAATAATTTTAGTTCCACATACTCCTAATGCCATTTTAAGATTCCAAGAATCTCCAAATATTTTACCACATTGAGGTCTAGTTCTAAATTGATTATAGTCTTTAGTTCTAATAGGTTCGTGAATAACGGTCATATCAGGGAAATAAGCTACTTTAAAATCAGAATATAATTTAATTCGTAAAAACATATCAGTATGTTCATAAGATACTTTTAAATTTTTGTTCCATCTCAATTCTTTATTTTGTTTAATAGTTTTAGTTTTACATAAAACATAATTAAAAGTCAAATCGGTATAATAATATTCTAAATTACCGATTGTTTGTACTTCAGGGTCGGTTAATTCTAATGGCACATAAACTAAGATACCTTTTTCTTTATCATAAAATAATTCTCGTTCATAATGTTGTACTGTACCTTTTAATATAATACTTCCTCCTACAAATCCTAATTTTTTATCTTTATTTAGAATTTTCATAGCTTTTAAAATATTATTTTTTTCTGTAAATATAAAATCATTATCTCCCCACATTAAATAGGGTTCTTTAATTTTTTTAACTAAGAAATTACGAGCATTTGATAAACCTAAATCATACTCAACAAAATAATAGTTTACATTATTTTCTTTATAAAATGCTATCATTTCATCTGTAGGAGCATCTTGGTCGGCAACATATACTTTTATAAATGGACAATGTTCTTTAAGACTTAATATACATTTTTTTGTAGCTTCTTTTCTTATAAAATTGACACATATATATCCGATAATTTTCTTCATTATTCCTCTGACAATAGTCGTTTTCGTATTTTTGTAGAACTTATTCCCTGAGTTCTTGGTAAATAAACTACAGGGATTCCTAAATTAGCTCCAGTAAATGTTTTTGGAGTCCAATCATTTCCAACAAAAATAACTTCTGGTTTATATTTTTTAATAGCTTCTTTTTTTCCAAAAGTAAGAGATTGAATATCAACAATATCTACATATTTAATAGATTTAATGATAGATAATCTATCTTCTAATAAAGTAACTGACTTATGTTTTTTCTTTTTATAAATATATTCGTCTGTACTAACACAAACAATTAATTTATGACATTGTTTTTTTGCATTTTTAATAATATTTAGATGTCCTATATGAAATATTTCAAATGCTCCAAAAGTTATTCCTATATTATATTTCTTCATATCCTTTTACAATACATCTATCAGTTTTATAACAACTATATTGGCTTCTATGAACTGGAGTCTTCCAATCTCCATATCTATACGTTAAATATTCTTCAATATCATGAGGGATTAAAAATTGAATTCCTTTAAAATTAATGGATTGTAATTTTTCATAAAATATAGCAGGAACTTTTTTATAAGTAGCAATTTTATTACCTTTAAAAATAGTCCACCATACAAAATCATTTTTAAACTTTTTAAACATTAAATCTATTTTTAAATTATGTTTTTTAAAAGATACTTGCTGTGTAGCTAATTCTTCTAAATTCCAATAATGATAAAGGGCAAATCCTTTTTCTTCACATTTATTAATTAAAGCAGGAATAAGTGCTTTGAATTCGTCAAATGTAGTTAAATCAATATCATTTTCATCATCTTCACAAAAATCCTTATCTCTATAAGCTCCTAGACAAGTACCTCCATCTAATAAAAATGGTAATACTAATTCTTTACATATTTCATTGAATTCTTTTAAATTATTAAAAGCTATTTCTTTTGTGTTTTCTGCCATTTTGAATGTTCTCCAAATATTTCATTAATAGTTACAGGTTGATAATTCCAACCTTCTACACTTAAATCTACTATACAAGAATTTTTACCTAATTTATTAAATCTTCCATATTTATTATGAGTATGCCCACTAAAATTAAAAGTAAATTCTTCTTTGGCAAATTTAGGATTATGAGTTAAATAAATTCTCTTTCCTCCATGTTTTATGACCATAGATTCGGTAGGAAATTTTATACCATTTCTTTTATCATGATTTCCTGAAATAAAAATAATATTTTTACATATTAATTGGTTGCGATAATGGTCAAAAGCTTTTTTAGGAGCTGTTTTGCTTTCTCCAGGAGCATATCTAAAACAAAAATCTCCTAAGAAAAATACTAAATCATCTTCTTTAACTCTTTCATTAAAATTTTTTATAATAGTAGAATCCATTTCTTCTAAAGATTTAAATGGTCTTTTACAATATTTAATTATATTTTCATGTCCTAAATGAAAATCACTACAGAACCAGATATTCATATTAACCTCTTACTTTAGGTTTATTTATTATTATTTTATCTACTATACCTTTAGCTAAACATTGTTCTGCATTATACCAAAGTTCTCCTGTACGAATTTTAAGAATATCATTTTTTGTTAATTTAGTTTTAGTTTGTAATATTTTTTCTGTTCGTGCTTCAAACTCGCATAAAAACTTAGTTCTGTCTTTAATATATTGAATATAATCTCCTACTACATCAGAAGTACTATGTTGCATCCAATAAGAATTTTCATATATTAGTCTTTTATCTCCAACAATACTAATAAGAGCTGCCATACTACAAACCTGTCCTGATATAATAGTAGTAACAGGAGCTTTAATATGCTCTATAGCGTTAATAATAGACATACCATCTGCAACAGACCCTCCAGGACTGTTAATTTCTAAAGTAATAGATTTTTTGTGATTCATTAAATCCATTGCTTTAAGTTTAGAAACAACCATTTCTGCAGATTCGGAATTTATTTCATCATATAATAAAATATATCTATGATGATTAAGTATTTTAAAATAATAATCGTCAGAATAACGGTCTTCTTTTTTAAATTCAGGAATTAAAATTTCATCTTTTTTCATTTAATTCTCCTTTATATTTAATTTTTGAATTATAGGTACACATAGAAATGAAGTAAAAGCAGATAATATTATAAGCCATTGTAATCCTATTTTTGGATATAAGAAAGCTCCACTAAAAGTAGATGCACTACCTGCAGCAAGATTATTGATTCCACATAACAATGCAAATGTAGTAGCTTCCAATCCTGAAATAGAAGTTTTTGCCATCCAGTCCATTATAATTAAAAAGATAAACATTCCTATTAAACTATAAAGACATAAATAAATTATGGCACTTATAGGAGTATAATAAAGATAACTTAGAGTTGTAATTGCTCCTAAAAAAACACTATAATAAAGCCATTTTTTAATATTTATTTTTTGGCTAAATTTCCAATAAACCATAGCACCGAATATTGAAATTATTGATGAAATTGTTTCTAAAATTCCTATAAATTGAAAAGACCAGTTGAAATTATCACGCTGAATATAATTTAAAGGAGTTCCAAAAGAAGGACTGTATTTATATAAAAATAAAAATAAACATGCCCATAAAAATGATTTGTGTTTAAGAATTTTTTTATATGGTTTTAATGTATTTATTAATTTTATTTTGGGTTTTTTAATTTCTTTTTCTTTATAAAAATATAAAGGTATAAACATTAATAAATAAAAAGGTATAAGTATTAAAAATCCTATTTTATAAGAATAGTGGTCTGCCAAATAACCACCCAATAATCCAGTTATAATTGTAGCAATAGTTATAAATATCCATTGGAGACTTTGTATTTTTCCAGTAATATTATATCGTTTTCCTTCAATACACATAGTTCCGTCTACAGCTACATCTCTGATAGCAGAGTCTGTAGAATTAATAAACATCATACTTATAAGTAAAACTAAAGGCAAAGACCAAATTCCTAAAAAAAGAACTGTCAAAATATCTATAATAATTGATATGCTAATCCATATTTTTCGTGATAAAAATTGGTCTACAAAATATCCCCATAATATTTTGGGTATCCAAGCTAATCCGATTATAGAATTTAATAGCATTAATTTTTCTGGAGGATACATTAAAACTTCTTTAAAATATTTAAGTAAAGAAAGAGCAGGAAGTCCTTCAATTCCTTGTAAAAAATAACAAAGTGCAGATAAAGAATAAATCCAGAATATTTTTTTATTTTTCATTTTCTTTAGCTTTTCTATATAAAGTTTCTAAATATCCACAATGATTAGAAGGAACTCCAGCTTTTAATAAATCATGCATTAATATTTCATACATAGCTTTGTAATCTTTATTATTAACTGGACATGACAGTATTTCATTTATTTCTATAGGATATTTTATAGGGTCAATGGGTTCTCCAATTAATTCTACTAAATTAATCTCTATATCATTCCACCAGGATTCCCCTATTGAACTATTATAAATAATATGGTTATTTTTCATTTGTTAAAATTTTTAATATTAAATTAATATCTTTATTTGATAATTTTCGAATTAATCTTTTATATGTTCTAAATAAATTAGAATTGCAAATATCGTCAATTTTTACTTTATAATTTTTCATGTAACTCCTTCCATATTTTAATTATAACATCTCCATGACAGGCTTTAGGTTTACAATAACAACCCAATATAGCATCTTCTGGTAAATCATAGATTGCCTGTCCTAAAGGAGATAATCCTGAAATAGTAAAAATTTTTAAGCGTAAATCAGTTTCATATTGCTCTATAACAGATTTTCTATTTCCATTAATCCCAATTTTAAAAGGATTACCGAAAATACTTCCTCTACCTATATAAACGGTATATTTTTCTTTTCTTAAATTAATTACTTTCATAAAAATATAATTGCAAATATTCCAAAAATAATTGCTATTAGAAAAATTATTCTAAATATTTTGCATATTTTACAATCAGGGTCTACACAAAATCCACGATATTCTATATCTTCTTTTTTCATTTTAATAATTATGTCTTAAATTATCTAAACACCAAATATATTCTATAATAAGAAATGGAGACCATTCTAACATTTGTTTTATTGCTAATAGAACTATGCCTGTAATTAAAGCAATTGTTATTATAATAAAAAAAGTAATATCAAATTCTAATTCATGATGTTCACTAGCTCTATTATTATTGGTAACAAATTTAAAAAATTTTATTATTTTATCTTTCATTTTGAATTCTTCTATAATATTCTTCAGGAGTAACTTCTTTTCCACCTATATAAAATTGAACCGATAATTGAAGTTCGATTAAGCACGAATCGCAAATATGAAAGTCTTTATTATGATTAGTTGCTTCTTTAATTTTACAAACTGAACATTTCATATTAGTTTTCATAAAGATATTTAATAAATAAAAATATACATAAAATCCATCGAGCCAATTCTTTTAATAATTCATAAATAATAATTATTCCTACAATTTTTAATAGAGTAATCATAGTAATTTATCCACAATTCCTTTCTCTAAACATTCTTCAGGAGATAGCCATAACTCTCCATTTCTTGCAATTTCTATTTCTTTATTAGTTAGTTTGGTATGTTGTTTTAAATGGTCTTCAATCATCTTCCAACATTTTTTTATAAATTCTGCTCGATATTCTACTTTTCCAGAATAATCCCCCCAAATACCTCCACGCATATCATGACTCATCCAGAAAGCATTTTTAGTAATATAACGCTTAGTTCCTGCAATAGAAATTAATCCTCCCATAGAACAAGCTTCTCCATTAATAATAGTATATACAGGACATTTTATTAATTTTATAGTATTAATAAGAGCAAATCCATCACTTACGCTTCCTCCAGGACTGTTAATATATAAATAGATTGGTTTTGTTTTACTTAATCCTTCTAAAACTAAAATACTTTTAGTTAGTTGTTCCATTTTTTTATCATCAACTATTCCATATAAAAATAATCTTCTATGTTTTAATAATATATCGTCAATTTTTATTTCTGATTTTACTTTTTTCTTTTTCATAATTTTTCTCCTTAAAATTGTATCGTTAATACTGCCATTAAAGTAATTACTCCCCATGTAATAGCTTCAGACCAGGTAAGCATTTTTCCAAATAAATGAAAAGTTCCTAAATTTCTCCAGCTTATAAAAGATTGAACTGCTATAATTCCTATACAAGCCAATCCATATACTAACCAATTCTTTCTAATTATAGGTATAGATAATAATGATATACATATCAT
>SMTZ1_10001728_pt1 | contig 23309 bp, 20 predicted proteins | sample DeeMarSWOR136_30_FD_25667 | JGI IMG/M metagenome (IMG submission 25667) | reverse complement strand
ATGAATTTATTCATAGATAATGAATATGTTGTGGTCGATAAAAAATTGTTTCATCATGACATCTTTGGCTCGCAATGGTGGTATCCGCCCAAAGAGGAATGGGTAAATCGAGCAATAGAACAAGCTGGGAAAAAAGTCGAAGATTATGTTGCCGTTCTGTTCCTTGCCTGTGTTCGAGATTTCAATGAAAAAACGGGGAAATATGAACTGCGTGGCAGGGGCGGTGGATTCACTGCAGGAATTGGTGCCAATAGTCAATATGGACTTTCATATTGGGAGGTCACCCACGCTAATCACGGTTCTGGCAACAACTGGTTGATGACCCATGAATTTCATCATCAATTGGACGAACTATTTCTGGTCAGCGGCTATCCTGAATACTGGTTCAATCATTTTTCGCCGACGGTAAATACGGCTGCTGATTTTGGTGAACATTTTGATGGAAATGCCTGGATTTTAAAAAACTGGCCCGTTGCCAATTGGTACGATCTGAAATTCGGTGAAATCCAATTTACTGTAGATCAAGATATGGATGGCATCCCAGACGACGATCCTTTGCTTCCGATGGATGAAAAGCGACTGTTCAGCAATCCTAAGCTAAATGATTCCGATAGAGATGGTGTTTCGGATTTAGACGAAATTAAATTCTCCAACTGGATAATCGAAGGATGCGGTGAAACTTATGGCGGTGCTGCCCAGCTCCCGAATTTGATTGATTCCAATACAGATGAAGATGGATTGGATGACAGCCTAGATCCTTACCCGCTTTATCCTTTTGAACCAATCATTAATTTTGGAAATTTCTTTCCTAAAGATTCATCAGCAAAAACAAATTTTGGAAAACCTTTTGCCCGTCTAATTGATAATCGAATTCATGCTGACGCTTTTGCAAAGTGGGATTCAACGAGTTTAAATTTCATTTTCAAAACGGATCGGTTGGCGCCCATTAAATTAATGGTCGATGCGGATGCTGATGGATGGTTTATCGGAAGAGATAATTACTTGATTTATCTGCGACCGAGAGAGAATATGAAACTCGAAACCGAATTAGTGATTTTTAATTCCTCAGATCCGAAGCGCTGGCCTTTTCACGACACAGAACTGGCAAAAAAAATCAGTATCAGCTCGGAAATTGAAATGGTCGATGATGAATATGTTGTGCGAGTATCGATTCCCAAAGATGAATATACAGGAATGAATTTGGGACAGGGCGAAAAGCTCGGTGTGAATATCGGATTTTTAGATGAATATAGCGAATGGTTAATTGGATTTGAATTTTTAACTGATTTTGGAAAACTTGGAAAAATTGCTTCTCAATTCCTCAAAATAATACTTGACTTTTTGAAAAGAATATTTTATAATAAACCACATTGAAAAATCCCATAATGAAGGCAATAAAATGGCAGATAAGTCAAAAAACGAACCAGTGACAAAGAATGATCTCATTGAAGCTAAAAAAGAGATAATGGATGACTTAACCATTAAACTCAAAGAGGAGACCGCCAAGCTTTCCACCAAAGCAAGTCTTGAGGTTGTTGCAAATGAAGTCCTTAAAAATTCAGCAGATATCGAGAAATTAAAAGAAGATATGGGGCAGGTCAGAAGCGATGTGAGCATTTTAAAGTATGAAATGGGAGAGGTGAAAGAAACGCTGACATCGCTTGAAGACAAATTTGGTATCATGATAAACGCAGTAGATAATATGAACTCCAAATTCGATATCTGGCTTAGTGAAAAAGCAGCAATCGACCATGCTCTCATTCGTCACGATGATAAGCTTGATGATCATGAGGCACGCATTAAACGGTTAGAATTGAGAAGAGTGTGATTTCAATTTTCAGAGCACACATTTTATTTTCTAATCCTGCCTTAATTCGCTTAAAAAAATTTTTAAAAAAGTTTTTCCGTCGTTGCTTTATGTAAATGATACAACACCGCCTGAAAATTTAAAAATAGATTGAATAAGTTTTATGCCCCCCTTGCTCAATAATTCCTTTAAAAATCTGTATCACCTGCGAAATCTGCGATTATTTTTTTAGTGCGAAAACTTTGAAAATCTGATACATTAACAAAAAAAGATGAGTACAGTGAAAAGTACATTGTCCTGGACAAGACATGTAGCGCTGGACTTTTGATGATATTTTTGAAGTTTTTTCCCCACACTGCAAAAAGGCCATTGAATTCTGGAAAGACGAACCAGTACTTTTCTGCCCAGCCGGTGATAATCAAGTTCGTAATCCAAGTCGCGATCTTGGCTGTGCAGAATGGTGCAAATATGCGGAAGAATGCATTGGAACGTTTCAGGGTGAAAATCCTGTAGTAAATGCAGTTATTAGCAAGAAGATATTAGATGAAATAATTCATTTTTCAATAAATAAGCATTGCTAATTACCAAATAAATTTATATATTAAAAACTTATAAATATATCAGGAAACAAAATCGAATGACTGAAATATCTGCGCGAGAACTGTGGCGGAACATCATGTACTATAGAGAATTTGACCGAATGCCTGTTTTTCACTGGCTTGGTTGGCCCGAAACCTACGAACGTTGGTACAAGGAAGGGCTTCCCAGAGATATTGACGAACATGTCTATTTTAATTCAACACGTATGCACAGTTGGGTAACTTTGAATATTGAACTATACCCCCCATTTGAGGAGGAGACAATTGAAGAAACAGATGAATATCGTATTTACCGCCAGGCCGATGGTGTCATCTGCAAAGATTGGAAAGAGAAAAGTTCGATTCCACACTATATTGATTTTATATTGAAAGATGCTTCTGGTTGGGATGAATATAAAAAGCGGCTTCAACCAGATGAGGGAAGAATTCCAGAAGATTTTAATGAGCAGATCGAAAAAGCAAAATCGTCTGATGCGCCAATTTCAGTAAATACAGGATCTATGGTCGGTTGGATTCGTAACTGGATGGGAGTTGAAAATTTTTCATATCTATGTTATGATAATCGAGATATCCTGGCAGAAATGGTAGATACATTATCTGATCTATTTTGCTGGGCGCTGGATTATATTCTTCCCAAAGTTGAGGTTGACTGCGGCTGGGGTTGGGAAGATATCTGCTTCCGTACTGGTCCATTGATTTCGCCGGAAATTTTTAAGGAAGTCGCTGTACCCGGTTACCGAAAAGTTACGGATAAAATGCTTGATTACGGCATTGATTTATATGTGGTTGACAGCGATGGCATGATAGACCATTTGGTGCCCTATTGGCTGGAAGGCGGTGTTAATGTGATGTTTCCCATCGAAATCGGCGCCTGGAAAGCTGATCCCATGACATTTCGGAAAAAGTATGGAAGACAGTTACGTGTCTTCGGAGGGATCGATAAATTAGCTATCACTAAAGGAAAGAAAGCAATTGATGAAGAAATTGAGCAAAGATTGCCTTTGATGAGAGAGGGGGGGTTCGTTCCATTGCCCGATCATCTTATCACACCAGAAACTTCCCTTGAAAATTATAAATATTATCTGGAAAGAATTCGTGCGTTAAGATTTTAGAAAGCTTTTATTTTTTTTCTGTAAGCCTTTTCTGATAATGAAATTTACAAAACCAAAGCTAAATCTAATCTACTTTATCCTTCTAAATTGTATTTTGGGTTGTTCACAGGATACAAAGAGACAGGAAATCGCGATGGAACTAATTGTCCCCAAAGGAAAAATTATTTTTAAAGACAATTTTGAAAATTTGAATAATTGGCACCCTGAAGGATTTATCGAGGGCGTCACTCTAGTTGAAAAAGGTTATATGCGTCTTGATTGCAGTAGTTCGGAACAGGGTGGAATTGGTTGTATGGCATTTTGTAAACAGGATTTTCCAGATAGTATCTGCATCGAATTTGATTTTTATATGGAAGAAAAGAATGGATTGGTGCTTGTTTTCTCTGGAATGAAAGGATTGAACGGAGAGGACGCAATAACAGGCGTTCCGCCCAGAAAAGGATTGTTTGATGATTACACTGGTGAAAATGCGCTCATTCGATCCTACCATGTTTCCATCAGCCGTTATGATGACGAGGGAAATCACACTGGCGTATCCAATTGGCGACGTAATCCTGGATTACATTTAATCGCGCAAGGTGATGATTATTGCAAGGATATCCGAACAAAATATCACATAGCCATCATTAAATCCGGCCCGACTTGTCAGTTGCAAGTGGATGGCAAAGTTGCTTCAGGATTTACCGATCCCCAAGTGCTGCCAGATAAAATACCAGCTTCTGGTAAAGTTGGATTTCGATCAATTGGAAGAAAAGCAATCGCCAGAATCTCAAATTTCAAAGTGACTGCACTTTAAAAATTAGCAATGTGTAGTTGAATGATAAAATTTAACTTAAACAAACTTCTAATTTTAATTTATTCTCTACTAATGCTTCTGATTTTTCTCTCCTGTCAGAAAGAAAATTATCATAAATTACCGATGCGCTCTTTCACCGAGGATGATGATCCAAAGGATGTAATCGTTCCGTTAGCTGCTGGAAATTACTGGGTTTACATCGATTCAATATTTAGCATGAATGGTTTTTATGTGGATACGTCTCGACTTGTAATTACTGGCTCAACAAAAATTTATTTCGAAAATCAGATATTGGATGTGTTCTTTTGGAACTGGATTGACCCGGAAACAGGTGCTCCACAATGTAGCAAGTGGCTTAATCGTAATGAATTAGAGGGCTTATGGGATTATGGGGTCATAGGCAAAACAGATACACTTTTAGCAAAGGTCCTGGAAATAATGTATCCAATAACGATTGGGCAATCGTGGAAAACCGTCATGCTATACGAAAATTTTACAATATCGGATACGATCGAATTAACATGCATCGGAACTGATTTGCCCTTTTTTACTCCAAAGAAAGTTTTAAATTGTTATGTTTATCATTACAATGTACCTTTACATTTAAAAAAAGATTTTAACAAATTAAGTTCGACTCATAGTTTGACATTTCCATTTTTAAAGAGTGATAGAGCACAAATGGATGGTCATGAAATGTTTCTCTATTTTGTCCCCAATCTTGGCTTTGCCGGCTATATCGAAACGATTCATGGCTTTCCGGTATGGAAAAAAGCTTTGCTAGATTATTTCATCCATCCAAATGAATGAAGGAGAAAAGCTTGCAGCAGGTTAAAATTGGAATCATCGGTACTGGTGTCATATCCGAGCGTCATCTACTTGCCTATGAAAAAATACCTGAAACGGAAGTTGTTGCCCTTTGTGATTTGAATGAACAAGCCGTAACAGCGAAAGCAAAAAAATGGGGGATACAAAAAATCTATTCTGATTTTAATGAATTGCTAACAGATTCTGAAATAGATGCTGTTGAAGTTTTAACCCCTCAGCAGACACACAAAGAAATTACTGTTGCAGCGATTAAAGCTGGAAAGCATGTTTCCGTACAAAAACCAATGGCAGTTACCATGCATGAAGTCAATGAAATGGTGATAGCTGCGGAGGGAAGTTCTAAGGTTGCCCGGGTTTATGAAAATTTTCGTTTCTATCCTGCAATTCTAAAAGCAAAAGAATTGATTGAGAACGGCGAGATAGGGGAGCCGCTTTCCATTCGCTTTAAATTAACCAATGGAATCGGCGCAAAAGGAGATTTCGCCCATAAAAAATCTGAAACATGGAATCGGCGGATGGAGATTGATATGAGTGGTGGAGGCGCTGTTACTTTCGATCATGGCTATCATATTTTCACGTTGGCAAGGGATTTTATCGGAGAAGTCGAATCTGTTTTTGCCTGGATAGGAAAAAAGAAAGACAGAAACGGGTATATTTGGGACTCGCCTGCGATGATTAGCTGGCGATACAAAGGAAAGGATAAATTCGGTGTTTGGGAGCAGGTTTGGGGTGATGATCTATTCATCAAAACAAAATATTACGCAGGTGAAGATCGTATCGAAATTACTGGTAGTCGGGGTATTATTTGGGTGACCAAATGTACGGCTGAGTTTTGGGATGTTCCATCGTTAGTCCTTTATCGCGATGGAAAATTAACTTCATTTCATGATCTGGAAACCGATTGGCAGTCAAGTTTTGATGGCTCAACACGTAATTTTATCGATAGTGTTTTAGGTAAGGCGGAACCGGAACTTTCCTTTGAAGATGGACGAGATGTCCAACGGATGACAATCGCCGTTAAGAAATCTGGCGACAAAAAAAGAATCGTCAATATAGCTGAAGTAGTTTAATTTTTTGAACTTGTGGAGGATTTAATGCGAGATAATATTGCTATCATTATTTCTATTTTTGTTAGTGTTTTGCTTACTCAATTAGTTTTTTCACCCCGACTCGGGTTTACCAAAATTAATAGCAATTTTAATGGAACAGAACACAAGATAATTTTTAACTGTCCAACTGAATCAATAGCGGAATTTGAGATATTTGCAGAGAAAGCGGCTGAATTGGGAGCAACACATGTCTACATCAGCGAAATTATTCCAAGCCGATGGCAATGGGAATTTGATCTTACCGACCCTTATCCGAATTGGGGAATGCGACATGCATCAATATTTAAAATCATTGTCCCTTCCAAACTTGAACCATATTTGCCGGTAAATTATGCCAATCAAAATCTGGAACTCATCAAAAAAAGATGCGTCGTACTAAAAAAATTGGGATTGAAAGCAGCCTTTTCTGGAACTGAACCAGGTTGGTTGCCGGAGGCCGTCTTCAAAGATCATCCAGACTGGCGAGGGCCTCGCTGTGAACATCCTCGAAGAGCAAGAAATACATATTATGCGCCTTGCATCGATCGACCTGAAGTGCTGGCAATGTATCGCAAAGCTGTGGCAGAACTATGTCGTGTTGCCCCGATTGAGGTATTCAATTTGTTAACAAATGATTCTGGCGGTGGAATTTGTTGGAGTGTTAGTCTCTATCCAGGACAAAATGGACCGGCATGGTGTGAAGGGCGAAGCTATGCTGATCGAGTTGTCGGATTCCTTTCAGTAATTCAGGCAGGTGCAAAAGATGCTGGTCTTGAAGCGGAAGTATCATTCAGATATGGGTCAGGTTATATCTCAAGAACCGAGATTGCTTCGGTGATACCATATTTAAAACCAGGACAAACAATCAATGGTCGGAATCAGCAAGGATTTACGCCAACTATTGGAATTGGTTATGGCGATTATTGGTCGGGTGTGGGACCTGTTACTGGAATTCCTCAAGTTATGCGGATGGCTGAACAATTACAAGAAGTTTGCCATAGTGATAAAGCTAATTTAAGTTTTAATTTCAACTCATTGGACGAATCCGCTGAACTATTTGACCTAATTCAGCAATTTAACCAGCAACCATTTAAAACGATTACAGAACGAATGAATGCAGTTCACCAGGTTGCTGTAAAATATGTTGGCGATGAAAATGCAGACCAGATGATGGAACTTTGGGATAAGATCAATAAAGCCGTGCATGAAGTACTTTCGATCGGACCTGATCCAATTATGTTAGTCGGTACAATCAATCAGCGATGGATCAGCCGTCCTTTAGTACCATTTCCAATGGAACTTACCGTGGATGAAAAAGACTATTACAGAAAGTTTCAATTCCAGGCAAACTCAGAAGAGGAAGCGGCTGATCTGATGAATTTACAGGGATTTGAAATGATTAATGGTTACTCTGGTTCATTATTGGCGACCTGGACACTCAACGGATCAGTCCGAAATATCGAATCGACAATTGAAGATGTGGAGCAGATTATCGGTCGATTGGATAATGAAAACAAAATTAAGGAATTAGAATTGCTGAAATTGAGGCTGAAAACACTCAACTGTTTTTATCGGAATGCCAAACATACGATTCAATACCAGGATATTCTTGATCGAACTGATTATGAAAATCTACCGACTGAACAGAATATCTATCCGATGGACGGCGATCAGTTGCTTCGAGAAATTCAAATCGTAACGCGAAATGAAATTGATAATACAAATGAGCTCATTTCACTTTTAGAATCTACTAAAATACCGCTGGTCAAAACGGCATCAACATTGGAGGAAGAGGATGTTTTCAATATTGGTCCGAATATTATTGAACAATTAAAGAAAAAAATCGATATTATGCTGAAACACCAGTTGGAAGTAAATCGGCTATATAAAAGGAGGCAGGGATAGGTAGAGTATTGTTTGAAATACAAGGAGAAACAAAATGTATATCGATTACAAAATAAAAAGTCCTAAATTCATCACATTGATTATTATAGGATTAGTTTGTATATTTTCCAGCGACTTATTCGCTCAAAATCAAAAAATAGAATTCTATGTCGATTATGCCCAGTTCAGGTTACAACAGAATTATGTGTATCTTGAGGTTTATTATTCAATAGCAAGGAAGAGCTTAACTTTTAAAGAAGCGAATGACGGTTACCATGCGATTGTTACGATAAAAACTTACTTAAAAAAAGGTGATTCCTTAATGTTAATCGATAGCCTGATCGTTCAGGATTGGGTGAAGACACTGGAGGAAATATTACCATCACAAAAGTTTGCAGAACTTTCTGCGATTCAAATTGAGACCGGGAGTTATTTGCTTACCTCTGAATTTACAGATTTAAATTCAAATCAGAAAGTATACTTCAGCGACAGTTTAAAAGTCATCCCATTTTCTGATGAAAATCTTGAAATTAGCCAAGTTCAATTTGCTAATTCAATTTCAGTTCAAAAAGAGCGAGAAATGAAATTCGATAAAAATGGGCTCCGAGTCGTTCCCAATGCCAGCAATACCTATGGTGACGGTTTGTACAGATTATTTTTCTATGCCGAAGCTTATAACTTTATTGTATCGGAAGAATCGCAGGGGTCAACCTATCATTTGGAATACCATCTTCTTGACCAGAAGGGTGAGATAATACAGAAGGTCACTGGCGCGCCGAAAAAGAAACCAGGAAGTTCCAGTGTGATTAATGGGTGCCTGGATATTGGATTTTTGTCAAGTGGATTTTACAAGTTAAAGATTGTTATTGGAGACGATTTTTCTGGGCAAATTGCCGAATCAGAAAAACGATTTTTTGTTTACAAGCCAGAAGATTTTATGGCAAACAAAGCGCAGCAGCAAAAAATGGAACAGTCTGAAATTAATGAATTTGAAAATATGGATGAAGCTACCTTGGACCGGCATTTTGAGATGGCTCAGTATATAACTTCAAAAGAGGATAAAAAGATTTTTAAGAAATTGGATGTTAATGGTAAAAGATCGTTTTTATATAATTTTTGGCAAGATTTAGATCCCGATCGAAATACTCCGATAAACGAAAGAAAAATTCAATATTATCATTTATTAGAGTATGCGAATAAAAATTTCTCTGTTGGAACCAGACAGGGCTGGAGATCGGATCGCGCTCGGATTCTTCTAATCTATGGTCAGCCAGACGATGTAGAGCGGCATCCTTCGAATCCAGGCACACGAGATTATCAAATCTGGCAATATTATGAACTTGAAGGCGGTGTGGAATTTATTTTTGTGGATATTCGGGGAATTAGAGATTATGAGTTGGTACATTCAACTCATCGTAACGAAGTCCACGACTATGAATGGGAGGAGAGGTACCTTCGGTATTAGAAATTCTAAAATACATAACTATATTTCAAAAAATTACTAAATTTAAAATTTTAAACAGATGGATAAGTGCACTCTAAAAACCGCTAATTCTGCTAATATTTTAATTTCACTAATTCTAACTTTAATAAAATCAGTCAGGTTAAATTAGTAAAATTAGCGGTTAAAAGCCTGTTTAGAGTAGACTCATGGATTAAAAACACATATTCAGGACGGAGGAAAAATGGACGAATTGTCTGGTCGCCTGATATCCTTAGATGTTTTTCGAGGCATAACGATTGCTGGAATGATTCTGGTAAACAATCCAGGGACCTGGACCAAAGTTTACAAACCATTATTGCATGCCCCATGGCATGGCTGGACTCCAACGGATTTTATATTTCCATTCTTTCTGTTCATTGTTGGTGTCGCCATGTCTCTATCTTTATCCAAACGCATCGAAAGAGGTGATTCGAAATCAGAGCTTTATGCCAAGATAATTCGGAGGACACTAATTATTTTTGCGATTGGAATTTTTTTACAACTGTTTCCCAAATTCAACTTCTCAGAATTGCGAATCCCAGGCGTTTTGCAGAGAATCGCATTGTGTTATTTCTTTGCTTCCGTGCTTATGCTTCACTTTAATAAAAAATGGCAGATCGGTTGGGCAATTTTTCTGCTGATGATCTATTGGATTTTAGTGAAATTAGTACCTGTGCCAGGCTACGGTGCAGGAGTATTGGAAGCAAAGGGAAGCTTGTGTTGGTACATTGATAGCACATTATTAGCAGGACACACATGGAAGGGTGCCCCAGTTCCTGGATTCGATCCAGAAGGCATCTTAAGCACCATCCCAGCCATCGTAACGGTTCTTTTAGGTATTTTTACCGGCGATTGGATTCGAACTCCAAAGGATTATTATGAGAAAGTTAGTGGATTGTTTGTGTTCGGTGTTCTGGGATTAGTTTTAGGAGAGATCATGAGCGTCTGGTTGCCTATTAATAAAAACTTATGGACGAGTAGCTACACAGTTTTTATGGCAGGAATGGCATTGATATTTTTAGCAATGTGTTACTGGTTAATTGATATTAAAGGAATTAAAGCCTGGGGAAAACCATTTATCATTTTTGGTAGCAATGCGATTTTAGTTTTTAGCCTGTCTTCCTTTGTCGCTCGTATCACAATAAGTATCAAATGGCTGCAAGCAGATGGAACAGAGATCATGCTCAAAACGTACTTATACAAAATCCTTTTTGCCTCCTGGTTAGGTGTCAACGAGTTTAGCTCCTTACTTTTTCCGATAGCGTATTTGCTAATCTGGTTGGGAATTATGTGGATTTTGTATCGAAAAAATATTTTCGTAAAAATATGATTTGGTGAAAGCATGATTAAATGAACGATTACTCTTCATATTCCGATGAGTATCTGGTCGAGTCAATAAAAAGTAGTAATGTCGATGCTTTTAAAGTGCTTTATTATCGATACTATGAAAATTTGTACCATTTTCTCTGTCTCAGAACAAATTCGATAGAGACAGCAAAAGATTTTATTCAGGAAATTTTTACTCGAGTATGGCAAAATAGGGGAGACCTTGATAAAAATAAATCCATCAAAGCATATCTATTTCGAATTGCTAATAATTTGGTAATAGATAGGTTTCGAAAAAGGAGGTCTCGACAAGATTTTATTTCCCAAACGAAAAAAAATGTAACTGATAATTCTCTCGAATCGATTACTGAAATAAATTTAGCTATTAATAAACTTCCTGAAAAACTTCGTATTATATTCATCCTCAGTCGTTACCACGGTTTTAAATACTCCGAAATCGCCCAAACTTGCAATTTTTCTGTTAAAACAGTTGAAAGTAGAATGAGCCAGGCTTTAAAAATATTACGAGATGAACTTTCCTAAATAGGGTATTTCAGATTTCAAACGTATTACTTAACAGATAGGAAAATTTGATAGGAAATAAACATGGATGAGTCTAAATTTATCAATCTCTGCATCAAAGCTGTAACCGGAAACATTTCCCATGACGAACAACATGAACTGGATTTTCTGCTGGAAAGTTCACCGAAAAATTTGGAAATTTATAATCAACTACACAATACCTGGCAGCAAACAGAATTTTCATTTGATTCTCCGCTTCCAGACATTGAAAAAGAATGGCTTAAGTTTTATAAAAAAATAGAAGTTAAAGAAGAGAAAACAATAAATAAAATAGTATTTTCTCAACTGGAAAAATTTAGGGCAGGTTTTGCAGCAACAATACAACCTCGATTACGTCCTGCTTTTATTGTACTTGCTGCTTTAATAATTTTTATTTCGTTGGTTTTTGTACTCAAAAATCGCACATTAGAACCTGAATTCATCGAAATTTTCACTGTAAATAAACAGAGAACAACTTACGTTTTTTCAGATGGTTCAAAAGTGCGACTTAATTGTGGCAGCTCAATTAAGTTCTTTAAAACATTCAGTGATACTACAAGGGAAGTGCATCTCGCAGGTGAAGCATTTTTTGATGTTTTAAAAGATAAACGCCCCTTCATTGTGTTAACGGAAAATGCGAGGACAACGGTGTTAGGTACCGAATTTAATATTTGGGCACGTAATAATCGAACACGGATTATGGTGAAAGATGGCAAAGTCAGATTCGGTTTAGTAACAAATGCTACTGCAAATGTTGAATTAATCAAGAATCAGATGAGTTGTGTGAAGGATGATTTATTACCACAAGAACCAAAGAATGTGGACACAGATTATCTGCTTGGATGGTTGGAAGATAAATTGGTCTTTGAAAAAACAACTCTGATTGAAATTTTAAACGAATTGGAAAGAACGTATGATATGTCTATTGAGCTTAAAAATGGGAAATTAGAAAATGAGACCATCACCGCCGTCTTTGATAATTCACCAATAGATACGGTTTTATCTTCTATTTGCCTCACTTTGGGTATCAATTATGAAGTTGAATCAGGTAGGTATATTCTGTTAGATTAGTTAGAATATGAATTATAAAGATGTTAAGCAATAATTATATCATAAATTTGAGTCGTTACAATTTCGATATTTGATGCTTTTTTGAATATCTCATTTTTCAATAATCATATGCGTTAATTAAAATGATTTGCTTTCGGAAGACAGTATTCTTTTTACTATTTTTCATTTTTAATTTCTCACAATCAAGTTTAGCGCAAACCAACTTCGAATCAGATCATATTTTTTTGCACTGTAAGAATCAGTCATTACGAAGTGTTTTAAAAGACCTATCCGTTCAGTCGAACGCAAACTTTGTATTTCGAGATGAACTGGTTGAGGGTAAAAATATAACCTGTCAATTATCTGACGTCTCAATTGAAATAGCATTTATTCAGATTATGTCCCAGACAGACCTATCCTTCAAAAAGTTTACAGATGGTTCTTTTGTGCTGTTCAGGGAGGAAAAGCCTGTTGAGAACACTCCAAAAAAAGAAGTATTGAATAATGATTTTCAGCCACCAGTAGTCAAAAATGAACCTAAACCTTTTTATCCCCCATTTGCTGAAAAGCATGGATTGGAAGGTTATGTAAACATTGATTTATTGGTCGACGAAAATGGAGAAGTGAAACTTTCAAAAGTTACAAAGTCATCGGGAAACATCATTTTAGACAGGGCTGCGATACAATATGTTCATAAGCTGAAATTTCATCCAGCGCTGAAAGAAGGAAAACCAACAATGGTTTGGGTCTCGTGGGGTGTAAATTATAAATCGCCAGAGACAGATTTTTTTCAAAGTGATTATATTTATAAAGTCAATAATTATTATCGACTTGCAAAGCAAAATTCTGGTGAAAGAAAAAAGGAAATTCTTCAAAAAATTCTTCAAACTCATAAAGATTGCATAGATTATTTCATTGAGAAACCGAATATTGACTACAACGAAATTATTAAAGAGGTTATTTTGAACGAGACTTATATTCAGTGGAAGGATCTATGGAAGGATATTTCACTTCATTTTTTAGTGTTTCATGATTTTGTAATACGATTTGAAGGTACGGATGAAGCCTATTCCGCCTTAACAGATTTGAAATTTTATGTAAAAAAAGATATCGACTTTTTGATATGCAATCCAAGCGAATCAGTCAAGGAGCAGAAAAGAAAATATTACCTAATAACCTCCATTCGTGAATTTTTAAAAAATGAATACCCCCAAATTATTACAGAAGATTTAGAACAACAAATAAGCCGTAATTTTTGAATGCAATAAATTTAGAGAGTTAATCATGAAAAAAATATTAAAATTGATTCATCGAGTTTTTATTTGGACTCCGCTCCTTCTTTTAATGTTAGCTTCCTTATATTTAAAAGAATACGCTTTAACTCAGACAAAAAATCCTCAATTGTCAGTAGATTATGCCCAATATCGACTCCAAGATAATTATGCTTTGTTAGAAATTTACTATTCTGTTTCAAGACAAAGTCTACAATTTGAGAGTGAAGCAGACGGTTTCTCTGCACAATCGCTTATAAAAACTTATTTGGAATTTAATGAAACCTCAATTTTAATTGATAGCCTGAATATCTTGGATTATGTAAAGTCTTTAGATGAAATATCACCTTCCCAAAATATCGCTGAAATGTCCATACTTCAAATTAAACATGGTAATTATTTGTTGAAGGTCGAAATTAGGGATTTAATGACTAACATGATAGAAATCTTTTATGATAGCCTGAAATTGAGGGATTTATCAACACCTGAATTGGTAATGAGTGATATTGAGTTTGCGATTTCAATAAACGCACAAAAGGATAGAATATGTAAATTTGATAAGAATGGACTTCGAGTTGTTCCCAATGCAAATCGAACCTATGGCAATGGACTTCCAAATTTATTCTTTTACGCCGAGGCTTATCATTTCAAAGTGGAAGAAGAAGCAATAAATTCGACCTATCATCTTGATTATTATATTTCTGATGTAGATGGTAAAATTGTAAAAGAAATTTCAGGAAGCCCAAGAGGAAAACCAGGGAGCACAAGTGTAATTCATGGATGCTTAAATATCAGCGATTTGCCTGCTGGAATTTATGCTTTAAGGATAAAATTAACTGATGATTTTAATGGGGCAATCCAAAAATCTGAAAAAGATTTTTTTGTCTATAGACCATCAGAAACAGCAAATCAAGAGGTTCCTGAATCAGAGGTTGAGCAATATTCATTAGAAGATGAATTTTTAAATATGAGTGAATATGAAGTTGATGAATACTTTGAGCAAGTGCAGTATATTGCCACAAACCAAGAAAAAAAGTTCTTCAAAAAACTCGATTTAGAAGGGAAACGTAATTTCCTGATCGATTTTTGGAAAAATCGAGATCCCGATCCACAAACAACAGTTAATGAGCGGAAGGTGGAATATCATCAGATGTTGGATTATGCAAATCAATTTTTTTCCCAGGGTAAAAGAGCTGGATGGAGATCAGACCAGGGGCGTGTTTTATTAATTTATGGCAAGCCCAGTCAGGTGGATCGTTTTGCCTCAAGTACTAACTTAAAAGCACACCAGGTATGGTACTATTATGAATTGGATGGAGGAGTGGAATTTGTTTTTGTAGATGTCAGACTAACAGGTGGTTTTATGTTAGTTCATTCGACGAAGAGAGATGAAATTCGCGATGATCAATGGATGGAGAATTGGGCGCAAAAACGTTGAACATGGACCTCAGTATCATAGTGACCAGTGAATTTTTCAAACTAAGATTTTAATCAGGAAGAAAATATGATGACAGTATTTGTAATTATAAGATTATTTTTGTTGATGCTGATTCTGCTAATTTTCTTTAGTTGTGCCAGTTATACGGTTAACATTAGCACTGTTCCTCCCGCACAAGTTGAGGTTTATATAAATGAGGAATATCACAAAACAACTACGGAAGATGGCAAAGCATCAGTTAAAATTGACGCAGTAGCATTTGAGGATGAACATCTGGTTGAGGTGAAAAATGGCAAATATTATGGATTTCTAAAAATAAATCATAAGGGGGAAACATTAGAAGAAAAAAATGTCTATTTCGTATCGACGAGTGTTAATAATGAAAATGTGAGTGTTGATAAGGTTACCTATAATATTATCTTCGTTGTTCCCGAAAAATTGGAAGACGAGGCAGGGGAGACTCAAACTGGAGATGAATTACCAGTAGCTGAAGCAGAAGATATAAATGATTATTTTTCTATGGAAGAACCAGAATTGGATGCTCAATTTGAAATAAGTCGATATATCGCCACCAACCAGGAAATTAAAACTTACAGTACATTGAATGTTGAAGGGAAACAGGGATTTTTAGCCAGATTTTGGAGGGATCGCGATACAAATCCACAGACGAAGATCAATGAGTTTCAGCGGGATTATTTTAAACGTGTCGAATTGGCAAATGCACGGTTTTCGTCAAACAAAAAAGAAGGGTGGAAAACTGATGAGGGAAGGATAATAATCATCTATGGCATACCTGATGCTGTGGATAGATTCCCAAGCAACATGGATCAAAAAGCATACCAGGTTTGGTACTATTACCGTGTCCAGGGAGGAGTTCAGTTCGTTTTTGTTGATGTACGAAATTTTGGGGAAATGGAATTAGTCCATTCAACTGCCAGAAATGAAGTTCATGATCCGAGCTGGCAAAGGTGGTTGAAATAATATTTAACTGTTTTTAAGATCATTAAATACATAAAGATGGGAATTGGAATGAATAAAATGAAAAGATCGAATTGGTGAAAGGTATGAGAAGAAAATTAATTTGGACATTCTATTTTAATACTATCCTATTTTTAGGGATATCGATTGCTGATCAAAATTCTGTCGAAAAAATGATTGTTATAGACGTTGAAGGTAAAAAAATCACTGGTAATAAAGGAATTCATGACGGTGTAACGAAAGAATCAGTTTATGGAATTAAACGGATTTCAGCGGACCTGACTAAACATATTGGCATTGCAATCGTTTTTGAAACTGAAAAAAGTTGCTGTCATTTAAAGGCTTATGTTTCTAGAAATCAGAGCGTTAAAAAGGGAGATTTGTTGATTATTGACTCTTCAGCGACCAATTTACTTTTAGAAACCTATAAAGAGGATTATTGGGATAATTTACAAGTAATGAAAAATAGTTCTGAAGATCATGCGATGAGTGATGGAAAAGCATATAAAAAATCGAGGATTTTATTAAAATCAGGAGAAACAATGAAGGATGAACGATTTATTGTAAGGGGATCTGATGAGTTGATCTTTCCTTCATCGCTTTCCATGCATCCCAAATTAGTTAAATTACAAGATGTGGAGACAATTTTTGTACCTACCAAAAATTACTTACAGCACGGTGCGCTATCGGGAGCGCTCTTAACTGGTGTAGTTATCTTTGCAATTGATTTAAAAAAGCAGCCTGAAACGAAAATATTTTATAAAACAGTTCCTGGCCCTGGCGGATCGTTGCAAACAATCCTGGTAAGAAAAACCATCGAAAATAAATTACCTACTATTTTAAAAACAGTTGTAGTAGCTGGTGGAACTATTTTGGGTGCGATTATTGGTCATTCCATTAATGGAGGATGGAAGTGTATATATCCTTCTGAAAAAACAGTAGACAAGGTTAGTATTAACATTAATTTTTTCACTAATTATCCCCAAACTTCATTTCTGGGAATTACATGTAGATTTCGAATCTGACACTTTTAAGAAATATCGAAGTGAGATGAAATCGAAAGGAGATTAAAATGCTATATCAAGTTGATAGACTAAGAATAGTAAGCTTGTTACTACTATTTTTAGTGATAAAAGTTCCTACATTAGCTTTTGGAGCAGAAGGCATTTCAAAAGGAAAATGGAAAGGTATAGGGGAACCGTCCGTTGCACCAATTAAAATTTCGTTTAGGGTGATAAACCAGGCCAATTTGGATTCAATAAAAATAAGCTATCACACTACCAGCAAAATTTATATAGCTACCAAGGAGAAAAACACCATTGGGACGTATCGCAATTTTTTTATCATAGCATCTGGGGACGGTATTACTGTGCATTTGTCCGGCGCCTTTTCAGAAGATGGTATCACTGTGAAGGGCACAGTTTCAATTTTTCTTGCGAACTCAACAACGGCAGGTATAAGCTGGAGTGGTTCATTTGAAGAGCCATTTACTCCCCCATATTTGATTGCAGATTTTATGTCTGATAAAATTAAGGGGATGAAGCCGTTATTAGTTCAGTTTACGGATCTATCATTAGGCGATATTATAAATTGGCATTGGAATTTCGGTGATGGCTATACAAGTGATATTCAAAATCCGTTCCATACTTACGAAACAGCTGGTGACTATGCTGTCACACTGATAGTTATGGATTCAGTTATGGCAGATACATTAATTCGGAATGAATTTATTACAGTCTCTCAACCAATGGAAATAGATTATCCTATTAGAATTATACCCACAAGCTTTTACTTGAGCCAGAATTACCCAAATCCTTTCAATTCATTCACACATATTGATTATTCAATACCAAACGATTGTAACGTCAGATTAGAAATTTATAATACGGATGGACAAAAAATCACTACTTTAGTCGATAATTTAAATAAATCAGGTATTCATTCGATAATTTGGAAGGTAGAAAATATAAGTTCAGGTGTCTATGTTTATAAAATTAGCGCTGGCAACCTGACGGCTATCAAAAAGTGTATTCTACTAAAATAATGCAGGTCTTTAAATGAAATTTAGACTTAACTACTTTGTTATTTTTTTAATATGTAGTCTTTTGTTTGTTTTCCTTTTCTGTGATAAAACAAAAAGTCCATTGGAACCTGTTATTAAAGAGATTGATAAAGCTATCCTCAATGATATGGTCGAGAATATTAATGTTGGTATCTACGGAGAAATTCACAGTGTCCTCATCTTGTATAACGATTCTTTGGTATTTGAAGAATATTTTAATGGGTGCCATCAGAACAGCATTGAATGCATTAACGATGCAACTACCAGCATTTCTTCTGCAATAATTGGTATTGCAATCCAGGAAGGTTATGTTAACAGTGTTCGTGAAAAACTGTTGCCTTTCTTTGTTGAATATTCAAATATTGCTTTTAACGATTCATTGAAAGAAGCCATAACACTTGAGCATGTTTTAACAATGACCGCAGGGCTATCCTGGAATGATGAAATTCTCAATCAGATGTACAACAGCCGAGATTGGATTAAATTTACGCTTGATCGACCAATGAGCGAAAATCCCGGAGAAATTTTTAATTACAACCTCGGTGGTAGCATGTTGCTTTCAGGTATTATTCAGAATACGACAAATATGTTAGTGCAAAATTTTGCAAAATCGAAGCTATTTCAGCCTCTTGGCATAAAATCGAGTTATTGGCTATCAGATGGCACTGGTAAAGGTTCTACAGGAACTGGATTTTGTCTTAGAGCTTTTGATTTTTTGAGATTTGGGCAATTGTATTTAAAAAAGGGTAGTTGGACGGGTCAACAATTAATATCTGAAGAATGGGTTGAAATATCTACTCAAAAATGGGTGAAACCCCATCAATTTTGGTGGAAAGATAATGAATATGGATACCATTGGTGGAGATATTCAGAAAGCCATCGCATTGCAAAGATACTACAAACTAATGATGTCTACTTTGCCTGGGGATGGGGTGACCAATTTCTATGGATTCTCCCTCATCTTGAAATGGTTGTTGTAGTGACTGCTGGTAATTTTGAGAAATGGAGGGCGGCAGAATCAATATTATGGGAATATATATTGCCAGCTATTCTTTAAAATTAAGGAAGTGAACTAAATGCTGAAAATATTAAAGATAATAGTACTTTTGTCATTCATATTAATTACCATTTTAAATTGCAATCGAAGCGAAAATCCAGTAGCAAATAGTATAGAAAATGGTCCTTATCCAAAAGCTGAGAGACACAATTTAAATGGCGATATTCTTTTTGAACTTGTCACAAAAATTAAAGAAGGAAAATATGGCAAAGTCCACAGCTTAATAATAATGAGAGATGATGAAGTGATATTGGAAGAATATTTTCGGGGTTATCAAAGGGACGACTTGCACCCCTTATTCTCAGCAACGAAAAGTATTATATCAGCTCTTATTGGAATTGCTATTCATCAAGGAAAAATAAATAGTGTGCAAGATAAGATGCTAAGTTTTTTTTCTGAGTATCAAAATAATATAGCTAATTTGGATTCTTTCAAAGAACGTATCACAATCGAAGATTTATTAACCATGAGGAGCGGTTTGCAGTGGAAAGGTGACGACATTGATGGTATGACAATGATTGAGAGTTCTGATTGGATTAAGTTTATGCTGGATTTGCCAATGCAAGATCCTCCTGGTAATAGTTTTGTTTATAGCAGCGGTAATGCGATGCTACTGGCAGGAATTATTAACAATTCAACAGGTATATCTCCTCATGAATTTGCTGAATGGCATCTATTTCAGCCGCTCGGTATTAATCGCTGGGAGTGGGAGACAGCTCCCAATGGATTCAGTATCGGTGGCTGGGGTTTACACCTGCGTCCGATCGATATGGTAAAGATCGGACAACTATTTTTACGCGATGGTCGTTGGGATAACCAACAGATCATTCCAGGTGATTGGGTAAAAAAGTCAACACAAAGGGTAGTGATTGTTGATAAAGCATTTGATTATGCGTATCAATGGTGGCTCTACAATGAAAATCATAAAGTTGGTGAACTATTAAAAACAAACGATGCTTTTTTTGCTTATGGGCATGGTAAACAATGTATATGGATTATTCCTCATCTGGAATTGGTAGTTGTATCCACTGCACTGAATGAAAACAATGGATTTTGGTCACATGCACTTTTCTGGGATTATGTTCTACCAGCAGTAAAAGATAGATAGAAGCGGTGTGAGATTTGGTTGTCTAAATGAATATTAAAATTTAAAAATGAGAATAGGGAGGAGGATTTGTATTATGAAAGTATTTAATAATATTTTCTTTAAGATTCTAATTATTATAGGCTTAGTTTTTCTTGTATCTTGCCCACATAAAAATCCCCAGGAAATTGTTGAGTGGGAGGAAGTACCAATACCTAAATTCAAATTTAAAGCGATCCAAATTCCTCAGACATTAGTACAATCTTCGGACACCATGGCTCAAAAAATTGTTGAGTATATCAACTCTGCAAATGATTTTAAAAGATACCTCTACTATCTCAATCCGCCTGATACAGTTGCTCCTGAAAGTTATTATCCTCCCTGGAATTATTCTTGGTATGCACGAGAGGGTTATCGTATTTTGTTAAAAGTTGAAATATTTTTTGAAACCAATGTGTGGATGGTTCGGTTTTGGGGAACAGATTCAATAACTGGAAAATATTACCACAATTGGCATTATTTGGGGGCGGACCAATATGCCGGAAATGATTATGGATCGATGGGAGTGAGTCCAAATGATGAATTGAATACGAGTACATCCTTCCAGTGGACAACAGAGAATGAGGTTGTAAAGTATATCTTTCTCAAAACTTCTGATGATGGTCAAGTATTTTTTGATTTTGAAATACATTGTTTTGCGGACTTTTCGGGACAATTGATAAAAAGAATAAAAATATCGGATCGAAAATTTTATTGGAGAGAGATAGATGGAATAATAGAATATAAATTTTCCTGGAATGCAGTTGGTAGCGGACAATGGTGGAAATATGATGTCGAAGGTAATGTAATTGATACCGGCAGTTGGAATTGAATCAAAACTAAGATTAATTTAACTGCGGAGTGTGTACAATGAATCACAAAATATGTCTTTTGATTTTAATCTTTTATTTGATTTTTGCCTGTTCCAGCAAAAATCCCATACCTATTGAGCAATGGGGAGGGCAGACACCGCCAACTTTTCTTTTTAAGAGTGTTGATATTCCTGCATGTTTGCGAAATAAACCTGATTCAATGGCACAAATGTTAGTTTATTATGTAGATTGTGCAAACGAAGCTAAGCAATACCGAACCTATTTGGTTCCACCCCAAAATGCCACTTCGGAAAACCCAAAAGGTCCTCCATGGATTATAACCTGGAACGCACCTAAAGGATACAAAATTTTCCTGACTATTGACGGAGAAATTGACGGCAGTACATTCAACTGGGAGGTTAAATTTTGGGGGATTGATACGACAACTGGAACTTACTATCACAGATGGGTATTTCTTGAAGCAGACCAGGGCGCTTCAGACAGAATAGGGGGGATCAGGGTTTATCAAGAGAATTCAACGGAGTTGGCATCCTATTACAATTGGATTACCTTTCATGATCAATTTATGTATACTTTCAGTATCTGCAATGGAAATACTGGACGAACAGACTTTGAGATTTATCTCTATCAGGATCTCACCGGTGAATTATTTAAGAGAAGAGAAAGCAACTGGTGGGAATATAAATTTTCCTGGAAATTCGATGGAAGTGGACAATGGTGGAAGTATGATGATGAGCTTAATGTGATTGATTCTGGCAGTTGGGAGTAAAAAAAATGGGGTATTTGTTTTTAATGAAAGGAATTAAAAATGAACACAGACAAGTATTTGATAATTGTTGTATTACTGTTTGTATTAAGTGTAATTATATCATGTTCATATAAAAATCCTACTCCCATTGAAGGATGGGAAGATCAGTACCCACCTGAGTTTGTATATGTATCAATTCAGATTCCAGAACCTCTAAAACTATCAGGGGATTCGATGGCTCAAACTGTTGTTGGGTATATAGATATGTTTAATGAGATGAAAAAGTATGTCCCATTATTAAATCCTTCAGCGGACACAAGTTTAGCAGAATATAAAATATCGGGATCAAGTATCCCCTGGGTTCTGTCGTGGAGAGCGGATGAAGGATTTCTCATTCTACTGTTTATTACCAAGGAGGGGACGAGTTACAATTGGGAACTTAAATTTTGGGGTGAAGATACTACCAAAAATAAATTCTATGATAAATGGATTGTTTTGAGTGCATACAATGATTTGGAAGGTAAAGGAGGGGGGATAACGCTTTATGAAGAGAATTCGAAAAATATAGATTCATATTACTCCTGGTATACTTATCCGAGCACAGTGAAAAATTATCGTGCTTTTCAAATATCAAAACATACAGACGATGATATTGACTTCATCGTCGAAATAACTTACAATTACGATCTTTCAGGTGAATTATCAAAGTACAGTATGGGGGAGGAGAAGATTTACGTCGAATTTAAATGTGCATGGAGTTTATCTGGTCAAGGAGAGTGGTGGCGTTATAATGAAAATCATAACATTGTTGCATCGGGGAGTTGGTAGTTATAGTCTTCGTAAATTTTTTATGGAGAATTGAGATGCGAAAACGATTTTTCCTATTAATAATGATCCTTTTTTTTAATCCATACCTCATTTTTGCTAAAAATAATATAATAAAGGGTGAAATTCTGGATGCAAAAACGAAGCAGCCTCTACAAAGCGCGAATATCACCATCGAAGGGACTAATTTTGGCACAACATCCGATAATGAAGGTAAATTTATCATCCAAAATATTCCGCCTGGTAACTATATTTTAAAGGTCAATTTCATCGGTTATCGATTATTTGAGAAAATAATTAATCTCACCCAAAATCAAACCCAATCGTTAAAGATTTTTCTTGAACCGACTGCTTTGAAAGGTGAAGAAGTCACAGTCACAGCAAAAGCAGATGCTAACAAGGCAAAGGTTAGAGAGACTCCAATTTCATTTACAACATTAGAA
>SMTZ1_10005660_pt1 | contig 23310 bp, 20 predicted proteins | sample DeeMarSWOR136_30_FD_25667 | JGI IMG/M metagenome (IMG submission 25667) | reverse complement strand
TTTCTGGAATTAATCTAAGAGAAGAAAGACATTCAGGACAAAAGGGATGTTGATAAACAGAAGGTTTTGTTTTTCCAATACGTTTTTGCAGAGGTGTTCTCATACTTTTTTTAAGCAAGATAGGAGTTATTAATGAACTAATAATGACAAGTAAAAGAGTTGCTGTTCTTATTTGATTTGCAAGAATACTGTCTGTGTTACCAAAAATACCTTTATCTATTGCTGTTGTAACAATGATTAATCCTGTACCCATAATTGGCAACATACCTGTACCAACGCTTATTGATTCTTTTTTATTTAGACCTGATAATCTTGCTCCAATAAAGCCTCCCATAAAATTAGCAATAAGAGCGGATATAACAAAGATAATTATGAAAAATATAAGCATATAAATTTGATTGGATTGTAATAAAAACAAAAAGTTGAAACTTGCTCCAACCCAGACAAAAAATAGTGGAATGAAAAAAGCATAACCAATTGTTTTTATGTAATCAATTAACATTGCTGCTTGAGGAGTTTTTCTGATAAAAAGACCAGCAATAAATGCTCCAATAATTGCAGTTATTCCAAAATTTTCAGCTAATGCTGCAAAAAGAAAACAAATCACCAGACCTAGTGTAAGGATAAAAACTGGCGCCTTTCTTGATGTATTAATTTTTAATGTATATCGGACAATAAGAAAACCAACTCCTATTGTTAAAATGAAAAATAAAAAGATTTGTAAAATCAGAACAAAAGAATTTCCAGTGCCAAATACCAATGCAAAAATAAATATCGCTAGAATATCATTAAGGACAATTGCTGTGTGTAATGTTAAACCTACACGTGTTGACAATAGATTCATATCAGAGAGAATACGTATTGCTATTGTAGCTGACGTGGCTAAACAAATGGTACCTATCGCCAAGCTCTGTGTTAAATTCATATTGAAGAAAATTCCGACTAAAAATCCAACAAAAAATGGAATAACGATACTACCTATACCAGTAAAAACACCAGCTTTTCCCATCCTTTTTAAATCATCTATGTTCGTTTCTAAACCAACAATAAATAAAAGGAAAATAACACCTATAAATGCAACTTCTTTGAATTCTGGGGATGTTAAATTAATCTCTCCTATTACTCCTGGTTGTTTTATCTTTTCGAAAAAAAGATTTAGAATTTTTGCAAAAATTATTGCGATAGTTATTTCAAATAGCATGCTGTGCATCCCTTATTTAAAACGTATGAAAATAGGTATAAATTACATATATTTAAAATCATTTAAAACGACCTACATAGATTTTAAATAATATTTTACTGATTATACTTAAGAATTGGATGATTAATGAAAAAACATTTATTACATATCTTTACGATTTAAATGTAAAGGATATAATGAATACCACAAAAAGTGGTATACCTTTTGTTGAAAAAAATGCAGATATTAATCACATTTTATTCATGTTGAATAAAAAAAAGCATGTTTGGGTAGTTGATAGCAAGGAGAACTTGCATATATTAGGTGTAATAACAGAATCTGATACACTTATGCTTTTTTCACCACCTTATATGCCAATGCAATCCTTTGATAAACCATCTCTTCAATCCTTACAGTATGGACTTACTATTAATGCTGAAGAAATAATGTCGAAAAACCCTGTAAAAGTAACAGTAGGAGAAAAAATTAAAGATATAATAATTATGATGAAGCAACATAAAGTTAAACAAATACCGGTTGTCGATGAAAATGATAAATTGTTAGGGGAGGTAACTCTTCATCATTTCATAGATAAGTATAACAAACAGAAAAATAAAAACGACCAAGAATGACATTATTTTAAATTTTTCAAACTAATTTTTAAATATTCATTTTAGAACAAAATTGTTTTAATAAAAAGCCTAAAATTGGTAATAAATTGGGAAAAAACTATATAAAATATATATATAATGAAAGGGTTAAGGTTATAAAGAATTAAAATTTATTTAATAGTATGATAATGGTGATATAATTAATATGAGAGCAAAGATAAAATCTCACAAAATTATATACTTATCTACTATTTTATTGATTAGTTCTTTTTTTATTCCCGTTTCATTACCTCAAAATGTTGATCAAACCTATAAACAATATACAATGTTAGATGAGGGTCAAATATTATATGCACCTATGTTTCAAACTACAACGTATTTAAGAGATTATACAGGAGTAATCAATCATACATGGCCAAGCAGCTATGCTCCTGGTGTGATGGTGCGGTGGTTGGATGAGGAAACAATTGTTCGGACAATACGTGTTGGTGTAGGTCCTGGTGCTGGCGGAGCTGGAGGTGGTGTTCAGAAATTGCTATGGGATGGAACTGTCATATGGGATTTTAGATACAATACAAACAATCATCTAAGTCATCATGATGTTAAAATATTACCTAATGGTAACGTGCTGTTGATTGCTTGGGAATCAAAAACACGTACTGAGACTATTAACGCAGGAAGAAATCCAAATTATGTTTCATCTTATGGATTTATGCCTGATCACGTAATTGAGGTTCAACCAACTGGGCCTTCAAGTGGAGAAATTGTTTGGGAATGGCATGTCTGGGATCATCTTATCCAGCAATATGATCCTTCTAAGGCAAATTATGGTGTGGTAGAAGATCATCCAGAATTAGTCGATATTAATTATGTAACTTCAACACAACAAGATTGGTTGCATACTAATTCTGTTGATTATAATGAAGAATTTGACCAAATACTTCTCAGCGTTCATAATTTTAATGAAGTTTGGATTATTGATCATAGCACAACAACAGAGGAAGCAGCAGGTCATACTGGAGGAAACAGTGGTAAAGGTGGTGATATTCTTTATCGTTGGGGAAATCCAGTGGCATATAAAAGAGGGACAGTAAATGATAAAAAACTATTTAATCAGCATGATGCAACATGGATTAATGAAGGATATCCCGGAGAAGGAAATATCCTTGTCTTTAACAATGGGGTAGGACGCCATTATTCTACTGTAGATGAAATCACACCACCTATAAATGAAAATGGTGAATATTATATTGCATCAGGATCTGCATATGAGCCTACTTCACAAACATGGATTTACAGTCCACAACCTAGTTTTTATGCAAGTCATCTTTGTGGAGCTAATAGACTTAAGAGTGGTAATACTTTGATTTGTAATGGAGAAACAGGAAAAGTCTTCGAAGTCACTCCAGAAGGAGTAACAGTTTGGCAACTTTCTCTTGGAGTAGGGCAAGTACTCAAAATAGATTACATACCCCCAGAACAAGAGCCACCAGAACCTAATACACCAGATTTAGAATGCTCTGGATTTCTTTCATGGACTGATGTTGTAACAGGTGCAACAGTTAATGGAAGTTTTAAGGTGCAAAATATCGGAGATTCGTTTTCATTACTGAATTGGACAATCAACATTTCATTAATTGACTGGGGAACATGGACATTCGCACCAGACTCTGGTAAAAATCTTACTCCCGAGGAAGGCAAATTAACGGTACAAGTATCGGTTGTTGCACCAAATCAACAAAAATCAGAATTTGAAGGATACATACGGGTTGAAAATCAGGATGATCCTAAGGATTTCGAATTAGTCCCTGTGAATCTAAAAACACCAAAAAATATTAATTCAGTTCAGTCAATGATTCATCAACTAATATTTAGATTTAAAAATACATATATAGAAAAATTAGGAGTTTATTTTAAACATATACTATGGTTTTTCTAACATAAGGAAGTTGCTTTCAAAAACCGGTTGATATATTAAGTATAAAATTATAAAAGATATTCGTAAATTTATAACAAATATAATAATATAAATAAATGCGGGGTGCAGAGGTATTCCAATATCAAAGTTAAATTTTTTTGTCAAATATGTATTTGAATCTGATAATAATAAGATTAAAAACTTTTCCAATGATATATATATTGAGTCGGTAAATTCTTATAATGATTTTAAAAAATTTTATAAATTTCCTTTCAGGTTGTATGAAAATGATCAATATTGGATTGCTCCTTTTTGGTATGAATTTAAAGATTTTTTTAAAAAAAACAATCCTTTCTGGTTACATGCAGAATGTAAATTATTTATTGCTAAGAAAAAAAATGAAATTGTTGGTAGAATTTCAGCAATAATTGACCATAAATACTGTGAAACAATTGGTAAAAAAATAGGTTTTTTTGGTTTTTTTGAATGCATAGATGATTTCGAATGTGCTAGTGCCTTATTACAAACAGCACAGCAGTTTCTTGTATCAAAAAAAATGAGTATAATGCGTGGTCCAATAAATGGCCGCGTTGATATTGGCTGTGGATTTTTATATTCTGGTTTTAAATCAGCACCAAGTTTGCTTTCTACTTATTCTCCATCATATTATATTTCTTTTGCAGAGAAATTCGGTATGAAAAAAACCAGAGATCTATTATTGTATTATATAGATTTAACAAAACCTATTTCTTCAGAACTTGGAAAAAAAGCAAGAATATGTGTAGAATCTGGTATAAAAATTCGTAAGTTCAACCGACTTCGAACTAAGAAGGAACTTAATAGGTGGATTGATTTATTTTTAGAAACATTTGCAGATCATTGGGGTTATGTACCTGTTTCTGCTCAAGAAGTTAAAACACGTTTTGGAATAAAACAAATGAGATGGTTTGTCGATCCAAGTTTATTTTTAATTGCTGAAATAAAAGGTTTACCTGTTGCATATATCTGGTCAACACCTGAATATAATCAAATATTTCAAAAGATTAAGGGACGATTAGGTCCGTTTCAAATACTCTTTTTACTATTCAAGAAAGGACGTATAAATAAAGGTAAACTGCATCTTATTGGGATTAAAAAAGAGTTTCGTAGGTATAATATTGGGTCATGTTTAAATTATGAAATATTGGTTAATATGAAAAATCGAGGATATGTTGGTGCTGAGGTTGGATGGATAGATGAGGAAAATACTGCGGCTAATAAAACTATTGCAATAACAGGTGCTGAAATCTATAAAAAACATCGTGTTTTTGATAAAAACCTACAATTTATTTAACACGAGGTATTATTATTTAAAATATATTTTTTAAAAAAAAGATTCAGATGATAAAAATGAACGGAAAAAACAATAACAAAATTATTAAAACTATACAACACCCATTATTTGGAATTAGTTTTAAAAACTGGATTCGGCTTTTGGATTTAAATGGAGGGGTTGATAGAAAATATTTTGCTAGAGGCGCTTTTATAACAATTTTATCAATTGTTATGATACCTATTCGAGCTATTTCCAGGTTTAGATATGAATCAAAAATTAATAATACAGAAATTAAAAATCCACCTGTTTTTATAATTGGTCATTGGCGAAGTGGTACTACATATCTCCATGAACTGTTAGCTGAAGATCCACAGTTTTGTTATGTATCATTATGGGATACTCTATTACCAGATGGTTTTATAATATTGGAACCTATAAAAAAATTCCTTGCAAATTTTCTTCCTAAACAACGACCAATGGATGAAATCAAAGTCGAAATAGATGGTCCTTATGAAGAGGAAGCAGCTATTGCAGTTTTTAATCAATGGTCATTTTTTCACTGTTTACATTTTGCTAGAAATGCTGAAAAACAATATTTAAAATCTATACATTTTAAAGGTTTAACTGAAGATGAAAAAACCAAATGGAAAAATAATTATCTTAAATTTATGAAATCTGTTACTTTTGCAAACCATGGAAAAAGACTTCTTCTTAAAAATCCTGCCAATACTGCAAGAATTCCCACATTACTTGAACTTTTTCCAAATGCAGTTTTCATTCATATCTATAGAAATCCATACAAAGTTTATTTATCAACTATAAAAATGAGAAACAAGGTACTGGATAAATTAGCATTGCAAAATGCAAATAAAGATGAAATGGAAAAACAAGTAATTGAAAATTACAAAAGACTAATGAAAACCTACTTTGAACAAAAATCCATAATTCCAAATGATAAACTTATTGATATAAGATATGAAGATCTTGTAAAAGATCCTATAAAAAGTGTTAGACGAATATATTCAAAATTACAGCTTCCTGGTTTTGAGCTTGCTTTACCTGAAATGACGAAATATCTTGAAAAACAAAAAAATTATAAAACAAATGTTTACACTATTGATGAAAAAATTATACAGCGTGTTAAAAATAATTGGAATTTTACTATTAATCTTTGGAAATATTCTCCACCAAAGTGAAAATTATGTCACCAAATGTTAAAAATACTAAAAATAAAAATTTTGAAAAAAAGAAAAATATTCATTTGATAAGAGTAGCACTACTTGCTGAAGAACCAATAGGATGGGGATCTGGTAAGCATTTCTTTCCAATAATATTAAATAATTATACATGGACAATTAACAATACAACCTACAAATTTATTATAAATTATATTTATGATAAAGATATCTTATTGGGTAGACTAGATAAATCAAAATTTGACGTCTTACTTGTACCTGGGGGTGGCGTTGGAGACGGGCAATCAATTATGAAAGGTTTTAATTTTTCAAGGAAGGTAAGAAAATGGAAAAAAAATATATCCTTGTTTATTCAAAATGGTGGAGGATATGTTGGTATATGTGGTGGAACTGCTCTTTTAACTGATTTAAAAACAGAGGATAAAAAACCTCGCACTTTTTTAGAAAGACAATATAATAAAAGTTCAATAGAAGTTTCTTGTGTTTCTTCATATTATAGAACTTATGCATTTCCTCTTTTTTATCCATTTCAAAAAAATTATCCTGAAAAAATTGGTGCAGCAGCTTACGTATTTTCTTTTGCTCCAGGTGAAACAGTTGATGGCGTTCGTATTCATTCAGCGGGAGTCCCTTTAGATTTTCAAATAATTAAAGACAATCCAATATTTTCAGATTTTACACAGAGCACTGAACGCATTAGATGGTGGGGCGGTCCAGGTCTTATAGTGCCCGAAAATCCAGATAGAAATGTAAAGGTACTTGCTAGATATCCTGTTAGGGATCTATCTGAAGATGAATCTATACAAATACACGCATGGAGATATACTGGAGGTATTCATGGTCTTTTTCTTGGTTTCTTAAAAGCGTTGAAATTTATAAAAAAAGAAAATGATAATCTTAAAAATGTATTCTTATACACATATTATCTTTCTGGAAATTGGAAACAAACTGATAAAATAATAAAATTAGATTATTCTAATAAGCCAAGTATAACCGCAGAAATATATCCTAATGAAAATGAGGGGCGAATACTTCTATGCACATCTCATCCAGAATATATGATCTGGTGGGATGGTTACATTGTAGAAATGGAAAATAAAAGGTTTAATTGTCTTGGCACAGGTCTTTATAAATGGAAAGGTATAGCACCTTTAGGTAAGACTGCTAAAAAAGAACTGACTAATACCTGGTGGATGGTTCGAAGATTTGTTGCTTGGGCTGCTAAAATACCAGATAATCAACTTCCTCCAATAAACGGTAATGAAATCAACGAAAAAGAAATATCAATTATATTAAAAAACATTTTTTGGGATGGCAGTCTTTTAAATCAAATGAAGAATATTTAGTACTATTACTATCATAGCAAATATAAAATGTTTGGTGAATAAAATTGTCCTTAAATAAAAAAAATTCAATAATAGTTAAATCATTTGAATTTATTAATAAATGGCGTTCTTTACCTGTTTATGAATTAATTAGTTATTTTTTTATGTTTGCAAGTGTACCTATGCTTGCATATGGAATTCAAACTTACAATTATGAAATAATTAGAATAATTATATTTACAATTATAACAATGTATTTTGGTTTTTTTGCAACTTTAATTTGGAATGATATAACTGATGTCGATATTGATGCAATTGCGCATCCAGATCGCCCTATTCCATCAGGTAGAATAAATAAAAAAAAATTTTTTAAAATAGCACTTATTTTCTCCTTATTTAATTTTATTTTTGCTATTTTAATTAGTATTTGGTGTTTTATTTTAGTTGGAATAGCCGCTTTGTTTGTTACATTTCATAATAGATATCTTAAAAGAAAAATAAAAATACCGGCATATTCCGAGATATTTGGTCCCTTTCAATGGATTGTAGTTGTAATATTTGGCTTTTTAGCAATATGGAGCGCTGCACCAATAAGTTCAGAAATAGCTATTAATTTTCCATTTTTTGGAAGTATTTTTACAAATGGTAAAGCAATAGAGCAGATGATTATTCTTATTATTTTTACATATTTTGCAGATACTTCTCACGATATTGCAGAAGGTATTCATGATGCAGAAGCAGATCTTGCACACGAGGTTAAAACTTATTCAACAACATTTGGGAAGGAAAAAGCTGCTAAAATTTCTTTAATAATGTTTGCAATTTCAGGAATATTTGGAATTGTAATGTTTCTTCAATTTAACTTATCACCAATTTTTTTATGCATTTTTTTATTTTTATTTGTATACACTTTATTTTATCCATTAAGGTTATTAAAATCTGATAAAAAAGATATTGAAAAACAAGGATTAATTGTTGGACGGAAACTTTATGATTACTTTTTGTTTACTTATGATATTTTATTTTTTAGCTTGATAATTCAAATGTTAATTTTTAATATCTAGTTATTATTTTTTTTTGAAATTTAAAAATTTGAAAATATTTATGTTTTTCATCAAATATATATTATATTTGTTCATAAAAATATAAAATTGATATGCTCTTAAAAAATAAGAATTTAAAGGTTAGTTTTAAAAAATAAAAAAAAGAGAGTTTTTATTTAGATTTTTTTTTTTTTATGCAAATATGTGTCTTAATATTGGAAACATACTTGGATATTTTTGTAATATCCATTGCAGCAAGATGAATCCATTTATTGTTCTTGCTCTTGGTGTTGTAAGTTCAACAGTTATCTCGCAGAAATCATCTGGATTATCTAAGTTGTCCATTACGATTGTTCCGTTGAATGATTGCTTTTTCTCTGGTGGTGCTACCACTTCTACTGTTATTGTTACACAGTCTCCTGCTGCCAGATCTGTTCCAGATGCCGGTGTGAATGTCCAATTTCCCCACGTCGGAAATTCAGAAACTTCCCAGTCCAAGAATGATCCATTTTCTCCACAGTTGCATACTTCAAATGTCCCATTTACTGTAGATCCTGCTTTTACTTTTTTCCAGATTAGATCACCTTGACAGCAAATAGCAGAGTCTGGGGTATTGATTTTAATATGAAGACACCAAGAACCATTTAATCCTGCTGGATGATATTCATACCAACCACCTTCTACATCTACTCTGTATCTCCATGAACTTCTTCCTTCGAACCATGAATTTTCGTTAGTGTCATATCCAACTGGATAATCATCGTATTCAATAGCATCATATAAATCAGGTCGGCACACGATCCAGATGTCTTTTGATGCGTCAATAGTGTATTTTTGAATAAATTCGTGATATGCATACATTTCGCCGGTAACAGAATCTGATTCGTTGACTATTTCAACCAAAGGTAGTGTTTCGTTTCCCTCATAAATCATCATATCATACTCGTGTGTAGGAATCGATTCATTGTAGACTGCATGGTACCATTCTGCTCCAATAATATCACACCCATCATATTTAGCGAGTTCATCGTTGGTTAATCGGATAGCAAATTGAGCAATTAAAGGTACTGTGGACCATCCAATGATATATTCAGGGTCACCATCATCGTATTGGAACCATTCTTCGCCCATTCCTTGAGATTGAATGTCGTTATATCCTAACCAGATTTCTTTTACTTCTGGTTCTGATATTTGATTTTTTGCTGTATTTGCTATGGCCATTGAGGATGATATCATCACTACTGCTAATATTAAAACAACTGCCTCTTTTAAACAATTTTTTTGTTTTTCCATATGTATTTTACCTCCCCTTTTATTTTTTAAGTTAATAACTATATTATATATTTTAATATTTAAATTTTTCTCTATATAAAAAATATCCTCATAAATTTTTTTTCCTTCTGGTAATAAAAATATATCTTATTCGAAAGCCGATCTCAAATTTAGTTTTTTAATCACAAAAAATGTAAATTCATTTATTGCATTCTTCTTGATATAAATAAAAGTATCGATAATATTTTTTAGTGAGGATTTTATGATTTTGTTTTTAATATAAATTTACACGGGGCGGGAGATTTTGACTCGGTTTTACTAGTAAAAAATGATAGTTTTTCTTTTGTTGGAACTATATGAGTAGAGGGGAAGAGATTTAAACCCCCACACTTAAAAAATATATCTATAGAAATTCATATTTTCACACGAAAAAAAAATAAAAAAGTAAGAAAAAAGAGGAGGGAATTGAAGATTACCATCATTTCCGTTTAAAGGTTCTCATAGGAATTTTCTAGCTTTGACATCCTGACGTGCGTTGTTTCCTGCCTCATCATAAACCACGACACTGATTGTGTGAGAGATAAAGGGTAGACTGAACCGCGTCCACAAAAAGGTGTAAGGTGCGGTTGTGATTTCGGTTTGCTCCTTTCCATCGATGAGGAACAAGATTCTGTCGATGCCGGATTCTGTATCTGTGGCATTTACCTGGATAGTTATTTTGCCAATAATCAGAGTATTTTTCAAGAGCAGACGCTTCATTCCATCATTATCTTGAATGTAGAAATAGCCGTTCTTTGGTTTTTCAATATTGACTATTGGTGGGGTAATGTCAGGTACAGACCCCGTAGTGAAACTCCAGATAGGCCCTTCCGTGACTTGCCCATGGTTATCATGAGCGACTATCTTCCAGTAATACTTTGTACTGAATTGCATTATACCAACATCATAGGTCGTCTCGAAGATATTTGTCTTTAGAATTGGTGGAGGGTTCGTGGTTCCAAAATATAGGTCAGAGTACACGTCTTCGCCAATATCCGGATCGCTATTTGTCCAGGATAAGTCTTTTGTAACATCAATGTTGGTAGCACCATCGACTGGTTTGGGGTTTGTGGGAACCGCAGGTGGATGTGGAGTACCAAGCCAGACGCCGGCAGCATCATCGACATAGTAAGCATCAAATGGGTGACCACTCGGTGGGTTAGAGTAGCCTTTATGAACTTCGGAGTTGAAGACTGCGGCAATGACTTGTAAGTTTCCGAATTGGATATTGCCAAAATTATTGCCTTGAGCATCGTAATGGTCATGGCCATCCCAGATCAAAGAGCCGGTCCAGGTGCCGCTAGAGACTATGAAAATATCTTGGTTGAAAGCGTAATCAAGAAGCGGAAAGGTATAAGGATGTCCAACGGTATCATTCCAACCCATGGTTGATTCGACCTCAGTGACATACACACGGATGTGGCCGTTGTAGGAAAAGCTTTCATAATTAAAGACAGTGACATCAATGTCTATTTGAGCATTGTCCAGCCAGGTTGCAGTGAGGTTGACATCAATATTTGGGACGACACGTGCGCCACAGTCTGTGAGATGCTGGCGGTAGTAGGCTTCAGCATCAGGAATGCCACCAACCTCAACTCGATAACCACCATCAAACCATACGGTGGGATATCCATAGATGTTGTATTCATCGATGCGATTGATGGCGGGAGGGTCAACGAAATCAACAAGACTGACGTAGTAGAAGGGGTAGTCATTGCTGGTATATACTTTATGGAGTGCTTCTCTTGCGACATGACAGTTGGAACACGGAAGCTCTGTTCCCAGTTCTGCAAACATTGTATGTGTAAATGTATTGGTTTGCACAATCGATGGTGATGCCGAAGCTGAGATGGATGCAGGAAGAGCGGACATCATGAGGATAGCACTTATGATGAGAATTAAGGTGTCCTTTTTCATTGTAGTATTCCTCTTAATCTATTGATGATTTGAAAAAAGAAAGAAAAAGGAGAGAGATGCTCATGGTTTAGGATTGAAGCTTGGTCAGAATAATAAGCTGTTTGCCATCGTAGTCACTGGTAACTCCGTTGACCGTTATGGCAATGTCAATGGAGCCTAGTCCTAGAAACGGCTTACAGGAGACCGTTGCTTCTTCTCCGCCGGGAATACTGATTGTCTTCATGTAGGAAACGTTTATTAGATGGAATATACCACCGGTTATCTTAATTGAAACGTTTACGTCTGTTGCTTCTGTGGTACCAAGGTTTTTTACATGGGCATGCACACCGAAACCTCCAGTGACTGAATCAAGGACAACGCTCTTCTCAGCTTCGATCCTCAAGATAAAAGTGTCTGAGTAAGGTTCATGGGTAACGTTGAAGAAGTCACCAGTGCTTCCAACAACGACATAGCCACCATCCCGTGCCTGTATGCCGCAGTTTGCCTCATCATTGAACCCGTTTGATATATCCAGAGTCTTAACCCATTGTGTGACACCCTGATTGTTAAGCTTCAATAGGTATGCGTCAGGAATAGCACTCTCCATGTCAGTCATTAGTATACCGGTGATAAAGTATCCACCGTCTGTTGTAGGGGTGATACTGGTGCCAAATACAGTGACGCTCTCGGATATCTGTTGATCCCAGGTAAGTGTCCCTTGAGCATCGAGACGGAGTAACCAAAGGCTTTCTGTGTAGTTCTCATCTTGGTCTTGGTGGCTACCCAGGATGATGTAGCCGTTGGATACCGTTTTAACACAAACGCCATACTCCATAAAGTCAACATCCCCAAAGGTTTTTTGCCAGATTTCTTCACCAGCCTCATCTGTTTTTACAACCCACACATCTCCCATATAGTCAACAGCATCAGTCCAACCGACAATGACATATCCACCGTCAACGGCTTTCGTGAAACTTAATGGTTCGTCAAAAGAATCCCCACCGATTGTCTTGTTCCATTGTTCGCTGCCATCTGCTGCTAGTTTAATCAGCCAGAGGTCAGCACCGTTGCCATAAGAGTTTGTTAAGCCAAGGACGATGTAGCCGCCGTCCAAGGTCTGAATAATATCGTATCCATGATCAAGCTCATCGCTTTTTCCAAAGCTCTTCTGCCAGACGAGGTCACCATTTGCATCGGCTTTGGTTACTAGGACGTCCCAGAGCCAGCCACCACCGACGCTACCGACAATGATATAACCGCCATCCGTTGTTTGATGAACGACTGTACCATAAAGATTTATATAATCAAGTGGAAAATTATTGTGCCAGGACTCTTCGCCGTTTGCATCAGTTTTTGCCAAAAGCAGTTCTGTGTATCCCGGAGTTGTCACTACTGTCGAACCAGTAAAAATATAACCTCCATCAGCGGTTTGATCGACATAGTTAGCCCTATCGTTTATGATACTATCAAAGATATGTATCCATTCGATATCAGGATCAAAAGATGGCTGTATCATGTTTTTTTTATTATTTATTCCAATCACTGTTACTGAACATACAGTAACGCAAAAAACCAGCATGCATATACTTTTTCTAACTAATTTTTGCATTTTATCAACTCCTTTATTTTTAATATCGATTATTTTCAACTGAAAATAAAAAATTTATTCTATATTTTTTGCACAAAGTAATATTTTTATATTATAATTTTTTGTACTTGTTCAAATATTAATTTAACTGTGATAATAATTAACGCAAGGAGTGAGATTTGAGCTTCATTTTTGCAAATTATTTTTATTTAATAAAAAGAATAAGTTTATTCATCAAGGAAAATTAGACTTAATGGGGGGGGGGGGGAGATTTAGACACGTATTTGTTAACACACTAATGATTTAGCCCAATGAAAATTTAATTTTGCAATCAGGAATAATTTCGATTGAAACTTTAAGGTTTGAAGGTTGTTTCGGATCTTTGTTCAACTCACTAAAAAACTTGTATTTTATTATTAATATTAACTTTAAGTTAGAATCCTATACTCAGCCTTTTATTTTAGAAAATCAAGCAGTCTCTCCAGCAATGGGAAACGTTCCCAAATCTAAATGTCATATGGTTCTTTTGCGGGATGCCAATCAAACTGGACCCACGGTATCAATAAAAATATACCTAATTTTCCAAGGATTAATTTTGGAAGCAATCTAGGTCTATCCCAATAGTTTCCAGACCAACGAATAAATTTAGAATTTTTGAAAGAAGCACTTCGTTTATTATCAATGAAATTATTTTTTATAACCTTTGTAAACAATGACCCCCCTAGAAATATTCCGAATTCATAATTATTTGAAATCAAATTTGAAGATATTAACAAAGCACTACCGCCATAGGCTAAAATTCCATATTTGTTACTGTTTATTTCGTTACCTGAAATTTCATACCCCTCATTAAAATGAGAACTCCATGTATAAAAAATACCTGCCTCTGAACATGATAAGATAATATTATTAATTATACTACTTTGTTTACAATCATATAATGCTATTCCATAAACTGAACCATTAATATAATTTCTTTCAAAATCTGAAACTTCATCAAATACAACCCAAATCCCCCGATATATATTATCAATAAACTTATTATCCCTAATAATATTTTTATAACCTCCATACTGTCTATAACCATTCTGATTTTGTGAAATGATATTATCTTTAATTAAACTATAACACCCACGATTATTGATTCCAGAATCCGAATTATTATCTCCACTATTTTGTATAGTAAAACCACTGATGTTCACCCAATTAGCATAATACCATATATACACGACATCTCCAGTTTTATTTCCATCAATAACTGTTGTCTCTTTATCTTCACCTATTAGACTTATAGATTTATTCACTATTAGATGTTCATAATATGGTGAACTATCATCATAGACAAACACTGTATCTCCCTCACTTGCATTATCTATAGCATCCTGAATCTTACTATAGTTCCCTTCTCCACTTCCACCAACATAAAGAGTATTACCATTAGATAGTAGTAAAAAAGATTCCTTTACATTATCTATAGCAACTGATGGATTAATACAGGTTCCCAGAAACAGGATTGTTATACCAACAACTATTAGGATGTTTTTATTCATCTTATACACCTATGACGTGGGGTTCAGGTGGTCTTAAATCTTCTATTTCATCAGCAATTACTCTGGTATATACTGCATAACCAAAAAAATTATACTCAAAAGCACCAAGAAAATATAATGTAAGACCTAATCCTATGAAACCAAGTGCAATACCAACCTGTGAACCCCTTGCCCAAAAACCATCAGTAGTGAGGAATTTACCAACCCAGGTTTCAGACCATTTTGTTTCTGCAAACCATAAAAAACCAACACGAGGTCTTGGTAGCACAATTATAGGAAGCGTTACTCCTATTCCACCACTTGTTATAAAACAAAAAATAGCAGTACCAACATTCCCATCTGAAGAAATTATCAATGGATTATTATTAATAGAATTAAAATTTGTTTTTCCAAACCAATTCTTTAAAAGTTGTCGTAGATTAATTCCATTTTTAAGTATACTTGAAAGTATAAATCTTAAAACAGGAGCTTTAATTCTTAATCTATTATCATTTTGTCTTTGTAGTGCATTAAGCCAGTAAGGATTTAATATTGATAGAACATCTTCTTTTGAAAGTCCCTCTGGTATCAAACCATGTTCGTCTAATAAATCAACAAACCTAATTTTTAACTGTTGTGTCTCTTCACTTTTTGGTTCATATACAATTTTATATTTCAATTCTTGATATACATCAAAAATATATTTAGCATCATCATCAGACAGAGTCACTTCATTTTGGTTATGTTAATTTTATTATAATCTGAAATATTAGCAGTAATAGCTGGAACTATACTTACTCCAACAAACAAAAGAATAATACCAATTACCAGAGTTTTACTTAACAGGGAACTCTTTTTCTCCAAACTTTACAACCTCCCTCAATATTAACAACATTATAGGGATATTTAAATGTTACAACAACAAAAAATATAACAAAAAACGGTACTAAAAGGAACTTTAAGTATTAGTCCGGTAGGCAGTGCTAAAAACTAATCCAAAATCTTGGACCATAAAAAAACAATTAGTCCAATTCTATCTTTTTTAATTTAATATCAGTGGAGCTTATGATTAATTTTATAATATGATATAAGTTTATAAAAAAACAATGATAAAGACAAGAAGAGCAACTATAGAAGATGCAAATGTAATAATTGATTTTCAGATTAGTTTGGCATTAGAAACAGAAAACCTGAATTTAGATAAAAAAATAGTTAGAAAAGGTGTTACTAAAGTTTTCAACGACGTATCAAAAGGAAAATACTATATAATTTTTGAAAATGATAAGATTGTAGGTTCTCTTCTTATAACATCTGAATGGAGTGATTGGAGAAATGGAAGCATATTGTGGATACAATCACTTTATATTGATCCTCTTTATAGGAGAAAAGGTCTTTTTAAACATGTGTATAATTATCTAAAAAAAATGGTTGATAAATCAGACCAATTACTTGGATTGAGGCTTTATGTAGATAAATTAAATAAAGATGCTCAAATAGTGTATGAAAATGTAGGTATGAATGGAGATCATTATGGATTATATGAATGGATTAAGTAAAATAATAATTATTTATAATTTTATTATAGGGTGATTTGGACACATATTTGTTAACAAATCAGAGTGGGGACCAATTTTTAAAAAATTATCGTTTTCTCCTGTTAAAATTCTAATTTTACGCGGGGAGGGAGATTTAAGCGCGTATATGTTAACATATGTGTTAACACATTTTTGAAATCATATCTTTTGAAACGATTTTTACATTTTTCGTGATTTGTGGAGATGAAAGCAGTAAAAAATTTAGTGAGGGAAAGAGATCTAGACTTCAAGTTCAAATCTTTTTTATTGATGTCAATATTAGGATTCGGTCCTAATATTGGGAGCATTTTTCAGAGTCCATCAAGAGATCTATCAATATTTTATTTAAATAAGGAAATAATATGGGCATAGTTCCATGGTATTAATCCATGTACTAGTTTCTACTTTTTCCACATAAGGCATTTCTAAAATATATTCTCTCAATTCGCATAAATGTTGAAAATTTTTTACCACTATAATCGAAATTAAATCATATTTTCCAACTAATTTTGATGCTACAATTACACTTGGAATTTTTATTATTTCTTCAAGAACTTGTGATGAATATGCTGGTTTCACATCAACTCCAAAACGGGCAATAAATGAATAACCAATTTTTTTAGGATTAATTATAACTGTTGAACTGACTATAATTCCTTGTTCTTTAAGCCGTTCAAACCTGTTACTTATTGTATCAGGAGATACATCTATTTTTCTTGCAATTTCCCTAAATGAGATTCTTGCATCTTTTTTTAACATTTCAAGAATAGTGATATCAATATTATCCAATTTCATATATGTCACCTATTCAAATTCAAAGTTTTTCGGACATAACAGAGGTTTATCAACAAATATTCCTACATCAGCGCTTTTTACTTGTGGAAAATCTTCAATTTTATCTTTTGTTATCCCGATTTGTTCAATATCTTCTAATAAAAATATTGCTTCGATATCATATTGCCCAATCGATTTCGTAACAACACATAATCCCTTCATTTTTTTAATCATGTTAAGAACTGAATCGGAGAATTTTTGTTCGACTTTAATCCCGATTATTACTAAATTTCCTTGACCCATTTTTTTAGGATCAACCACAATTGTGCTCCCTCTTATTACTTCATTTTCTATCAGTTTATTGTATCTGTTTTTTATTGTATCTGTAGAAATATTACACTGATTTGCGATTTCTTTAAAAGAAGTTCTTATATCTTTTTGCAAGGTTCTTAATATCGTAATATCTATTTCATCTAACTTTCTATTTTCCATATAACGTCATTCTCCAACTTAATTTCTAATAAAAGTATGTTTTTTTATTTAATAATTCTTCCTTTATCGTAATTTTAGTAGTAAAACCTTATATTTTTTATTAATTTCTACATTATTTGTTAATTTTCAAAATATTTTTATTAATTGTCAAAAAAAAATAAAATATATAGGACAATATAGTAATTTTTATAAATATTAAATGGTTAATGGTTTTTAGTTTAACATTATCTAAAAGATTCTTTGAGGTCATAACTATGAAGTTAACGCCCGGAAAATGGTTAGAAAAATTCGAAAAAGAAGGAAAAGCAGATGAAGTTTTTTTAATAATTGGGAAAAAAGAATTTACGCCCAGACAAATCGCTTCCATGGATTATGTCTTTTGGAAACATGTTGTAAAATCTGTTTAATATTATGCCAATTAAAATAATAATTACTGGTGGAACATTCGATAAGGAATATAATGAACATAAAGGTGAGTTATATTTTAATAAAACACATGTATCTGAAATGTTAAAACTGGGGAGATCAAGAGTTGAACTTAAGATTGTTAAATTGATGATGCGTGATAGTTTACATATGACTGATTCTGATATTAATGTTATTTTAAAAGAATGCCAAAATTCTGAAGAGGATAAAATCCTAATTACGCATGGAACTGATAAAATGGCTAATACTGCTAGGGTGTTAGGGCAATCTGTTAAAAATAAAACAATAGTTCTTACAGGTGCAATAATTCCTTATGCATTTGGTAGTTCTGATGGCATGTTTAATTTAGGAAGTGCTTTAGCCTTTGTTCAAACCTTGCCATATGGAGTTTATATTGCTATGAATGGGAGATATTTTCATTATAATAAGGTAAGTAAGAATAAACAAAATGGTAATTTTGAAGAAATAAATGTTGAAGTAAAATAATAAGATTTGGATAAGAAATGTCTATTGGATTTATACTTATAAAAGCAGCACCTGCGCTTGAACATGAAGTTTATAATAACTTGTCAAAAATACAAGCAATACTTGAATTACAACCTCTTTTTGGTGAATATGATTTGATTGCAAAAATTGAAGCAGAAGATTTTGAAAAACTTGGTGAAATAGTAATAAATAACATAAGGTCTTTAAAAGGAGTAATAGATACAAAAACATTAACAGGGACAAAGTTCTAATAATGGATGAATTAAAATTCAGACCTCAATTTAGGGTTTAAATCTCTTTTTTACCCACAAAAACAGAGTAATGAAAAAAATGACGGTTTTCTACTGTTGGAAGCATATAAGTGCAGTGGAAGGGATTTGAACCCTTGCAGATCAAAATCGCTTTAATTTTCTTCAGTAATAATATTAGTGTTAATCATTAACGGGCTAAATATTTACGCGTGGAGGGAGATTTATACGCGTATATGTTAACACATGTGTTAACACATTTTTGGAATCGTATCTGTTGGAATGATTTTTGCATTTTTCGTGATTTATGGCTATAAACGCAGTGAAAAAATTAGTGTGAACATTCCTTAGAACTCTCTTTCTTTTCGTTACATTAATAATCTACCTCGTTTATCTTTTTATCGGCAAGGGTTTAATCCACAAACATTCCTTGGTGCTCAAAGCACAATTTGGCAAGTGGTTGAAGGACCCCCAATCACGTAGAGAGGCTCAAAGGAGGCCTAGTTCAAATCTGGGGGTGCCCTTGCCCTCAGATATTTTTATTTTTTGTTCAATATAGGAGGACTCTAAAGTTTTTTTTATGATGCTCTATATGTTTCTTTATTGGTTAGCATGTGCCAGATTATTGTAAGCATTTTTCGTGCAGCTGCTCTTCTTGCAGTTTTGAATCCCTTTTTTTCTTTGATTTTATAGTAATAGTCTTGGAATCTTGGTTCAAGCATGATTGCTCTTCCTGAGCATTCGTATATGATCCATTTCAGCCATTTGTTCACAGCTGTGTTGTGAACAGTTCGTTCAGTGGTACCGGTTTGATAAATACCGCAGCAAAGTCCTGCGTAGCTTACTAGTTCTTTTGGGTTTGAAAAGCGTTTTATATCTCCGATTTCTGCTAGTATCATTAATGATGAGAATTCTGCGATTCCTGGCATGCTCATGAGCATGGTTGTTTCTTTCTTGTTTTGTGAAATTCTTTTGATTCTTCTCATCACTTCTCTTTCTTCTTCTTTTAAGCTGTGGTATACATGAACGAGATTCTTTATATCTGGGTCTTTTTCAGCAAGTTTTGATAATGTTTCTTCTTTTGAGAGTTTACTGTACTTTGCACCTTTTCTTAGTAAGTATCCTCGTATCTTTCCTTGAATTTGTGTTCTTAGTCTTGTGAGGTTGGCTTTGTGTCTTGTTAGGTCTCTGAATTGGAGTGTTTGTTCATCTGGTATCCATACCTCTGGTAGATAATGGGTTCTTAGTAGATCTGCAAGTGTTTTAGCATCAATCTTATCCATCTTTTTATTCCCAGCAATATCATGGGTTTTCTTCGGGTTTGCAAGCTTAACTTCGTATCCTATTTCTGTTAAAATCTTGTGTACTCCTCTCCACATTCCACATGCTTCTATTGCGATTGTTATTTCTGAGCTTGGAATATTGCATAGGAATCTTTCTAATGCTTTTTTTGAAGATGGAAAATTGTGTTCTCTTTTTATGTTTCCATCTTTATCCATTATGCATCCTGCAAGGTTTTCCTTGTGGATGTCTATGCCTCCATATAGTTTTTCCATACTTTTTTATCACCACCTAAATGTGCTTATAATGGCAATAAGCACTTTTTAGGATTATTTTTTTTAGAAAAAGAGTTCTACTGCCATCACCAAAATACATGTAAAATTAAATCTTTGCTCCTGTTGAACATAAAAAGCACACGATATACAAATTCTTATATATTCATAAATTATGTTAATTATCAACAAATAAATATTTTTAAGGGAGGAAAAAAATATAATAAAAAAGAAAATCGCAGTAATTTTCGTTTGTTTACTATTGATAGCATCTTGTGCGAGTTTTTTACTTATTACAAAATCAGAAAACAAACCAACTTTGAACACAAGTGAGACAAAAAATTCTTCTGAAAATCTATTGAATGGTGGCTGGTATGAAGTTAAAAATAATATTCCTATTCTTCATCTGAATGGCTCTTATTACCGAATGGGGTATCAACAAGGTTTTTTAATAAAAGAGAAAATACTACAATATTATCGAGCATTATTGGCTTATTTTAAGAGCAATAATTTTCCTTATGGGCAACTTTTAGATATATGGAATTCAACTTTTCGTAACATACCAAAGTGCTATATTGATGAAATGCATGGGATTGCTGACGGTGCAAATATTTCCTTTGAATATGTTGCTGTTGAAAATATTATGTGTTTGGTTTTATATTATTTATGGTCAGCACCAGCAGGTTGTACTGGTATTGCTGCGTGGGGTCCTGCGACACGTGATGGACGATTATATCATATGAGAAGTAATGATATGGATAGAATTATGAGAGATCCAGAAACAGGTGCTGGTATATGGGATACAGCAGTTTTGTTTGTGAGGACACCAACGGATGCTTATTCATCAGTTTCACCAGATTTTCCAGGATTAGCATGCACTTGGAACGGAATAAACGAACATAAAATATCAATAGGGGAAACATATTGTCGCACAGAAGATATTACATTTGATGGAATAGGTGAAGCATTTAGGATTAGAATGGCACTTGATTCAGCAGATTCAGCAGAAGATGCAATCGATATCTTAGGTTCGAATAGGGCAGAGGGTTGCAATATTATCGTTTCTGATGGGAACATTCCAACAGCGTATATTATTGAGCAGACAGCAAATCATTTGTATATTGGTTCATGGGGTAGCAAAACAGAATCTAATCGACCATGTTGGAAAATAAACCATGTTATCAGAAGAGGCAATTTTTTTGAAAACTCTGAGTTGATAAAAACCCAGCCGTATAAATTTACTCCACGTTTATGGACCTTCCGCTTTTTATTAAAAAATATGTTTGGTTTTAAGAATGTTGACGACACTTGGAATTTAGCCTGGAAATGGCTAGTTTTTTGGAAATACTATGGTAAAAAAACGGATTGGTATTCATCTGAATCTGGTCTTATTCCTTGCTGGCAATGGGTTGCTTGCCCTGAGAACGGTAATTTCTTGTTATCCATGGCACATAAGGAGACCTCAGCACATAAGATGCCAACGGTATTGTTCAATATCTATGATTTAATAGATGCTATGCCTCCTTAAAAAAGTGCAGGGGAAGGGATTTCTACATTTATGTGTTAACAAATCGGAGCGGGGACCACTTTTTATAAAAAATATTTTTTTCTCCTGTAAAAATAGCATTTTTACGCGGGGAGGGAGATTCGAACTCCCGAGGTCGTAAGACCAATGGATTAGCAATCCATCGCCGTGCCGGGCTGGGCCATCCCCGCATTAAGAAGGGAAATGAAACAGTTTGATAAAAAGGTTATGCAAATACCACTTTTGGAGCTTGTGATGAATCCAAGGTAATATTAAAATATAGCAGGCTTGTTATGATTATTATTATGGGGGACTGGACTGAAAAGTATAGACCAAAAAGTCTAGATGATATTGTAGGTAATGAACGTGCTATAATTGAACTAAGAAAATGGGCTAATTCTTGGATAAACGGTAAACCAAAAATAAAAGCAGTTATTTTATCAGGTAAACCAGGTACTGGAAAAACTAGTAGTGCGCTTGCTTTAGCAAGTGATTTTAAATGGACAGCAATTGAGTTAAATACATCGGATGCAAGAAATGCTGAGAAGATTAAAAAAGTAGCAACTTATGGTTCAGTAAACGAAACATTTTCTGATAATGGAGCATTTATATCTTCACTTGATGGGGGAAGAAAGTTGATTATTCTGGATGAAGCAGATAATCTTTATGAAAGAGCAGGAGAATCATTTAAAAATGGTAGCGACCTAAGTGATAAAGGTGGTAAAAAAGCAATTGTCGACACAATAAAAACAACAAATCAGCCTATAATTTTGATAGTAAATGATTACTATAATCTTATAAAAGGTGGTGGGGAGTCATTAAAGGAAATGTGCAAATTAATAAGATTTTATAATCCTTACCCAAACTTAATTTTTAACTTTCTAAAAAGAATTTGTTTAAGAGAAGGAATAAATGTTGATCAAAAGGTGCTACAAACAATCGCAGATAGATGTAAAGGTGATATTCGCTCTGCACTAAATGATTTACAATCTCTTTGTCTTAACAGAACACAAGTTGATGTAAAATCACTAAATGTCTTAGGATACCGAGATAGAGAAAAAGAAATTTTTGATGCATTAAGAGAAGTCTTCAAAACTAGAAATATAAAGGCAATACGTGAAAGTATTTCTCATTTAGATGTAGATCCAAAAATGGTTTTATTATGGATAAATGAAAATCTACCTTTGGAATACAGGGATATAAACGATTTAGCAAATGGATATGAAGCTATATCAAAAGCTGATATATTCTTAGGAAGAACTGCTAAAACACAAAATTATTCATTATGGTCATATTCATGTGATATAATGAATGGTGGGG
>SMTZ1_10001539_pt1 | contig 23310 bp, 22 predicted proteins | sample DeeMarSWOR136_30_FD_25667 | JGI IMG/M metagenome (IMG submission 25667) | reverse complement strand
GATAATATTTTAATGAATATATTATCAATTTCAGCAATTTAGTGTTGATTTTTTTCTTAAACATTTATACTATAATCAATTTTGTCAATAATTTACAAAAAAAAGTTATGTTTAAATATTACCATTCAATTTTCTACTTTAAATTTTAAAAAAGTAATTAGAGTAAGCCTTGCCAAATTGGGTTAAATTAAACTTATTCTATCTAGGGAAATCAAAAAAACATCAAATTTTTAGAGCCAAAAGATGGGATAATAGTTTAGAAAAAATACTACATCAGCCTATTTTTACCGAAAATTATGAAGAGATTGGTTATATAAAAGAAATATTTGGCCCAATTGAAATGCCTTTTGTTTCTGTTAAAACTACATCTGAAAAACAATTTAATCTAGATGGCAATTTATTTACAAAAATGCGGTAGTATTTTTTTAATATTTTTTAGAATGCAAATATACTAAAAAGGTGTAAATTATTTCAAGTCGGAATCAAGCTAACCTCCTTAGAGAAAAGAATATTTCAACTAAAGAAAATATATGTTCCGAATGTGGTAATAATATCCTATTTGATGAAAACAGAGGATTAGTAGTTTGTGAAGAATGTGGACTAGTACATTCAGAAAACCATATTGATCATGGCCCAGAATGGCGTGCTTTTGATGCGGATCAAAAGAAGAAAAGAACAAGAACTGGAGCTCCTATGACATACATGATTCATGACAAAGGACTTAGTACAATGATCGATTGGAAAAATAGAGATATTTTTGGTAAAGAGATTCCCGCTAAGTTGAGGGGGCAAATTTACCGCCTTAGAAAATGGCAAAGCAGAATCCGTGTATCAGATGCAACAGAAAGAAATCTAACATTTGCACTCAGTGAATTAGATCGAATGGCTTCAAATCTTGAACTACAAAAAAATTTGAGAGAATGTGCAGCTAAGATTTATAGAGATGCAGTTGATGCACATCTTATTCGTGGACGAAGTATTGAAGGAGTAGCTGCTGCAAGTTTATATGCTGCATGCAGAATGTATAAAGTTCCAAGGACCCTAAATGAAGTTGCAGAAGTTGCTCGCGTTAATAAAAAAGAGATAGGCAGATCTTTTCGTTTCATTTCAAAGGAACTGCTTTTAAATTTAAACCCAACAAAACCTTTAGATTTCCTCACAAGGTTTATTTCAGAATTAAAATTAACTCCTGAATGTCAAAAAATGGCAAAAAAAATTATTAAAATGGCAGAAAATCGAGGTTTAACTTCTGGGAGAGGTCCAACAGGAGTATGTGCAGCAGCTATTTATGCTGCAAGTATTTTAACCAAAGAAAGAAGAACTCAGAGAAAAATTGCGAATATTAGCCAAGTTACTGAAGTAACTGTCAGGAATCGTTTTTCAGAATTAATTGAAAATTTGGATTTAGGAATATCATTAAAAAAGAGATGAAATTCTTAACTTTTTTATTTTATTTTAAAAATAGATCGTGAAGTTAATTTGAATTATGATCCCAAATTATTTTAATTAAATCATTTCGCTTTAATTGTAATCTAATGGTAATTAATGGGGATTTTTAGCATTTCCTAATTTACATAATATCTTCATACCATACCATTTAATGATTCATTTTTTTCACTTTTATCCTATCAGCTAGACATATTTGATAGGTCATAAAGTATGAAGGTTGAGAACACTAGGTTAATAAATCAAATTGAGGTAAATTATTTTCTGCATCGTATTAAGAAACATTTTCCTAATTTTGTCGCAGGAGTAATAACAGATCAAAATGGTTTTCCAATTGGTTCAAATATCTCAAAAAGACTGTGGATTCATGAAAATACATTGGCATTATGGGCAGTATCAAAAAATAGGGAAAATAAGGACTTGATAAAAGATCCTAACCTAGTTCAGTTGAAGTTTGATATAGACAAAGACAAAAAATTTAAACTTTTTATATTATTAGAAAAATCTAAAAGCTATAAAAGTCGTGTAAAACCACTTAAAGACATAATAAAGAACCAAGAACTCTTTTAATGAGAGGTATAAATTAATCGCTACTTAAGAGAGATTTGGAATAAGTGAAATAAGTTTTTATAGATATACTTTTATTTTTATACTAAAAAAGTAATAAGAGTAAAGATTTAAGTTTACTTTAAATAATAGGGTTCTAATATAATAAGCCCTTTAAGAGATTAAAAATTAAGCTGTAAATATTAAGAGTTGAATCACTTGAGTTATTCCCAAGATGAGCGAGCATTAAAGCAAATTTTATATCATATTATTAGTAGCACAGCAGGATTAAAACATGCTATAATTATTGATGATACAGGAATAACTATAATGAGTGAATCTAAATTTGCATTCTCTAATGAAGATGATATTTCTGTTGAGAAAATTGGTGCAATTGGGGGAGCAGTCTTTACTGCAGGAGAAGAACAGGGTCATATTTTAGGTTATGGAAGTATAGATCTACAAATTACTGAGTATCATAAAGGTATGATCTTTTCAATTAAAATTGGTAAAGGCGTATTATGTATCGCTACCGATAAAAATGTTCAAATTGGTTATGTTAGAGCAATTATTAAGAAGTATTCTCAAAAGATAGCTGCAATATTGAATAGGTATCTTCAATCAGATCAAGAAGGAATTAATAAAGAATTAAAGGAACTTTTCAGTTCTGATACTATTAGTCTTCTTTAAATATTTTTTTTCAGGTGTTTATAATTGGATAAATCTACAAAAATTCAGCATAGATTGTCGCCTAAAAACACTAACTCTTTTTTATCATATAATGGTAATACCATTTAAATCAAACAAGGTCTCTCGTGTTAGGCTTTAATTTCTATGCCTTTTTGGGGTAATAATCATGTCTGCAACTTGGGTACTGACTCCAATCTCATTGTTATGGAATCTACCATCTCTAGATTAAGAGCCCATTTATTGTGCAGTAAGATTTTTGATTATAAAATTCTGGATGTTTGCATTTTTTTGCACACATAATCATAGGGGTTCATATGTGCCCTCGAAAATGCTGATGTTCCGTCATTATTTCCCAAATAATTATATGATACATTAGTTAAAAAATTTAATTATTATATCTTTAAGAATTAAGATTTATCAGATTTGTCGATCAATTTTAATATTTCCTCATATGAACCTAGTAAGTTCATGATAAATTGATCTTTTAATCCTTCAGTTGGTAAACCTTCAAATAGCTTCTTTCCATTATTAAGTATTAACATTTTATCTGCCCAATTCTCAACAAAAAATAAATTATGTGTAGTAAAAAGGATTGTCATGTTATTTTCCTTTCTCAATTTTTCGAGGATTTCAAGGTGATTAAAGATTGATTTAAAATCAAGATTTGCAAAAGGTTCATCTAAAATTAACAATTTTGGTTTCATCACTAGCAATCCTCCTAATGCAGCTCTTTTCTTTTGTCCCCAAGAAAGATCAAATGGTGAATAATGCCCAAATTCAGTTAACCTCACAGCATTTAATGCCCATTTTACCCTTTTTTTAACTTCTTCTTCCTCAAGTTTTAAATTTCGAGCACCGAAAGCTATATCTTCTTCAATGGTGGGCGCAAAAAGTTGATCATCAGGATTTTGAAATAAAAAACCTATTTTCTGTCTTAATCTCCATAATTGATTTTTATTCCTTGTAATAATTTCGTTGAAGATTTTGATTTCTCCTGACTTTGGCTTCAATAACCCTACTAATAATCTTAGTAGAGTAGTTTTACCAGAACCGTTATTACCTGTTAAAGCATAAATTGAATTTTCTTCTATTTTAAGAGAAAGATCTTGAATACTGAAATTGGAATTATAATTAAAATTTAGATTTGAAACTTCTATGGCAAAAATAGTCGTATAACCTCTATATAAAATAATTTTAAATCAATAAAATAAACTAAAATTAACAGTACTATTATAAATGAAGAGATAATAATAATATCAAAAATTTTTAACTTCTTAGATGCAATGGTGATTTTTCCTGAAAATCCTCTCATCTTCAAGCTTTCGTATAATTTTTCGCTGCGCTCCATATTAGAAATTAAATTCTTTCCCATAATAAATGCATGTGTCTTTAATTGTTGCCGGTAGGTCGTAATTTTTTTACCTCTTAACTCTTGTGCATTCAAAATCTTCCTATTCGATTGAGCTAATATTGGAATATAATGGAGCATAATTATTATACTTCCTACAAAAAAGGAGGGAATGATTCTAATTTTTGTAAGAGCTTCAATAAATTCTGAATAAGTTAGTGAGGAGAAATAAGTTAAAAAAATTAAAGCTGCTCCAAAAACTCGAAAAAATAATAAAAGAGCTAAATTTAAACCCTCTAAATATACATTTATTCTCAAGCCTATATTTATATGGAGAAGGATTGTATGTCCAATATAAATTGGGAGAAAAATAGTGATTAATATTATAAACGGAATAATGATTTTAAGTTTTTGAATTGTTTTTAAAAGATTTAATCGAAATATAATACTAAAAATTATATTTATTAAAATAATCGTTAAAACGAGGTATATATCATTTAAAATTAAAAACGGTATCACCCAGATGAAGGGTAGAATTAATCTTACTAGAGGATGGATTTTGTTTAAAAGATTTTTATCTTCTTCATGTTTGAACGGTAGGATTGCTTTCAAATTATAGGCTCTCGCTAGGATTTTTACTATTTATGTTTTAAGAAATTTTAACTGATATTCATACTTTATTCTAATTCTTTCATACTATTTATAAATAATACTATATTATGATTAAATATTATTCTTAATAGAAAAAAGGATCGATAATAAAAAATAGGGATCACTAAATGCATATACCAGATGGATTACTAGATCCACTAACAACGATTGTTCTATGGATTGTATCTATAATGATCATGATTATTGGTTACTTCAGAATGGGAAAAATTTTTGAAAAAGAAGATTCCGAAAAACTAATTCCCTATATAGGAGTTTTAGCGGCTGTCATATTTGCATTCCAGTTTGTAAATTACCCTGTGCCAGGAGGAACATCTGGTCATTTAGTTGGAGGGACTTTAGTAGCAGTTATATTAGGACCTTGGGCTTCTGTAATAGTACTATTTTTAATTCTAGTTGTACAAAGTTTGTTCGGTGATGGAGGAATTACTGCCATTGGAGCAAATACGTTTAATATGGGAATAATTGGGGGGTTAGTTGGATTTTATATAGTAATGGGCATTGTAAGAATTTTAAATAAGACTAACTTAAAAAAAGAACTAAAAGTAACAATTGCAACGGCTATTGGCTCATATATAGCTATAGTGTTAGCTTCTTTTATCTGTGGGGTTCAATTAGCAATTGCAGGAGCTCTACCAATTCAAGTTGCGGTCCCTGCAATGGTTTTTTGGCATTTAATTATTGGTATTGGGGAGGGTATTATTTCTGCCTTAATTGTTTTTTATATATATAAAGCTAAACCTGAATTTATTGCAACAGAATCAATATTAAAAGTGAAATAACAAATGATTAATGTTAGAAGATATAGATGGCCATTGATTTCAGTTTTTTTAATAATAGGAGTCCTACTCTTAATGATTGCAATTGGATATAGCATTGGCGTTTTATCCGATAATCCCGATGGATTAGAAAGAGTATTAATTGATAATAATGGTGAATCTTGGCTTGAAAGTTTACCATCTCCTTGGATTCCGCTATTAAGTTGGATTGAAAGTGACTACTTTGCGGGAACTGTCGGTATAATAATATCGGTTTGTTTAATGACAATAATCTTTTACATTATTATTTCCAAGAAGAATAGAACAAAAAATGGATAGGTTCTAAATCTAAGTTTGTTTTAAAAAACATTCTTTTAATTTTCAATTTCTCAACTTCAAATATTGAACAAAAATTTTTATAAATAAAAGAGTCAAATTAAAAATTATGACTACTTTAAATCAAAAAGAGAAAAAGTATGAAACCTCGCTTAGAACTAGAATTACTTATGGCTTTGGAACATTAGCAGATAATTTGTCACTTCAAAACTTCACTTTTTTAGGTTTTAGCTTTTATTTTGCTGTAGTTGGGTTACCTGTGTGGATAGTTTCCATAGGATATATTATCTATTCACTTTGGGATGCAATAGATGATCCTTTGATAGGAGTTCTTTCTGATCGAACCAGAACACGCTGGGGACGCCGTAAACCTTGGATATGGGCTGCAACAATTCCATTATGCTTATTAATGATATTTATATGGACTCCACCTACTGGAAATGAAGTATTTACCTTTATTTATTATGTTGGAATCCTAATTGTTTTTGATTTGGTATTTACTACATATACTGTTAATTTTAACGGTTTATGGCCTGAAATGTTCCTTACTGAACAGGATCGAAGCTCTGTGGGAATCTGGAGGAGTATACTTACGATTGTGGGACTGGTTTTCGCATTTCTCCTTCCAGAAATCTTTATTGAAGATATTACAAATGAATATAATTATTCATATACAGCAAGCCAATTTGTTTTAAATGGTGCAGTAGCAGCTATCATCGTCTTTATAACTATCGTTATTATGCTTAAATGGGGTTGCTTTGAACGAAAGGAGTTTTCGAAGGATGTAGAATCAGCACCTAACTGGAAAGAGTCGTATAAAATAACGTTTAAAAACAAAGCTTTTATGGTTTATAGCGTAATTGCTCTAGCTATATTTATTGTTTATGGAATTTTACCAATTATGATGCCTTTCTATGTTTTTTACATTTTGAATATGGATGATCCTGGTTTAGTAATTCTATTAGCTTTGTTATCAAGTGCTATTTTTACTCCTTTGTGGATGAAATTGAGAAATAAATGGGGAGTTAGAAAATCATATATGGTTTCCGTTATTTTCTGGGCAGCTTCTCTGGTACTCTTTATGTTTGCGTTTGACGAAGTGACTGGATACTTATTTATAATAGTGGTAGGAATTGGTTTAGGAGGATCTTTATATCTGTATGATCAAGGAATTGCAGAAGTTATCGATGATGATGAAGTGCGTTCAGGGATTAATGTTAGGAGGGAGGGTGCTTATTATGGTGTAGTAGCATTATTTAATAGGCTATCGGGTGCTATAAATCTATTAGTTATTGCAATTGTATTTAGCGGAACTGGATGGGGAGAATGGGAATTCCGAGATGTTAGTTCAGCTCCTATAACGCTTCGATTATTAGTTATAGTATGGCCTTTAATAATTTTAATTATAGCTCTCATTTTACTCTATTTTTGGCCGATACACGGTAAACGCCTTGAAGAGAACAGGAGAATGAAGGCTGAACTACATGCAAAGAAAAAAGAAATAGTAACCTAATAATTAACATTTTTTTTTTATCTTATAGTAAAATACTACCTAATTTAATTAAAAAAAATGTATTAGACTAGATAATATTAAAATATATATTATTAAAAATAATAGGAGTTGAATTAGCATGGTATTAAAATGTGGAACATCAAAAAAGGTTATTACTCCTCCTTTAAGAGTTGGAGATACATACATTGCGGGATATTTGACGATGATGGCACCAAAAGTAATGGATGTGCATGATGATATTCATGTTCGTTCTTTAGTGGTCTCTGATGGCAAAGAAAAATTAGCATTCGTTTCCGTTGAATGCATAGGATTATTAGCTGATTTTATTGGAAGGGTTAAGGATAGGTTAGAAGCATATGAATTTCCTAACAAAAATATATATATATTTTCAACTCATACCCATGCGGGACCGGATACTATGGGATTGTGGGGACCTTTAATCGGAATTTCTGGCATCAATAAAAAATTTTCCCTGTTTTTGATTGATTCTATTATAGAAACTGTTTTAGAAGCAGAAAAAAGCCTAGAAATTGTCGAATTGTCTTTAGCTAAATCAACTTTAGAAAGACTTGTTGAAAATTATAGAGATATCAAGGATGTGAACGGTGATCTTAAGATTTTGAAATTTCAATCGCAAAATAGATTAGTAGCAACTCTTTGGACGTATACCGCTCAACCTGAAATAACTACTCGGAATAATGTATCTATTTCAGCTGATTATCCGGGATTAGTATGCAATATGATTGAACAAGAATATGGTGGGATTTGTTTATTTGCTTTAGGTCTTTGTGGTGCCCAATCACCAATATACTGTGAACAAGGTTTCAATAAGATGGAGATTTTTGCTAAAGAGGTCTTTTCTGAAATCCAAAAGATTTTTTTAAAAGCTGAAACAGTAGACTTTAAGCCAATTGAAATTAGACACCGAAAGGTAGACCTCAAATTAGAAAATCCTGATTTTCAATTACTATTCAGTATAGGAATATTTGAAAGAGAACTTCATGATAATAAGGCAGTAAGTACAATTACGAAGATAAGAATCGGTAATATACATATAGTTAATATTCCAGGAGAACCATTTCCTCAATTATTCACAAAAATAATAAAAGAAAATATTGATAAAGAAATCATTTTCATTAGCAATTCTAATGATTCTTTAGGTTATTTTATCCCATTAGAACAATATAAAATGAAACCAAAGCTATGGGTTGATGATATTGAAAATGAAAAATTTATCGGTCATGAAACAGAATCAATTGGATCGGAAGTAGCTGAAATCATTAGGAAAATAGTGAATGATTTATTTGTTTATAAAACGATTATGGCAGTAGGATGTCATGCAGATGATTTAACAATTTGGGCAGGGGGAACTCTAAAAGTGTTATCTAGTGAAGGTAATAAACTTATCTGTGTAAGAATAACAGATGATTATGCTGATTGTGTAGGTATAACTAAAGAGAAAGGTATAAAAAGGAATCGCAAGGAAGTAGAGAGAGCATATACAGAATTGGGAGCTGAAGAAATTATTCACTTAGATTATCCTACAGATACTTTATATATTGTAGATTATTATGAATTAAGGGGGAAATTAATTCATTTAATGCGAAAGTATAAACCTAATTTAGTAGTATCTTTCGATTTGAATGGAACTGATGAAGAAAATATGGATCATCTAATTACTGCTCGTGCGGTTAATGAAGCTTGTTGGCAAAGTTCTTTTGATTTATTCTATCCTGAACATTTTAAAGAAGGGTTAGAAATCCATACTGTAGGAGAAAGATATTTATTTGCTCGAAATCCAACGGTGACTAACTTTCATATAGATATTACGGATTTTATAAATGAAAAAATAAAAGCAATATCCGAACAAAAAACCGTTTTAAAGAATTGGTTTCATCAAAATAAACTGCTTGCACGCGCAAATCGATTATATATAGATTTGTTAGAAGAGGACGTACCAAATGCAGTTCGAGTAAATTTACTTGTTAAGATTGTATATGGTGAGATTGGTGAGAAATATGGTGTTAAATATGCCGAAGAATTCAATAGAATTGGAGCAGGGTTTTTAGAAGATTTAGCATCAGACTAAAATCATACAATCATTTCTGGTTTATTAAATCAATAATCTCAAAAATCTTTTTTTGATTAAGATTCAATCTAGGTGAGTTATAAATTGAATAAAATAATTTTTCGAGAGTCACATAGTTCACAATTGCTTTTAGCGCCATTATAATTTCTTCATTCTTGATATTCTGGTTTGAAGGAGTCCAATTAAGGTTTATATCATCAAAGAATTGTTTTATGTCCTCTATTGAAAATTCAGCATATTCTTCTTGTAAATAAAGACTTATTAAAATATTCATTCCGATTAAGTTTCCATGCAAATAATGTTGACGAGTTAACGATTCTAAGCAATAGGCAAGAAAGTGTTCACTTCCTTCTTCTGGCCGTGCATTTCCCCAATCATTACATAAAGTTACTTCTCGATAGAACCCCTCTACTAATGCTTTAATTCCTTTTTCAGTTACTTCTTTAATTTCTTTTCGGGAATTCATAAGATTCATAGCTATTTTTTTAGCACGATTAAAAATATCTTGATTAAACCTTTCATTATTTTCATCTTTTGCTAAACTCCAATCTCCTAATGCAGAAGTAATTGAGATAGTGTCAGACACCCCCGTCCTGTTAAAAAATAAAGGGGCCATCTGAATTAACTTATAATCAATTATAATTTCATTCGGCTTACTTTCACCTATATAATTAACCTTATTATCATTTCTTACAGCAATTGATGAACAAAAAAAAGCATCCACAGATATAATAGATGGGATTAAAATTAAATCTAAATTTACATTTTTTTCTTTCCTGAACATCCAATAAATATATTTAGCAGTATCAATAGCAGTTCCACCCCCGATTCCTACAATTGTATAATTATCAGTAACCAAGGATTTTAAATTTTGGAATAGTATGTTTAAATGAATTTCTTCCATATTAAAATTGAAATTAATAAGGTGAGGTTTGTTAGTAATTTTAGATTGTAAAATATCCCATGGTTCTTTCATTGTAAATAGGATATATTTATCTAGAGAATCTAAGGTGTCGATAGAAAGCCAATTTCCATAATTTGGTTGTGTTACCATAGTTTAGAGAATATTATTAAAAATATAAGCTTTTAAATTTCAATGAAAAGTCATAACATACTAGTTAACTTAATTTTATTTATTCAATATTTCTTATTAGATGAATTTAATTTTTTTTATAAAATCAGCTACAGTTGACATAACTAAATATAATATTAAGGATATTCCAGGTTCTTCTGGTCGGATTGATCTAATTTCTCGCTGTATCTTAGCAGCTATTTTAGAGGGATCTAAACTAGCTCCTAAAACTCAAATCTGGATCTTTTTGGATAATTATAGGAATTTTGTTTTTAATTCAGAAGTTTTAGATTATGAAAGTTTTCCTAAAAATGAATTATTATTAACTGATGCTTTTGTAAATTTAATTAGAAAAGAAGAGAGTACCAATTTTGATAGTAATAATGGACTAAGTTCAGTAAAAATTGTTAATTTAGGATTTATTGATGCGCTTAAACATTTTATAGAAGGGAATTTTAAAATATTCATATTAAATGAAAAGGGTAAGGATTTTTTTATATACCTTAATGAGATTACATTAGAAGAGAAAGTCCTTTTTGTAATTGGAAGTCAAAGTGGTAAAATTTTAAATTCCCGTGAATTATTAGAGCTAAATCTTCAAAATTTGAGCCTAGGATCTCAATCTTACCTAGCTTCTTCTGTAATCCGAATAATAAAAATGAACTTAAACTTAAAAGTATGAAAAATTTTTTATTATAAGTGCTTTTAAATTATAATATCGCTCATATGGAAATGATCTACTAAATTGAATGAACAAGAACATTATAATAAAAGGGAAAATCAAAGAAAAGTTTTAGAACGCTATATTGATCGCCCAGTAAAATATTTAATTAGACATAAGGTCACGCCAAATAAACTTTCTTACTTAGGTTTTCTCTTTTCTTTTGGAGTAGCTTTATTATTGACTTTTGGATTCCTTCATAATATATGGCTAGCTTGGACTATACCCTTTCTTATGTTTTGGGCAGGAGCTTTTGATATATTTGATGGTGAAGTAGCAAGAAGGACTAATAACATTTCTAAAGCAGGAGCATTTCTAGATTCAAATTTAGATCGCTTATCTGATGCAGTAATAATATTAGGATTAATATATGGTAGTTTTGTACAATATTTTATAGGATATATTATTTTATTCTTAGTATTAATGATTTCATATATTCGAGCTAAAGCTGAAAGTGAAGGAATTGAAATGAAGGGAATAGGTTTCATGGAAAGAGCTGAAAGATTAATAATATTATGGTTTGCCTTTATAGCAGAAATAATAATATTTTTTCTTACAGATTTAATACTTGGGAAACCATTTATAAATTTCTTCCCAATTTTCATTTTATTGTATCTGGGATTACTTATTTTAACTGTTATTCAAAGAATTGTGTTTTCATTTAAATTATTAAATAAAATTGGAGCTCAAGAGACAAGATAAGATATATATAAGAAAGATTGGGTAAATTTTCATTAAATTATTGAAAATCTAAGAGAAAGAATAAATTTTTTAAGGTTTGTCTTATTCAAATAGTTAGAAATAAGGAAATTAAAAGAAAATTTTAATATTAGGCTGATTTATATTCCAAAAAAGAGAAAGAGTGGCGGTAAAAGCGGTTCTAGTAAAGGCCAATATGGAAAGGTTCAGTGTAGTAAATGTGGCCGATTTGTTGCTCGAAGTAAAGCTAAAGCTGTAACGAGAAGGGTTTCATTAGTAGATGGTAGAATGTATACTGAATTAAAAAAATCAGGAACAATAATTCAAGCACCTAGTAAGACCAAATATTATTGTATCAGCTGTGCTGTTCACAGTCATCAAATAAGTCAAAGAGATAAAAATTTAAGAAAAGGAAATTAAATATTCAAAGCTTTAAAGAAAGCTGGCAATGAATAAATAATTTCTATCGATTCTTTACCTATTACTTCAATGATTGCTCTTATTAAGAATGTATCCTTAATATCTTCACTAGGATCATAAATTTTTACTCTAGCAATAGGTTTAAACTTCAAGGAATAATTTTCAGCAATTCCTGTTATATTATCATCAGTTTTTAAAAGAACTCCTAACAAACCTAATTCAAAATGTGAGACAATAAAAAGATATTGATTCTGTTTTTCGTTTTTAACTTTTTCAAAATGAACAACTTCAAAATAATCATCTTGAATTTCTTTTGGAAGTTTAAGATATGGTAGTACCTTTTTCTTTCCTGAAATATACGGAAATGGCGTATAAAATAGAATATTAAAACTAGATATTTTCTTAATTTGTTCATTGTATTTTTCAACATCTTTAACACTATAAGCTTTATCTAGTAAAATATCTAATTTATCTACCATAATATCTTCAGCAGAATATCCATTTAATACTGTTGCAATATAAGAACGTTTCAATTTTTCTATTAAAATATCGCTTCTTACTTTTAAATTATAATCAATACTTATTTCTAGAGCTTCATTATAAAGATTAGCTGCAAGTTGTGAATGACCCAAAGCTAAAAAATAATCTCCTAACTCGCTAAAAACAATAATTGCATCTAAAAAGCTTTCTTCAAAATTTAAATTTGATATTTCTTCCATAATGGCCATTGCATTTTCCCTTTCTTCTCCCTGTATATATATAGCAATAGCTTTACCAATTGCGCATTTCAATTTTAATTTTTCATCTTTATAAATATCAGAGAGCTCTTCAGTAAAATTATATGCCATTATCGCATTATTATAAAGGCCATGAAATAAAAGAATTAGAGCTTTAAGATAATTTAGGGTTAAACAAGTCTGATAATTATGAATAATAGTTGCAAATAATGCTGCTCTTTCTAAAGAATCAATTGCTGAATTTATACGTCCTAAAGAAACTAAAATAAATGCATGAAGAAATTCCATTTTACTAATTTCAGAACAAATCAATTGTTCAACGATTTCATAATCCTTTAAACTTGTTAATTGGCCTGCTGCAATTTGGAGTAAAGAAACTAAAAATCCATTTCCTTTTTTTAAAGATTTAGCTGCTTCTTTTGATTCGCTTTTAATAATAGCTTCTCTTGCTCTTTCTACATATTCCTTAGATATTTTTAAATTTTCAAGAAAATTTTGAATACTTTTAATGGTTTCTTCTTCAGTTTTCGATAACTTTTGGTCAGCAATATACTTCTCAGAAATTAAAATTTCTTTCTCAAATTTACTTGCTCCAATTTCAAATTTAACAGCCCCTTCTTCTTTATTTATATAATGAGAGTTCTGGGTTAAAATTGAGCTTTCTGTAACAGATACAGCTCTTTCAATTAACCAAGTGATTTTATCTTCAGCAGGATATATTTTAGAACGCTCTAACATATAAGAAAGAGTGTAATTTAAACTACGTTTCCAAATATTTTTAAAATAATTTCTCATTGAAGGATTGGGTACGGTTCTTTGTATTTTTAATAAAAAACTTGATAAAGATAAGATATTCATCTTACCACGGAATATTAGATTAGCATTTTTTACAAGTTTAAAATCATCACTAACTAGATTTATTCGAACCTCTTCAATCTCATCCAACATCCTGAAAGCTATAGCGAGTAATGAGAGGTCAGGATCTTGAGCTGGAAATCTAATGTTATGACTACTTAAATCTTCTTTAATAATATCTACTTCAGATTTAAGGACTTTTTCCACATTTACTATTGTTCTTAATTTATCTTTAAATGTGTGAGGGCCTTTAATTTCTTCGAATACTACTTCAGAAATGTAATAAAGAAAGCCCAATTCTTTAGCTGCATTGTTTAGATTATTAATAATATTCTTAGCTTTTACTGATAACAGCATAATAAAAAAATTTGCATCGAAGATGAAGATTTCTTTCTTTTGGGGCATATCATTAAAATTATTTTTTTCTTTCTAATATATATGTTAATTTTTTAACATTTTTTAGATATTAATACTTATATTAAACCTCTAGCATTTTTATAATAAGATTTACCTAAATGTGATTAAAATTGAAAATTATTAGTTTAATTGGTTATTCTGGAAGTGGAAAAACACATTTTATCGTGAATGCTACTAGAAGATTAAAAAATCAATTTAATTATAGTATAGCTGTAATTAAAAACGTCCATAAGCACCAAATTGATGAAAGAGGAAAAGATTCTTATAAATTTAGCGAGGCAGGAGTAAGTTATTCTGTTATAAAAAATATCAACAATGAGATCGGTATTTTTTTTAAATGCGAATTTGATATTCAAGAATTAATCAATTGGCTTTTAAAAGGACCATTAAAAATTGATCTCTTATTTATTGAAGGTTTTAGAAATCTAACCTATCCTGCTATATTGTGTGTAAAAGAATTAACTGATATAAAATCACAGTTAATAAAAGAAGTTAAACTGATATCGGGAAAGGTAAATTCAAAGAATGTTGATGATTTTTCCGCAATCGATATACCTATCATTAATCTTGATAAGGATTTTAATATTTTTTTAGATGTATTTCATATTAGCTGAATTAAGATTATAATTAAAATCTTTATTCCATTTCTTGCCAAAAAGAAGAAAATTGTTCGCAAACAAATTTGAAGCCTTTAATTTTCGCCCGTTCTTCACTAGGAACATCACTTAATAAGTATTCACTTAACTTTTTAAAGATTTCAGATTTATCTTTTAGATCTTTAATCATATCGCGAATTTTGAATATAAAGCTATGTAAAGGTATTATTACTTCATCTATTAACCATTCTTCGAATATCAATTGATCAGAGTATGATTGGAAATTATAAGTAATGACGAAGCGAAATATATCTTCCACGTTATAAAAGTATTTATCGGGAATAATAACATTATAAGGTTCGAGATCTTTTTCTAAAATCTGCCTATTCATGCTGATTATGTAATCTGGCCAAACATCATCCGAAACATTTAAATCTTGAAAGATAAATAATTCTAAAACCCTCAAAGCTATATTTCTACCGATATATCGACTTCTTGGGTCTATAAAGTTGCTAGATGCGTGACTAGGATCATTTTTAATAAAGATTTTATCTATAAGTGTGTATAGCATCCGAGAAATATGATCAATAATTACTTCAAGATTAAGTAATTCATTGACAGGATTTTCCGCTAGAATTTTATTCTCCTTTTCAATAATTTTCATAAGATTTAAATTCAGACTTCTTAAAAATGTCTTAAAAAAGGTGTAATTAATTTGACTAATACTATTTGCAAATATTTTATTAAAAAATAAATTTGGATCTTCTAAGTTTGAAATAATAGAAAAATAATTTAAAAAATTTTGAATTAATTTAATACTATTAGCATTAATAGCATCATCTGAATTTTTATTGATTTGATTTAATTTGGATTTAAATTTAGCAGGTAAAAATAATAAATCACCCACCTCCAATGCCTCTAAACTTCCGCTGCCAAAGTAATATTTTGTATATAATAAAAATAAATTAAATTGGGATTTAGGAGATGGTAAATTATTTGCTTGAAATGTTGAATATAAGGTAGATTTCTTGTCTAAAATATCGAAAATCCTGACTAAAGCATTTTTTTTCTCTTCTGTGTAAGGAAAGTTTGCCAAAAATTCTTTTTTAACAATATCGATTTTAGAATAGATTGAATCTTCTACTCTTGCACACACAAAATTAAGAAAGTCTAATAAAGGAGAAATATTTTGTAGTAAGTTACATTTCTTATAAAAATAATATAGCAAATCAACTAATTTTTCTTTAGCATGGGGATATTCTTTTATTGCATCATTATATAATTTTTCTCTGCCTTCTAATAATTTTAGAAAATACTCTTCAGGAATCCCTTTAAAATGTTTCAAAAAGTAGTAGAGAAACATAAAATAATAATTTTCAAACACCTCATCCTTACTATCCTTAATTACTATTAAAAACTTTAATTTATTTCGCTGTTCGCCATTGCTAATAACTACGGCGTCGAGTATAATATAAAATTTTTCTCGGAGAACTTTTCTAATTATTACCCCCAAAACGGAAACTATGAGATAGAGATAACCAGATGGAGACGCAATACCGTCTAATTTATCTTCAACTTGCTTAGCGAAATTATAAAAATCTTTTTCTTCTTCTTGAGATAAAAAGTATGTATATTCTAAAAATAAATTTTCATCTGAAATTTTTTCTTTAATTATTAAATTTAATGAATTTTCATTAAAGCCGCAAAAAGTTTTTAAAAAATAATTAAAGTAATTATGAAAATTCTGATAAAAAAAAGTTGTATATGTCTTCTTTATTAATCTTTTTTGGTTTCGAGTATTAAATTCGTCCCATTCTAATTTAATCTTTTCTTTAAATTTTTGATATTCTTGATTATTATTTTCTAAAAGATCAAATATTGCACTAGAATTAAATCTAAGGCTTAATCCTTTGCTCTTAATACTTTCTCCTAAATAGTCTAAAATTTCACTTAATTGTTTTATTTCCAACTTGAATCATAAAAACCATTAATTTCATTTAATTCAAATTCTCAAAGCCCTAGGCAATAAATACTAATATATAAGATCTAATGATTTTCAGAAAATAAAAATATTAGTTAAATGATAAAATTCATACTAATAGTGCAAATTTGAGTTAAAATATCTTAGTGATCTCATCAATTTCAGAATAAATTAGAGGCTTTTTAGTGAGATTTTTATCAATTATTTCATATCCTTTATCTTTTGATATGAAATTTCCAATAATTTCAGCTTTTATGTTATTTTTTCTTAATAGATCAACCAAATCGTCAGAATATTTGTCTTCAATAGATATTAATAAGGAACCTGAAGAGATGGTTCCAAATGGATTTAAATTGAAAATCTTACTTAACTCAAAAGGTTCTGGTAATATTTCAACTTTATTTTTTTCAATTAATACTCCTAAATTTGATGCTATTGCCATTTCAGCAATACCTAAATTTAAACCCCCTTCTGTTGGATCATGCATAGCCCTTATTTTAAAATTTTGATTAGCTAAAAGAGCTTCTTTAAAAACACTAATTCCGGGATTGTATAAGTAATTTTTACATTTTTTAATAAATTCAGAATCATAACCTCTTTTTTTCAATGTTTTTTGTTTTTCTCTCCCAATTATCGAAGTACCTTCTATAAATATTCCTTTTGTTAAAATAAGACGATCACCAATTCTTGCACCATGAGTTTTTACAAGTTTTTCTTTTTCAACCTCCCCTAACAAAGATCCCACAATAATCGGTCTGTTAAGATTGGCAGTTATTTCAACATGTCCTCCTATAACAGAAATTCCCATTGATTTGCATGCATCATGAATATCTTTAAATATTTTTTCAATTGATTGCTCATTTGTATCTCTTTGAGGTAACAAGATTGTTGATTGGAACCATTTAGGAACGGCCCCTGTACAGACTACGTCATTTACATTTACATGTACTACATAATACCCTATATCGTCAGAAACGAATGTTATCGGGTCTGTTTTTGCAACTAAGTAATTATCTCCCATATCAATTACTGCAGCATCTTCACCAATCTTGGAACCTAAAATAATTCTTTTATCTTTCATTTCCAAGTCTGATACAAAAGTTTTCAACAATTTATTTAAAAATTCATGTTTAAGTTTTCCTACGCCAAAATTGTTGGGATTTCTTCTCATATTTTAATCATTATTATTATAGATAAAAAGTATTTAAATTTTAAAGATAGTTGAAGAAAGTTTTTTATTTTAATTATATGTATATTAAATTCTGATATTTAATTCCTAAGTTAAATAAATTTAAATAGATATTACAACCTAGATTATACATATTATAAGTAAAATAAATAGAATCAAATTTTCAAAATAGAGTTTGATAAAAATGGGATTTGGTAAGGCTTTTGGGTTTAGTTTACTTGCGTATATTGGTTTAAATTTCTTATTTATTATAATTAGTTATACAGTATCAGGCGATTTGAATAATCTTTTTAGTAATATTACTTCTGATCCATTAATTCTATTATTAATATTATTTGGTCCAATAGTATATTTTCCAGGAGAAGTTTTTCAGTTAATAGTAATGCAAATCGAGTTTGGATTCACAGCAGATTTGTTAATCCTATATATTGGTTATATAATCTCTCCTTTTGTAGCATCATTAGTAGCAGGAAGGATGGGTGAAAATAAGGGGGGAAGTTTTGGCGGTTGGTTTCTCACATCAATTGCAAGTGCTGTAGCAATGGCAGTGTTTGGCTTTATAAGTGTCCCCTCAGCATCAACAACGACATTAATTCTTGTGTTGATTAATGGCATCGTAAACGGTATTTTTTATGGTTGTTTTGCATTATTATTCACCAAAACGGAATATTACTAAAAAATTTTATATTTTTTTTATAAATGATGGTAATTTTCACATTTTTCAGAAACATTTTTGATGAAGAAAAAAAATACCTACCTAACTTCATCGGATCACGTACGATTCGCTCCAATGGTACCCGAACGCTATATAGATAAGTATCATTTGTTAGTACTGCTAGCTCAACTTATGTAATTAATCTTGTTAACAAACTAACTTACCCTTCCTATAATAATGTTCCTTTTTATAGAATTGACTAAGTTATATTCTTAGCTAACTGATTAGACAATAATATTTAAATAATAAGTTATGATCAATTTTAATATAATATATTTCATAAAAAAGAGCTATGCTAAACCAATCTACATTTTTTTTAATATATTTAGGTAATATCCTAGGAATAATTTTTTACACTATAATACTAATCTTTGCGATCTTTATATATAAGAGAAATTCATATAAATATGGGATTACCCTTTTTGTCTACTCAATCATATTTTTAGCTTTAAACATAATTTGGATATCCATCCAGGGTGCAGATTTGGCTAATCGATTGGTTGAAGAATCAGGATTACCCGGGATGACAGTTTCGTTAATAATATTAACACTTGATCTCACTTTTAAGATAATAAATGCGATTGGTATGATTATTTTAATTGTATCTATATACTTAATTTATAAAACTCATAGAAAAGACAAAATTGAGTAGAATTGTAATTTATCTATCTAATTTCTTTTAGTATCTTCTAAATATAATAGATTTTTCAGCTCTGAAAGTATATTTTAGTAATAATTTAAAAAAAAATTTCTATAATTAAAGTATATTTCACATCATTTTTTTATAAATTTTTTCTAATGAGGAATGCTAATCTTAATTATAAAATTGGAGTTTTATTCGAAATTTCTAAATAAAAACCATAATCTGATCTTTTAGTAGTTAAATTCGTTAAAATCTTTCATATCTCCTTTTTGAATTCATTAGCTTTATGAAAAAATTTTATCGAAATTTATAAAGTTAAAAATTAAATTGCTAATAACTTTCTTATTAAAATTTTTTTAATTAAGGAGGATCGTATATGGAGCATAAAAAAAAACTATTTAAACGAATAATATTAGGAGTTATGATTTTGGTTTTTTCGGCTTACACTATTTTATATTACCTATTCTGGCCATCTTTTAGAGAATCCCTATTAAAAATCGAAGCTTTTTCGATTATAACAGGAATCATCTTAATAAGAGTCTTTATTTTTCTATTGATGACTTATATATTGTTCCGGCAATGGATTAAACAAGAGTCAATATATACCTCTGATGCATATTTCTTATTCGGTACGACCTTCATAATATTAACAGCGGGTAAACTTTTTGATCTTTTTTATAATTTTATACATGCAAGTGGAAGCTTTAGTGAAGATTTTACGTTTAATTTGTTGAAGATCCGGTACTTAATCATAATCTTGAATGTAATTCCACTTTTATACCTTGGCTTACAAGTATTAATTACTCTCGTTAAAGTTTATATAAAAGATCTTTCCAAACAACAGTTCAATAGGATGAGATTATCAATTATCACTGTATTTTTAAGTATAATATCATTACTAATTATTTTTACAAATGAACGCGCAAGACTTTATAACCTTTTGCCTGTAATTGTGTCAGGTACTATGATAGGAATCGTAGTAATGTTTCTTTTTATGTATAAAAATAAACATCTCTCACAGGCTCATGGATTAATAATTGGAGCAGGTTTTATTTTGGCAATTATTTTTTCATTTGTAAGATTTATTTTGCTTCTAACATTTGATGAAACCCTAACCATTATATATTCAGAGATTTTTGATATGATTGCCTATTCTATTATCTTTACAGGATTTATCCTGAAACCAAAATATGCAAAAGAAAATATTATAGCTTTCCCTGAAGCTTGTATTGAAAAGTAATTATTATTTTTTTTCCTTAATTTTTAATTATATTTTTTAGTCAATTATATTCGGTTTATAAAAAAATGAGGAGATGAATAATATTTTTCAAGCCTTGTTTCACTTTTTACTATATTTGGGTTTATGAACAAAAATGGAATGGATTCCGAATAAAAATGTAAAGAATAGGAAAATAATTAGAACAGCATACTCTTGTGCTATTAGGATTGGATCTAATCCAGGTCTTGGAATTATTTTTGCAAACTGTACATACATTTTCATAATAATTAGAAATAACGCAATTGTGTCTATTCTTAGTACCTTAATTTTTTTTTGTAAATAATCTGTTCTATCATAAATTACGCCAATAATGTATAAAAAGAGGAGAAGATCAATAATGAAAGTTAAAAATGTATAGAAAAGATCTCCTGATTCATGACTGAAAAATACACCATATAGGAAATCGAATATAAGATATAGAATATAGAAAAAGGTTAATAAGAAAAACAAAGTTATGTATGCAGCAAACTTTTTAATAAAGATAAGCCTTAAAAATACTATTATTGCTAAAATAATATCTACCCATAAAATTATCCGAAAAATAGCTGCAGCTATCTGTGCTAATAGATCAAAATTATTTCTAAATAGATTCCAAGTTGCTCTTAACAACCACCAACTTAAAAAGCCAAATAAAGCAAATTCAATAATCCTTAAAAATTTCCCCGATTTTCCTTTTGAATAAAGATAATCATCTATTTTTGTGGATGAATCCATACACAACTTAAAAGCGAAAAAAGCGGTGAAAAAAAGATTAACATTTATTGATATTAGAAAAAATAATTGAAAAGTAGGAAGAAAAATTTGTTCAGTAAAAATAAAAGCAATTATAATAGCAATAGTAAACGAGATAATAAATAATATTTTACCTATCTTATGGATTGGTTTAAAAAATGAAAGTGCGAAAAGAATAATATTAAATAGTATTAAACCACCGCCAAAAATGATGATAAGAATGGAAAGTAACTCATTACCTCCTATTTGAATGTTATAGAGAATTAAAATCCAGATAATGATAAAAATTATTATCGTAAATACATAAATTGGTTGTTTAAAAACACCCTTTAAACCCGAGATAAAGCTCATTTAACCATTCCCTGCCAAATAGTTGATTTTTATATTATAATTAAAGCAATCCATTTTAAATTTGTTCATAATTCTAATTATTAACCCTTTAATATGTCCTTCACTCTCAAATTAATATAAGCTAAATAATAGTTTATGTAAATTTTAAGAAAAAGCATCACTTTGCTATAGTTTTGAACAAAAATGGAAAACTTTGAAAGGATTCCGACAAAAATGAGAGAGGATATGGCTATTTTGAAAGTTCTATAAGGTGATGAATGTCTATTTTTAATATAAAACCAAAAGTGAAGTAAATTGAGCTCTGGTAGAATAATAAAAAACAATCTTTTTAGTATTAATGGTGATCTAAGAACAAGAGGGATCCTAAAATTTGAGAATTCAGAATATGTAAACCAGAAATTTGACCAAATAAGTTCTTCTCTCCTTTATAATAATGATTTAAGAATATTTTCTAAAAATTCCATCGATCAAGAAATTAATTTTGAATTAAATAAATTCTATCATAAAATATTTGAAATTCATTTAATACTCTCGAATAATTCAAATCTAACTAATGACGAAAAATTAGATTATTGTAGAATTGAGAGAGCTTTTATGAAGCTCTATCTAAAAGCAATTGTTAAAAAATATCTATAACAACCTAAATTACTGATATTAAAATAATTATAAGTAGAGCCCTCTAGATTTTAAAAAGTCAACATAATCACATAAAAATGAAAAACTAATCGCAGCTTCCCTCATCGAAAAGAAATATAATACTCTCTCTTTATGTAAGATTTTTTTAGCGGATGAAAATCGCTGTGCAAGTTCTAAAGAATCTGAAATGCTAGGAAGACAAAATGCAAATGGCTTAGAAGTTGATTTCTGGATTTTAATCATTCTTTTAAAGACGTGATTGTATATAAAATGTGGCCAAAGAGGTACAACTATAATATCAATATTGGGATCATTAACTACAATCTCAATACACTTTTCGAAAACTTCTACAACGAAACCCATTGCGCCAAGATCTACCGGATTTTGAATATTTACATTTTCTTTGGGTAATATTTCATCAATTTTTTTTTGCGATGATGGGGTAAGTTTAGGGATTGTTAAATTATGAAAAGCAAATAAATCAGTAGTATTCACAGCTGATCCACCTCCAGGAACAATGATGCCAACATTCCTACCAAATGGTGTATGATCAGGAAATAATAACTCGAAAATTTTTATTGTATTCCAGAATTCTTCGTTACTTTTTACTATAATTGTACCAGTTTGTTTTCCCATAGAATTCCATAAACATAAATCGCTAGCAATAGCACCCGTATGTGAAAATGCTGCTCGAGATCCATCTTTTGTATGACCTCCTTTCCAAATTATTACCGGTTTGTTGGTAGTTGTCTTCTTCAATACTTCATAGAATTGATGGCCATTTCCTGAACCGAATGATTCTAAATAAGCTGCAACTAGTCTTGTTTTCTTATCTTTTCTATAATGTTCCAAAAAGTGTAAACAATTTAGAT
>SMTZ1_10001536_pt1 | contig 23318 bp, 22 predicted proteins | sample DeeMarSWOR136_30_FD_25667 | JGI IMG/M metagenome (IMG submission 25667) | reverse complement strand
ATTCCACTGAGTTTTGGTGTGGCTAAGAATTCGGGGTCTGCGCCGCTGAACTCCTGGGAATCTCCCGTGAATTTGTTAGACCTCGAATTCTTAGGCACCGGCTCTGAGCGCTATAGATATCCCCTTGAGAAAAATGGCCATGGCGGAAACCAGGCGCGCTGTAAACGAGAGAGGGTCCATGCCAACACTTTTGAACGATACCAAGAATTTGGAGAGACGGAGCACGCGAAATGAAGAGAACCCGTATCTGCGATATTTTGGGAACTGAGTACCCTGTTATCCAAGGAGGGATGCTTTGGCTTGCTACCTCTGAACTCGCTGCTGCCGTCTCTGAAGCTGGAGGCTTGGGCATAATTAGTCCAATGGCAGGAATGGAGAAACAAGGAGATGCGGCAAGAAATCTCGAAAAGCAGATCAGAAGGATGAGAAAGCTAACAGGGAAGCCGTTTGGAGTGAACATACCGCTGGATTTGGAGCAGAGCGGACTGCTCATAGACGTGACGTTGAAGCAGGAGGTTGAAATTGTGGTCACGGCAGCTGGTCATCCTGGTCACTACACTGAGGTACTAAGGGAAAAGGGAATAAAGGTTTTCCACGTGGTCAGTTCTGTGAGACAAGCCCAGAGAGCTCAGTCGTGTCACGTGGATGCTGTAATTGCGGAGGGCATTGAAGCTGCCGGACATAATGGGATTGATGAGCTTCCCCTGTTTTCTTTAATCCCACAAGTTGCGGACGCAATCTCGATTCCTGTGGTTGCAGCAGGCGGAATTGTTGATGCAAGAGGAATTGTAGCGGCTATGGCTCTTGGTGCGGAGGGGGTCCAGCTGGGAACCCGGTTTGTTGCAGTAGATGAGTGTATTGCTCATCAAACATACAAACAGGCCATTGTAGATGCTGGTGACACGGGCTCAGTGATTACCTGCCGGAAGCTACTGCCGACAAGGAGCCTGAGAACAGAATTTTCAAGGAAGCTTTTGGAGATGGAGGAGTCGGGAGCCTCTGTGGATGAAGTCAGGAAGTTTCTAGGTTATAGCCGAGCTAGGAAAGGGCAACTGGAAGGGGATCTTGTTAACGGGGAGGCATACTGTGGGGCCTCTGTGGGACTGATCAGGGAGATAATTCCCGCTGCTTTGGTGGTTCAGGAATTGCTTGAAGGATGGCGGGAGGTCATGGATAGTCTCCTAATTACCTGAACCTTTACATGGATTTAGATTCTTGGAGAGAGAAGGTGGCAAAGGAGGTTGGAAAAGAGGGCCTATTGGCAAGAACACGAGTGCTCGATTTCGCTGATGAAAAGGCCAGTTTTTGCTCAAAGATCTTGGCGGATTTGGGCGCGCACGTTATTAAGGTAGAGAGGCCTGGTGGGGATTCTTCCAGAACAATAGGGCCTTTCTGGAAGAACTCTTGTCATTCTGAAGAAAGCCTATCGTTTTGGTATAATAACGCCAATAAGCTTGGTGTTACACTCAACCTGGAGAAGAACGACGGCAGAATAATTTTCGCCAAATTGGTTGAGAATGCCGATGTGGTCGTGGAAAGCTTTCCTCCTGGTTATCTGGACAAACTTGGCCTGAGCTTTGAATTCCTTAGCGGAATAAACCCAAGGATTATTATGGCCTCTGTTACAGGTTTTGGGCAGGACGGCCCTCGGAAAGGCTTCAAGGCTTGCGATTTGGTGGCTTCGGCCCTTGGGGGGCAGATGTATGTCTGCGGATCTCCCTCATTGCCTCCAATTAAAGCCTATGGGCAGCAATCGTACCTTGCGGCGTCACTCCACGCTACAGTAGGAATTCTGCTGGCCCTCAGGAGAAGAGCCAGGACTGGGAAGGGTGCTCATCTGGATATTTCTCTACAAGAGGCTGTCGCTTCCACCTTAGAGCACGTCATGGTTCGCTATTTTCATGAGCAGGTTGTGGCCAAGAGGCGAGGAAGCCGGCATTGGAACGATTTCTTTTGCGTTTTACCATGCAAAAACGGTTTTATACATCTGACGCCATTTGTGGGATGGGAAACCCTAGTGGATTTGCTAAACAACGAGGGGATGGCACAGGATCTGACAGATGAGAAGTGGAAAGATGAAGAATATCGTGCTGAGAATCTTGACCACCTCATCGAGGTGCTGGGTGAGTGGACCAAAACGTACAAGGTTGATGATCTCTTCCAACTTGGACAGCGCATGCGTTTTCCTTGGGCTCCCATCCATTCACCAAAGGAAATCTTGGCAAGTCCTCAGCTGAAAGCGCGAGGTTTTTTTATGGATTTTGACCATACAGAGCCTGGTTCGGTCATAAGCTTTCCGGGATTGCCTTACAGATTCAGCTCTCAATACTCGACGCCTTGTGAGCGGGCTCCGCTGATAGGTGAAGACAATGAGCGAGTCTACGAGAGGGAGTTGGGTTTTCGCAAAGAAGACCTGGTGAGACTTTCACGCATAAAAGCAATTTAGTGGGTAGGTGAATGATGGACGGTCTCCTTAAAGACCTTAGGGTGTTGGATTTCTCTAGGGTATTGGCTGGACCATATGCCACCAGAATTCTTGGGGATTTCGGTGCGGAGGTGATTAAAGTCCAATCTAAGAAAACGGCTAAGGGAGCGGAAGACAATAAAGGAGCTTACTTCAATGCATGGAATCGTAACAAGCGAAGCATTACGCTGGACATGAGTCACGCTGAGGCAAGAGAAATCGTGTTGAAGTTGACCACTATAAGTGACGTCATTGTGGAGAATTTTTCGCCCCGCGTGATGTCAAACTGGGGGCTGAATTACGAAAAACTGACAGAGGCTAGGAAGGACCTCATTATGGTCAGTATGTCGGGGATGGGTCAAAATGGCCCCTGGAAGGATTTTGTGGCTTTTGGTCCCACCGTTCAATCCCTTGGTGGGCTTACTTTCCTTTCTTCTTATGACAAAGATACTCCTGTTGGCTTGGGATATTCATATGGAGACGTGGCTGCTGGACTCTACTGCGTCATAGGCATCTTGGCTGCCCTAGAACATAGGGATAGAACGGGCTTTGGGCAGTATATCGACCTGTCTGAGTACGAGGCTATATGCACCTTGATCGGGCCGGCCCTTCTCGATACAGCTTTAAACCAAACACACATTCAACCTCAGGGAAACCAATCCCCTCACGTACCCGCAGCACCCTATGGATGCTACAAATGCCTTGGGGAAGACAGGTGGTGCACCATTGCAGTGTTTGATGATGCTGAATGGCGATCTCTGTGTCAGGTCTCAGGTCATCCTGAGTGGGTCCGGGACCCAAGATTTTCCACTCTTGCAATGCGAAGGGAGCACTCAGAGGAACTCGATGACTTGATTCAGCAATGGACATCCAAGAATACGGACAAAAAGGTGATGTATTCACTTCAAAAGGCTGGTGTTCATGCAGGTATGGTTCAAAGTGCTCAAGATTTAGCAAATGATCCGCAGCTTCAAGCGCGGGGCTTTTTTGTGCCTTTGGATCATCCCGTGCTTGGGAAAACAGTCTCGGACGGATCACCTATTAGAATGGGGAGAGATTCCCTGGCGGAATGGAAAAGGGCGCCATTGCTGGGTGAGGATAACGAATATGTCTATCTGGAATTGCTGGGCTTAACTGAAGCTGAATTCAGCTCGTATATCAAAAAGGGCATTATTGGCTAGTGTCCTGTCCCAGAAATAACTTGACTAAGTTCTCGCTTGCTCGAGGGGCGTCGGGGGGTCGTCTTACAGCCCGCAACCACACCTCCCGTGCCTTTGGAACGGCCCCTTATTCTGAATATCTGTCGCTGGGCAGCCCCGGAAGACAGACTGTCAGACACCCTATATCTTCTGGGCCTGCGCGGTGCTCCTATTGACATGATGGGGGCGTCCCACATGCTCCGAGGAAATTTGGGTTGCGGGTCTGTAAGACGACCCCCCGACTGCCCCATGAAGATCGAATCTGGGCCATTCCCTGCTTGGGAATTATTAAACGAACTTCTGGGACAGGACACTAGCACCGCTTCTCCAAACCACTTTACCATCTATAATAGTCATTTCAACTCCTATATCCTTTATCTCATCGGGGGTTACGGCACTGGGATCTGCATTTAACACGACCAAGTCAGCAAGTTTACCGGGGGTAATAGAACCTTTCAGATTTTCCTCAAAGCTCGCTCTTGCCGCGTTTACTGTATACATGCGCAATGCGTCCAAGGGACTTATTTTCTCTTCCCCCCCAACGGTCTTGCCGGTTTCGGACTTTCTGCAGACAGCAGAGTATATTCCTATCAACGGATTCGGCGGCACAATAGGGCAGTCCGAGCTTCCAGCTACAGGGATTCCAGCCTTCAGAAGGGATCTTATTGGGTATAAATACTGCAGTTGATGGTCCGGGACTGTTCCCAGATATCGATCACCGTTATAAAAAATAAAGGGCGGCTGTGTGACCACAATGATCTTGAGTGATGCCAAGCGTGATGCTAAAGGGGGACTACATATGGAGCAGTGTTCAACCCTGTGTCTATGATCTGACCTAAGGGACTTCTTAAGAGCGTATTCTATAGCACAACAGGCGGATCCTACGGCTGATTCTTCAACAGCATGAATGGCAACTTGAAATCCAGATTCGTGGATCTTTACCACGCTGTTGTTCAATTTTTCTTGTGACGGATGCAGCTGCCCAGTGGTTTCATCAAGAATTATTTTCACCCCATTAAGTCGGAGCTGATTCTCTTGGACCGCGCCTGAAAAGCCGTATGCTCCAAGTTGTTCTAGCCCAGTCAGGCTAAGCATGAAATTTATTCTAGGCTTGAAAAGCCCTGCTTCTTTCCAGGAGTATATCTCCCTCCATCGCTCAGCATCATTTAGGTGCGAAGCATCTTGCACAGATGTTATGCCCCAGGTAAGCAGTCTCTTGTTTGCGAGCTCTAGGGCCGTTAATAGTGCTTGGCGATCCAAAGGGGGAACGCGTTCGGACAATAATGGGCCCATCTCATAAAGCAAGCCGGTGGGTTCTCCGGTGTTGATATCTCGATCAATGAGGCCGCCTGGAGGATCAGCACTTTCCATGGAGATACCGACAAGCCGCAGCCCCAGGCTGTTCAAGACATGTGCATGTCCTGAGCGATGCGTTAGCTTAACCGGATTATCAGGTGCCACTTCATCAAGGTCCCAGCGGGTAGGATGTCGTTTTTCGACAAGATAGAATTCATTGTATCCCCTGCCTCTTATCCAATGTCCGGGTGATGTTTTTTCGGAAAGATCTTTTATTGCCGCACATATGTCAGGAACGGATCGGAAGCCATTCGAAGGCTTCAGATCGAGGGTAAGGAGGCTTTCAACAAAGGCACGTAAGTGACAGTGAGCGTCGTTGAATCCGGGCAGAACCGTTTTCCCATGACAATCTAGGACTTCAAAGCTCTCATACGGGGATTTGTTATGTTCTCTTTCATGCCCCACGTCTCGAATTTTTCCGCTAGATATGGCTACCCACTTTGCTTTAGGATAGGATGGATCCATGGTGATAACATTGGCATTGGCGAGGATGATGTTCTGGGTTTGTAAGCTGGCGGTCCGCATAGTGCCCTATTTATCTCACCCGTTCAAGAACGTCACCGGGGTCATTCTTTCTTGCTTGGTGCTCAAGTTCAAGGTTGAGGAATAGGAGGCTTAGGCCACTATCGGTGACCTGGTGGGCCAGTTCAGGCGGAGTCAGTGGAAAATTCAGAGGAACGAAAATAATGCCCGTTTTAGCGCAAGCAAAATAAATCTCTAAGATTTCTGGGCAGTTTCGGCTTAGAACGCCTACCCTGTCCCCATTTGCCAAACCTGTTTTGAGCATGGCGTGGGACAGGCGGTTCACCCGCTTATTCATTCGACCATAGGTCACCACCTGCTCATCAAAAAAAATCGCAGGCTGGTCCGGGGAAACCAGACTCCGCTTGTTTAGCCAGCCACCCACATTCATGTTCGAGTATCTCTTCTCCCGGCTTCGAGATTCTTACCAGCTGCAACATCGTGGGACAAGAAGCTTTGGCGAATCGGTCCCAAGACCGCCAAGGACCACTGCTTTGAATTCTCAATTGAATTTTCTAATCAAAAACTTGACATCTATTTTCGTCGGGTATTAAAATTCTAAACTCGTGCCAAACTTTCTGTCTCGCGCCTTAAGTTGAGTCGGACATACAGGGATCAAAAATTTAGCGCGAAAATTATGCGAAAACATGTTGGGCCAGGGATCCCTACTTTTAGGATTCAATGGTAAGACACTCACAGTAGCATATTGGAGATACCCCTTTTCTTTTTAGAACCCAAGCCTACTCACGCCGATGAATTTAGTACAATAAATGGTTATTTTATTTGGTTTGAAAGGCCATGTCCACTGATTTGTGGAAATTTATGTCCCGTTAAGGGATAGATGATGTCCGCATCGCCAGGGGTCTTATCGCCGGAAATCTGCCGGATACACTTACGAGGGCGTGACTGCGCTTCCGACCCTTCTCGTACAAGCTTCTTTCGTATCCGTTCAACACTTTGCATGAATGATATGAGGGAATTGAACCATTAAGCTGGTGAATCAATTACGCATGAAAAAGACCGGTTTGGATGAATGTTTTCACCTTTTATTGGTATGTAGAGAGGGCGGGGAATGGGTCCGTTAGAAGGCATAAGGGTTATAGAATTAGCATCGTGGGTAGCAGTCCCGACTGCTGGCGCTATTCTTGGGGATTGGGGAGCGAGCGTAGTTAAAGTGGAAAATATCAAGGGTGGAGATCCCGCGAGGGGTTTCAGACGTGCAGAAAACGTAGAGGTCACTGATATTAATTTCTGGTGGGAACTGTGTAACAGAAACAAAAGAAGTATCGCTATCGATATAAACAAGGAAGAGGGGAGAACGATTCTGAATAAATTGGTTGAGCATTCAGATGTTTTCCTGACAAATCTGGGTCTTGACAGTCTAAAAAGGCGAAAGCTCGATTATGAGAGTTTAATAAAGCTAAACTCAAAAATCATTTACGCGAGCTTCACAGGTTATGGAGAAGTCGGCCCAGATAAAAATAAGCCCGGTTTCGACATAACTGCGTTTTGGACAAAAGGCGGTTTTATGTACAGGCTGGGAGAACCCGGAAGAACTCCTCCGATACAACCCATTGCTCCAGGAGACCAAATAAGCTCCATGTATATAGCTGGTGCTGTGTCGACTGCTCTTTTTGCTAGGGAAAAAACAGGCAGAGGTCAGAAGGTCGCCTTGTCTCTTTACCAGAATGCTGTTTGGAGCCTGGGATGGGAGGTTCAAGCCGCTCTTTCCACGGGGAATGAAGTTCGATGGAGGTACCAGAACAAGGTTTTGAACCCTTTGTGGAATATCTATAAAACAAAGGACGAACGCTGGATTCAATTGGCATTTCTGCAGTCAGACCAATATTGGGATTCCTTTTGCGTAGCGATTGGAAAAGAGGAATTGAAGGAAGATCCGCGATTCAAATCGCATCAAAAACGACAAGAGAATAATGAGGCGTTGATTGGTCTGATAACTGAGACCTTTTCCAAAAAAACGCTGGAAGAGTGGGAAAGAACGCTTAGTCAGTACAAGATGCCGTATGAAAGTGCTAGAAGTATTAAGGAAATAGTAAGTGATCCCCAGGCAATAGAAAACGGTTTTTTTTACGAAGTGAAACATCCGACCAGCAAAGATCTAAAATTAGTCAATAGTCCGGTCAAATTTAGCGAAACACCAGCTGAAATTAGAATGACGGCCCCTGAATTAGGTCAACATACTGAAGAGATTCTATTGGATCTTAATTACACTTGGGAAGCCATATCCCACCTTAAGGAACGAGCGGTTATTTCTTCATGCGACCCCAGACACCAAAGGAAAAATTATGACTAAGGAATCCCTTGTTACTCCAGAAATAAAGGCCATGGTTGGAAGAGAAGAGGTTTTCTCCAGCTCCGAAGAACTAGGAAGAGCAACGATACACAGATTTGCTGTAGCTATTGGTGATAGCAATCCGCTATATTTGGACGAAGAATTTGCAAGAAACACACGGCATGGTGGCATTATTGCACCTCCCACCATGATATTTGAACTTAATCATAATCTCGGCGGTGAGATTTCCGAAGAGGATGGGGGGTACTTGGACAAGGTTACCCTGCCTGCACCATTAAGCCGTTTTATTCGAGGTGGAAATGAATACGAGTTTTTCCAGGCTGCAAGGCCAGAAGATAAGATTACCTTGAAACGAAAAGTTTTACAGGTTTTTGAGAAGAGGGGGAAAGCCGGCCCCTTGGTCTTCGTGAATGTTGAGATTACCTATATGAACCAGAAAGGTGAACTTTTGGGGATAAATAGGGAAACCCTCATTTTCATGCTCGAGTAACGAGAAGGAGAAAAGAATACCAAATGGCTGAGAATGACTTATTTTTCGAAGACGTGGCCGTCGGAGATGACATACCTTCACTTGCAAGCAGAGCGACACTAGTACAAATGGCAATGTATGCGGCGGCTACGTGGGATTTCCATCGCTACCACTATGATAAGGAATTCGCTCAAAGTAAGGGATTTCCCGCTCCGTTCGTTGACGGACAGATGTTTGGGGGTTTGTTGACAAGAATGCTCATCAGTTGGACAGGACCAAACGTGGTATTAAAAAAACTAAACGTAAAATACAGAGTGATGGTTTTCCCAGGAGAAATGATTATTTGTATGGGAAAGGTTGCGCAAAAATACACTGAAGGAGGGGAGAATTTGGTTCGTTGTGAACTATGGGTTGAAAATGAAAACAGAGAAAAGGTCGTAGCTCCAGCAAATGCGCTATTGGCACTACCTTCCAAAAGTATAAATATGAATGGGGTTTCCAGTTAAGAAAGTTAAGGAATAGAGAGTAGCCTATTTCAGATAGAGAAAGAGGTGAATCATGGATTTTGAAACTATTGTGATAAAAAAGGAAGGTCACATAGCGACTATAGTCCTTAATAGACCTGACGCGTTGAATGCAATTACCAGGAAAATGTTCGAAGAATTGAAGTTTGCGCTGCGAGATATTAACGAGGATCCGGACGTGAGGGTGATGGTTCTTACAGGCGCTGGTAGGGCATTTTGTGCTTCCGTGGATATGAAAGAGGCGGGAGCCAAAGTTGGGGAAAGATTGCTTCCTCACATGAGCGTAGAGGAGATACGGGAGTTTCTCCGGCATTTTCCCCAAAGTGTGACTCTTGGAATCCGAAACATGGAGAAACCAACCATAGCGATGGTCAACGGGTTGGCTGTTGGCGACGGGTTCGACTGGGTTCTAGCCTGTGATATCCGCATCGGGTCGGAAAACGCCAAATTTATGAATGCTTTTGTGAAGATGGCTGCCTTTCCAAATACAGGAGCAACTTGGTTTTACCCGAGAATTATGGGGTTGGGGAAAGCTCTGGAGATGCTATATACGGGTGACTGGATCGGAGCGGAAGAGGCACATCGAATTGGAATACTCAATAAGCTGGTCCCGGCAGGAGAATTAGAGACTGTGGCAATGGATCTTGCCCGAAAGATTGCCAAAGGGCCTCCGATAACAATCAAATGGCTAAAGTTGCAAACCTACAAAGGCTTAGAGATGAGTCTCGAAACTGCTCTTGAATTGGCAGCGGATGGTGAGGCCATAACATTATCAACGGAGGACCATATTGAGGCCGTTGCTGCTTTCTTGGAGAATAGGGAGCCGGTTTTTAAAGGCAAGTAACTTCCTAAAGTTTATTTGAAATTAATCTTAGCGAACGAGGAGTGGGAACTGTCTTATCGCCTACTCCTTGCTGTTTGTGCCTATTCAGCAGAGCACTAAGCAAATAGTCTGAAACGCTATTGGGTAAATTTATCTATCGGGCCAGGTTCCAATGCAAGATTAAGGTCTTGTTCAAAATCGTCCTGGGCACCAAAAGAAGCTGAAAAGATGCTACAGAAAAAAGTGATTGAGCCGAATGTTTACCCTTTCTATGATTATAAGAAGTATAGCATCTCTTTGGCATTAAAAAAAGGCGACTATTTGTTTCTTTCTGGTCATACAGCGAGTCAATACAATCATGGTTCTAGGAGAGTCATATGTAAAGGGAGTATTTTGGATCAGGTTCGTGTGGCTTACGATAAGATTAAGTTACTTGTCGAAGCTGCTGGAGGTAGCCTTGAGGATGTAGTAAAAATGACGGATTATGTTGCGCCTTCTGGGTTTTCGAAATATAAAGATGTTGATGAGATTCGTCGTAAATACTTTCCTAATGGATATCCTGCTGTAACCACTGTCGTTGTTGATCATTTGTTGAGGGATGCTTTAATTGAAGTTGAGGCGGTGGCAGTACTTGGCAAATCAAAAAAACAGGTATTTATTCCAAGTTTGCCACGTGACAAGAAACCCGAGTTGAGCCTTGCAGTGAGAAAGGGTGACTTGCTGTTTGTATCAGGGCAAATGGGGACCCAGTGTCAAAATGGCAAAATAGGGGCTGAAGGAGATATCGTTGCACAAGTTGAACGGGCTTATAGAAGCATTGAAGCAGTTTTAGGAGCATCTGAAACTAATCTGAGTGATGTGGTGGCAGCACGGTATTATTTCCCGTCTGAAGCCTCGACGAAATACGAGGAGATTCAAAAGATAAGTGATCAACATTTTAGAGGTAATTGTTCAGCATCCACAGGAGTGATAATTAAACATCTTATACCAAAAAGTGCATTGATAGAGATAGATTGCATAGCCGTGCTTGGTGACACTAGGAAAGTAAGTTATCAATTTAGGTGGCCCCATTGTCCAAATCCGACATGTCGCGCAGCTGTTAAGAAGGGCAATCTGATATTTATTTCGGGTGTGGTCGGCATTGATATGGATACAAATGAAATGGTCGGTGAAGGCAATGTGGTGCGTCAGACGGAACAAATTTACAAGAATATTGAAAAAATAGTGGGATTTTTTGGGGCCACTCGGGATGATGTTCTAAAAACAGTGGACTTTGTGATGCCCGAAGCAGAGGGGAACTATCGGGGCACAGCGGACGTTCGCCGTGAATACTTCGGTGAGGTTTTTCCGGTTTCTACCGGTGTTTTTGTTGAGAAGTTGTTGTTGCGCGAGGCTCTAATTGAGGTGGATGTGGTTGCAGTCTCTGATTGAGGAAGCTTCGTAGAGGTTTTTTGCCATTCCGGTCCAAAGCCTAGAGGGATTCCATTCCAAGAGGAGCGCTGGTTCCAGAGCAAGCCGATGCCGCCGCCGAAAATGGAAATCGGTTACGTTCTCTCTGATTACTTGATTGTTGGAATTCTCAATGTCGTTCTTGCGATCTCGGGTGTTGCAATTTCCCGGCCGAAATCCTTGGCTAAGCGAACTATCCTTTCAACAAACTGGGCATTGCTTTTTGCCTTCACACCCTTATGAAAGTAAATATTGTCTTCAAATCCGACTCGGACATTGCCTCCTAATAGCATGCCGGCAATATTCATCGGCAACTGGTGCGGACCGATTCCAAGGACGCTCCAAACAGCGTTTGCTGGAAGCTTGTTCTTGATGAACAAAAGATTTTCGATCGTGGCCTCAATTCCCCACTTCACTCCCATGCATAGTTGGAAAAAAGGTGGATCGCTAATCAACCCCCTGTTGATCAGATCGAGGGCCTGATAAAGGTGGCCGGTATCGAATACCTCTATCTCCGGTTTGACATTTGTTTTTATAAAGTATTTGGCGGCGGCTTCTGCCCACTGGGGTGAATTGACAAAAGCTCGATCGTGAAAATTCATGGTCCCTAGATCAAAGGAGCATATGTCCGGCTTAAGGTCTGCATTTCTCAAACGCTGAGCCGTTATGTCGGTCCCTTTTAAGCGAAGTCCGCTCGTGGTAAGGTTGACCAGCATATCGCATCGTTCCCTGATTCCAGAGAGAACTTCTTCGAAAAGCTCGTATTTGAAGCTTGGCTGTCCCGTTTTGGGGTCTCTAACGTGAATGTGGGCGATGGCCGCACCCGCTTTGTAACTTTCGACGGCTGAATCAATGATTTCCTTGGGGCTGTACGGTACCGCTTCATTCATTTCCTTGGTTGGGAAGGAACCGGTCACGGCCACGGATATAATTAAATGATCATTCATATTTTGGCTCTGTTAGCTCAATGGTCTCTATTGGATACGGCTGACGTTCTTTAAAGATGGATAGGTCGATCCAGGCCTGTTTCCGCATACTTGTTGTAATTACTAAATCCAGCCTTTTTTACTGTCGGCTTTTGACATTTTTCAAAAACGTCAGCTTTCAGGTTTCGATCTTATAAAGGCGAATGATGTGCTGACACCGTCATCCTGAGCAAGACATGGATCCTTTATACGAGCGCTTTCCAATCAAAACTAGGGATAGCACTGCTCCCAAGAGGATGATTTGAGCTGCGATGTGTCAGCGAAATTCACACGGTAGTCCTCGACCAATCTTTTTTTCTCTTCACTGCCCTGATACTTCAGGAATGTGTCCTTGTCTTTGAATTCATACACGGCCATGTAAATGAATTTGTCTTCCGTCTCTATGGCTTTAAACCTGCGAGCAGATTTACATCCTGAAAGTTCCAACATCTCTGGAATATGCTTTTCATGGTACCATTTGTTAAAAGCTTCGGCACTTTCACGATCTACGCTAGATTTGACAACGTATAATACGGTTTTGTCGGCCATGACACGCTCCTCCTTTAATGAATGTTAAGATGCACATAATTTCTTAATGATTTTTGGGCTTTTAGCTTCCTTGTTCCTATTGTAGGCTAAGCGGGCCGTATCTCAGAGTTTTAAAGAAGAAATGAATTCTTCGACGATTTCGTTGAACTTTGGCCATTCCGTCCCTGGATAGTGCCCGAATCCCTCCAGCACCAAAAGCCTGGCCCCAGGAATGCTATTTGCGGCTTCTTCGACAAATTCGTAAGGCAGGATGTAATCCTCATTTCCCCAAACAATCAACACCGGGCAGGCGATGTGCTTTGCTTGGGAACGGATGTCATGGGTGATCCAGGCTTTAAGATCGGTATGGTAAATCTTAGGATCTCCTGACCGCCGTGTAAAAGTGATTTCCTTTACTCGCTCCGCATCCGCATTGGTTCCGCATAATGACAAGCCGCTCAAAAACCCCTGGTCTCCAAAACTGGGCACACCTGAATCCTCGAGGCCCTGGTTGATCAATTGTAGGGGTAATGTAGGGGTCCTTAACGCACCTTCACAGCTTATGACCGCGCGGAGATCAACCGAATGGTGCGCTGCCAAGTCAAGTGCAATATCGCCCCCGATTGAACACCCAACGACAACAGGTCGCTTGAGTTCCATAAGGTCCATCATTTCCCATAGGGTTTCAGCAAAGTCATGCACAGAGTCCAGCGGCTTGAAATCCTTGACCAAAGATTTTCCGTGTCCGGGCAAATCAGGGGCAATCGCAAAATACCCTTTGGCCGCAATTTTGGGCAGCACAAACCGCCATTGAATCCCGTGCTGACCAGCAGTATGGATAAAAAGGATGGGCTGTCCAGTGGTCTCACCCGCCGTCTCCAGGTAGATCCTGTGGCCGCGAACGGTTAAGTATCGGCCTGTTATTTGTTCAATCATTTCTTCTCCTCTATTGTTACTAGTCCTTGGCAGAGCATTTCGCGCAAAACCTCTGTCAAGCCGTGAACCGCCTTGCCCATTCTGTTGTACTCCAAAGTATTTCCTTCAACCCTAAGCATTCGTTTATACAGGGCTTCTCTCAACCTGTTTTTTTTCGAATCGAGAGCCATAAGCCAACCTTCGGCTGACCCTTTTAAAGCAAAAGTGTATCCAAAAGGAAAAGGTTCTTCTGTTGCAACGATTACCCTGCCCATAAAAATTTTCAGCCAAACGGCCCAAGAATCGATTTCAAGTAGGATGATTCCGTCAAAGAATCTGCTGGAAGAGGAAAAATACTCGTTCGAATTCAAGCGTTTTTTTAGTTCTTTAATTGCCAGCGTCATTGATTTTTCCTTTCCTCGATAAACGTGAGTATTCAAACGGGCATCGTGTTTATAACTGCTCTCGGCGGGAGTACTTCTCGTCCGCAGTTACAAAAGTGGGGTATTTAAGTTCAGGGTTGGTCTTTACCAGAGAAGCCAAAAACAAAGGGCAAAAGGCTGGGTTTCCATTCATCATTCTGAATTGCTTTCCAAGTAAGAATTTGCCGACTATTCAAGAAATCTCTTGGGTAAAATGGACCCAACTTATAAGAGACGAAATCTTTTTATGGATAACATGTTGAAACCCCGAGTAAAAAATACTTCTGATCAAAAGCAAACAGAGTTTAAATCACATAACATGAGATTGCAAGTATCATTTCGTTTGCGTTATGAACTAAAGCAGAAGCACGGACTGATGTCATGAATAGCCTGTAACTTGGAGAAAATCTCTTGAAACTTTCAGTCCTTGCCTCGCAGATTCTACTAAACGGTTATGCTCAGGTTATCGACTTGAGAGCGTTTCAGCGCTATGGATCACACCTCTAGTGAGACTCCACAATGCAAGTTAATCATGCTTTTTCAGTGAATGGTCCTTAACCACCTCTCTTATGTGATTTTTGTTTTGGTAAAAGATAAGGAGAGTACTAAACAAGCAGATACAAAAAAGCCTACGGCAAAGAAAAGCGACAAGCGGGCAATGCTGGATTTGGAGCCAGTTGCAGCGGGAAGGACAGCTGGTCAGACACTTTCTTGACTTTTCAGGTTCTTTGCCATAAGAAATGATCGATCATAAATCCATCTAAGAAGACATGGAGGGGCGGATGAAGATCTTAGGAATTCTGGGAAGTTCGAGAAGAAAAGGGAACACCGAGATTTTACTGGACTTGGCATTGGAAGAGGCCCAAAAAAACGGCGTGAGCATTTGCAAAATACCATTGAGAGGGAAGTCCATTGCACCATGTAATGGGTGCGAAAAGTGCGTCAAAACTGGTAAGTGTGTAATCAAGGATGATATGCAGAAGATTTATAAAGAAATGTTGGAGTCGGACGGCATTATTTGGGCGACGCCAGTCTATTTCTGGTCCATGAGCGGCCAGACCAAAACAGTTATGGACAGGACTTATGCCCTTGGCTTTCCGAGATTGCAACTCATGAACAAAGTAGGAGGGTTGATTTCGGTCGCTGCAACCCGGGGTTGCATAAATACGGCCAATATTTTTCATATGTATTTCAGTTACAATCATATGTTTTTTGCTGAGTTCACCTCAGGCTATGCTCGAGCAAAAGGCGAGATTAAAAAGAGTGCTTATCCTGTCAACGCGGTTAAGGATATGGTCCATCAGATGATCGGTCTAATAGGGGCAAATCTGAAATATCCTGAAGAATTCCATTCTCCCTTACTTCGTTTTGTGAGGCAGAAATACAATTTATAAGAAAGCCGATTTCGGACTTGCACCTTGGACGAATCCCATGTCTTACCGCTCAGGACTCCTTGATGTTTGAGGAAGAAAAACAGGAGTGTCTATCTCACGATTCTGGCAAAGGGCGGTCCCGACTCAAGTATTTGGGCTATTATCTCGCCCGCTAACCGGGCGCCCGCGCTCGTGACATCCTGGCAGCCTTGCCCGGTTTCAGCCATAAGTCTATGGAGTTCTTCCCTTTCTTCCGGGTTTTGCAAGTTAAAACGCCTATCAAACTTCAGCTCCTGGATATCTGGACAGGAGACGCTTCCGAATTCCTCTTCGAATTTGGCATAAAGAAGATTGGCATACTCCATAGCTCGCTGGTACTGATCAAACATTGCCAAATCGTCCCTTCCGGTTAGAAATCCTATCACCATGAGCCCGGCTGTGAGAGCTCCGCATACTTGGCCTCTTCTCGCTATTCCTCCCGCTAAACACGTGGAAGCACGAAGAAGGCTTGGTCCGCCTATACCGAAGGCCTCTATAAGTCCAGCCATTGTCGTTTGGCTGCACCCAAGATACTTTGACTCATACTCGTATGCCAGCCGAGCTGCTTTCTCAATCATCTCCCTATAGTCACTGTCTTTAGAACCCATTGAAGTCCTCCCTAAAAGAGTTTCAGAAATTCAAACTTGACATAATCCTTTCTACCTTCCCTTCTCCAAAAAGCTCTTAAAGCGCAAGCGTCCGAGCAATCCACCTTTGCATCAAGCGCCCGGCCGGTTCTTAGAGCCATTCACTCACCCAATAGTCATATATAGTCACGATCTTGAACCAGGCAGCTCCAATTTGAATGCGGTTTCAGCGTGAAGGCACGTTGCATAAAAGACTGAGACTTAGAAATCGGCGCGACGCATTAGCAACACCAGTTCGGCATCTCCCAGGCACCTTCCTGCGCACCCCCTGCCTATGTGATAGATGCGGTGATAAGAACTTGCTTTTGAGGGCTTTGACTGTAAGGAATTCCAACTTGTGTGTCAAGGGTGAAGCCAGTGCATGAAGTGGTGGGTTCCTTTTTTTCCGCGGCCATTGTCATGGGGCTGATTCTTGGTTGACATGCTCGGCAGATTTCCCCATAGTTCCTGTTCAGCAAACCGGCATTTTTTCATGCCTTGTCACGGCAGATAACTCACCAGAATACAATTTATTAACGGAAGGACGATTCTATGGAGCGGACAGTACTCGGGAGAACAGGACTCGTAGTCAACCGGCTTGGTTTTGGCGGAATCCCCATTCAACGGGTTGATGAACGCCAGGCGGTTGAAGTGGTTTTGCATGCCGTGGAAAGCGGCGTGGACTTTATCGACACATCCAGGGCCTACACCACAAGCGAGAGGCGTATCGGCAAGGCCTTGCAAAAGACGGATAAACGGGTCGTCGTGGCCTCAAAGTCGCAGAGCAGAAGTGCGGACAAGGTACGGAAGGACCTGGAGACCAGCCTGAAGGAACTGAAGCTGGACTATATTGACCTTTACCAGGCTCATTTTGTTAAAGATGAGGAGATTTACACCCAGGTGATTTCCTCAGGCGGCGCTCTGGAAGGTCTTCGCAAGTCCAAGGAAGAAGGTTTGATCGGTCATATCGGAATCACGAGCCACAGCCTGGACCTTCTGGACAGGGTTTTGGACGACGGGCTTTTCGAGACGATCATGGTGTGCTTTAGCCTTCTCGAGCCCATGGCACAGGAGAGAATCATCCCCAAGGCTCTCAAGAAGAATGTGGGTGTCATCGCTATGAAGCCCTTTTCCGGAGGAACCATCGAGAACGCGGCCCTTGCTTTGAAATATGTATTATCCCAGCCCGGCGTTGTGGTCCTTGCAGGGGTGGAGCGGAAAGAGCTCTTCAATGAAAACTGGGAGATCTTTCAAGGGAGTTGGGAGGTCAATGAGCGTGAAAAGGCGGAGATCGAAAGAATACGCGCCACGTATGGGAGGCGTTTCTGCAGGCGTTGCGATTACTGCCAGCCGTGTACGGAGGATATTTCCATTCAGCACATCCTGGGCATTCGTTCCATGGTGAAGCGAATAGGCATCCATGTCATCAAGGAGGGCTGGGCGGCAAAGGCTATTGAGCAGGCCAGGAACTGCAGCGAATGCGGGGAATGCATGGCACGTTGCCCTTATGGCCTCCCCATACCTGATCTTATCCGGGAAAACCTTCAGTGGGTGGATGAGCAGCTAAAGGCTTCATAATATAAGGCCCACGGCTTTCATCCGAATGCGGTCCCTCTCTCTTTGTGAAAGAGCATCTCCCCCAAAGGATTCCTCACAAGCAAACTCTGGTTTGATCTTTGAGGGTTACTGCCCGCTCGTGCCTAAGCTCATTTAGGATCCCGTTACTTGTACTCCATGCGCTTAGCTTGAGGCGTGGCAACCGAGCGACTGGGATGGCAGGCGGGTTGCGAGCCGCAGGCGAAGCGACCGGGCATCACCCGTCCGTAACGCCTTGAAATGACCAGGCCGGCTTCCGACTCGTAGAGGAGCCTCGGTCTTTTGGGAAAGGCATCAGAACCTGCACAAAGGCCAAAAGCGGATTTGGGTAACGGCCACTAGAGCGTCCACTCCTGTGCCAGTTCGATCAAGTCATGAATCAGACGTTCCAGAGTTTCCCGCGTCAACGGCGCGGACACAGGCGTCCGTTCTCCCGTATCAGGGTCATACCGGTACCTCACGAGGGAGAGTCCCTTGGAGGGTTCCAGCACCATCTCGAAGAAACTGGTGATCTCATCCTCTTTCCTGGGAGGAGCGCTTCGAAGGATGGTTCTGCCCCCTTCTCCTTCGATCTCAATAATCTCCAGTCCTTCCTCCAGGTAGGTGATTTTTTGCGTCATTTGGACCGGATCGATGTTCAGATGATCACCCTCTCCGGGTTGAACGTCGAGCCTGTCCAGGAGACACCCCAACCGGCCACAGTCCGCCAGCCTTACCTCCACCCGGAGCTTTTCATCAAACGCGCGAATTTCCGCGGCTTGACCGGAGGAGGCGGTCCGGAGTTCTTCGATCATGCGTTGGCTTAAGGTCATAGGTCATCCCGCCTTTCTTATTTTTCTTTGGGCGCTCGGAGAGGCTTTTCTCATTCCAACTCCGTGATTTCATGCTCCTTTCCATCGAAACTCAGGCGGACCCTTTTCTCCTCCTTTTTGGTTTCCAGATGAACAGGCCTTTTCCACAAGCGGTGCAGATTCACCAGGGTCTCGTGGGCGAAGTTCCACTTCAGGTCCTTCTCTTCGTGATGGTGGACCATGAGGAGTTCGCCTCGATTTTCAAAATTCCCATCCAGGACCCGGATCAGCGGGGTTCCCAGATTGGTGAGTCGACTGAGGATCATCTCTTTGATTTTGCTGAACTCCCGGGTCTTTATGACCCATGCAGGATCCTTCTCCTCTTTCGCGTACACAAAGAGTTTTTGCCGGCGGCAGAAATCATCCGTCAGAAATGTATCGATAAAGGTCAGGTCGTTATAGAGTCTTCGCACCTCAAAGATTTTTTCTTGACCCAGGCCCAGATCCAGGTCCCAGCTGTCCCGAATCGCAAGGTCATCACATTCTTCGTACGCCTTTCCAAAGCGACCTTTGTTCCATCGTTCTTCAATGTCGCGGAAAAGCTCTAAGCCCAGTTTGTAGGGGTTAAGGTGGAATTTGGAACCCCCCACGGTTCCGGCGTGGTGCTCCGCGTAATCAATGATTTCCCCATCCTTCAGCACCTTTTCGGTCATGATGCGGGAGTGCCAATAGGTGGCCCAACCCTCGTTCATGATCTTGGTCTGCCCTTGGGGAAGGTAGTAATACGCCTCTTCACGAATAATGGACAAGACATCCCTTTGCCAGTTCTTGAGAGGCGCATGCTCTGTCAGGAAAAGGAGGACGTCCGCCTCGGGGTTCTCAGGAAAAGCTTTCTTCTCCTGTCGTTTGGCCTTCATCTCTTCTGCTCTGGCCTCGAGAAATTCGGGGGGATTTATGTAGTTCTCCATGTAGCCCTTGCTCCGGAGCCTGCGAGGTTGCACCCGTTCATCCTCATCGTCCGAAAAAAAGTCCCCTTCGCCTCTTTCCCCGCCCCGGCCACATGAGCACGGGGACTGGCAAGGTGAACCGGAGCATTCAGAGGATGGTGTGTGGTCTTTGTCGCAGTCGCAAACGCCCCTTACCTGCACTGGAGCCTGGGCCCCGCTAGGGCCCGTTTGTTCCTGTTTCTGCTTCTCTTTTCGCTTGATATAAGGCCAGTGGAAATCGATCAGATTTTCCAAAGACAGGCAGCAATCTATGAAGGCCTCTACCTTGTCGGTGCCATAACGGTCCACATAACGCTGAATTCGTGTGGCATGGTTGGCCATTTCGTCAACCATTTTTCGGTTGGTGTAGGCGAAGTAAAGGTTGTTCTTGAAGAAATCACAGTGGGCGTAGACATGGGCCATGACCAGCTTCTGATCCACCAGGTTGTTGCACTTGAGGAGATAGGCGTAGCACGGGTCGTTGTTTATGACCATTTCATAGATCTTTGACAACCCATAGGCGTGACTCTTGGAGAGCCGGTCATATTCCATACCGAAGCGCCAGTGGGGGTAACGGTATGGAAAACCACTGTAGGCCGCCACCTCATTGAGCGCCCGGTAGTCAAGCACTTCAAAGATAACCTTGAAGAAGTCCAGGCCGAACGCCCTTGCATCATCCTCGATTTCGTACTTGATCTCTTTGAGTTCGGTCGGAAACTTCAATGCGGCTGAGTTCACGGACATCGTATCCTCACCTCTTCTTTAGTGGTGCGGTTCTAAAGTCCTGTTCCAATATCGTCATTTCGAGTGAAACGAGAAATCTTACAATGCGAATGGTTTATCAAGATTTCTCCCTGAGTTTACCCTGAGGCACTCGAAGGGGTCGAAATGACATGTCAATAAACAAACTCTCTACTAGCGACCGGTGCCCAGGAAAGCCTTCAGGGCATCGTATATGCCGTCCTTGTCTTTGATCTCCGCACTCAAAATCTTTTCTTCATCCGGCGCCTTTTCCTGGAGGAGCTTGAGAAAGTGGCCGGATCCGTAGGCCCCATCCACCTGACCGTAGCAGAAGATGTTGGCCGCGGGTAGGAGTTCCTCCAAGAGTTTTAAGGCCTTTTCGTCGTCATCGCGGAAGTTGTCCCCATCCGTGAAGTGAAAAGGATAGATGTTATAGTCGTCCGGAGAGAACTTCTCATGAATCAGACTGATGCAGACCTCATAAGCGGAAGAGATTCTCGTCCCACCGCTCTCTCTTGTATGAAAAAAAGTCTCGGAGTCCACTTCCCTGGCTGCAGCATCGTGAATGATGAAGCGGCGCTCCACACCCTTGTATTGTGAGGTCAGCCAGGTATCGATCCAGAAAGAGGTTAGACGCACCATTTCCTTCTGCGTGTCGCCCATGGAACCGGAGACATCCATCATATAGATGATCACAGCGTTTGACTCGGGCTCGAAGGTCGTTCTCCAGGACCGATAGCGCTTGTCTTCTCTGACGGGCCACACCCTTGGGTCCTCGGCATCATAAGACCCGGACATGATCTGTCTTCGTAGCGCCTGCCGAAAAGTACGTTTGAAGTGACGTAATGACTCGGGCCCGGTCATGGCGATCCCCACATATTTGTCCTTTTCCGATGCAATATTCTTCTTGCCCCGGGGTTCGATGTTGGGCAACGCCAACTCCTCGGCCATGATTTCCGCCAGTTCCTCGATGCTCATTTCCACCTCGAGGATGTGTTCCCCCGGGTCTGAACCGGCCTCACCCGTGCTTTGGGCGTCAGGATCAATGGCGACCGGGTCTCCAGGGTTCCCCTCGCCCTGGCCTACACCTTCGCTTGCCTTGCCGAAGCGGAAGCGGGGTATCTCCAGCTCAGGGAGTGGAATGGAAACCAGGTCTTTGCCCCGCCGTCCAATGAGCTCGCCCCGAGAGAGATACTTGCGAATGCCCGAGCGGACAGCGCCCCGGACAATTTTCTTGAACCTGGCCCGGTCACTGTCAATTCGTTTAGACATGTACATGGCATGTATCCCGGTTTAGGATTTGTTCTCCTTCAGATCACCACGGGCAAAGATGGAGGCCACGAAATTGAGCACATCCGTGGCGCAAACCTCGCAATAGCCGTAGTTGTTGATCAGGCGGTGCTTGACCACCTCGATCTTTTCTTGGGTCTCATCGTCCACGACCTTGGAAACCAAGCTGGTGAGCTTGATCGTGTCCTTCTGGTCCTCGAAGAGCTTCAGTTCCAAGGCCCGGTTGAGGCGTTCGTTGGTCGTGTATACGAAGGTCTTTCCTTCTACAGCCAAGGCGCCGATATAGTTCATGATCTCCCGCCTGAAGTCATCTTTGCGGCTTTCAGGGATTTCGATCTTCTCTTCAATGGAACGCATCAACTGTTCATTGGGTTCCTCGTACTCGCCAGTGTACTTGTTTTTTACCTTCTCATTTTGGGTATAGGCCTTGATATTGTCGATATAGTTGGCACATAGCCTCTTGATGGCCTCTTCGTCAGCGCAAATGGCCCGCTGGACTTCGTTTTTCGTGATTTCAGCATATTCGTCTTTCACCACAGTCAGCAATTCTTTAAAGCGTTTTTTCTGGTCTTCGGATGTGATCAGACTGTGGTGGTCCAGACCGGACTCAAGCATGTTAAGGACCATGAAAGGGTTGACACAGCCATCTCCTTCTTCGGAAACCAAGGCATTGGAGATTTTGTCTTGAATATACCGCGGCGATATGCCGTCCATACCCTCTCGCTCGGCACTGTCTTTCAGCTCCTTGATGTTCTCCTCAGTGTACCCGGGGAGGGTCTTGCCATTGTAGAGTTTGAGTTTCTGAAGTAGAGTCAAATTGGCTTTTTTGGGCTCTTCCAACCTTGTCAGTGAAGCCCACATGGCAGCCATCTCCAGGGTGTGAGGGGCGATGTGCTTGCCCCGAACCTTTTCCGGTTTGTAGTCTTTCTCGTAAACCTTAAGCTCATCAGACAGGCGAGTAATGTAAGGGATATCAATTTTAACCGTGCGGTCCCGCAGGGCTTCCATGAATTCATTGTTCTGGAGCTTCTTGTATTCCGGCTCGTTGGTATGGCCGATGATGACCTCATCAATGTCGGTCTGGGGAAACTTCTTGGGTTTGATCACGTGCTCCTGGGAGGCGCCGAGCAGGTCGTAGAGAAAGGCCACGTCCAGTTTGAGGACTTCCACAAACTCGATCAGGCCCCTGTTCGCCACATTGAACTCACCATCAAAGTTAAAAGCCCTGGGATCCGAGTCTGAGCCATAGGTGGCGATCTTGCGGTAGTTGAGATCGCCTGTCAGTTCCGTGGAGTCCTGGTTCTTTTCGTCTTTGGGTTGGAACGTGCCGATGCCGATGCGGTCCTGCTCCGAGAGAATGAGCCTGCGAACCAAAACATGATCAAGGACCTTGCTGAGATCCCCTGAGTACTGTTGCATGAGGTTGCGAAAGGTAAACCGACAGAAAGGACAGAGGTCCCCATCCACCCAGATTTTCAGGTTGTCATTGAGCTTGGCATTGATCTCTTCGATGAAGGCGGCGCGAATTTCCTTGGGCAACAGGTGCAATGGCTCCTCATGCATGGGGCAAGGCTCCACGACCTCTTCTCCTTTCTCATCCGTGAGATGCCAGGAAAAGCTGTAAAGGGCCCCTTCACGTCTCTTGGAGTAATCCTCAAGTCCTTTTTTCAGCAGCCGAACGATGGTACTCTTCGCCGATCCTACGGGTCCGTGGAGAAGCAGCACGCGGCGCTCAGTCCCATAATGACGGGACGCGGACTTGAAAATATTGACCAGATGCATGAGGGGCTTTTCCAGGCCATAAACAGCGTCCTCTCCCCCATCGTCCGGGTCGGAAAAGAAGGTATACCGGTACAACGTCTCCTTGTTTTCGGTGTACTCCTCGTACCCGTAACCGATAATCATGTCATAGATGCGCTGAAAGGC
>SMTZ1_10001535_pt1 | contig 23328 bp, 18 predicted proteins | sample DeeMarSWOR136_30_FD_25667 | JGI IMG/M metagenome (IMG submission 25667) | reverse complement strand
TGGGATGGAGTCGTTGTTGGTGACGGTGATCTGTCTCCGATAGGAATAGTTGCTGTCCCACCATGCATGGCCCTTGCTCGCCAGGCAGAGCGCCGCCAGCGTCGCCATCGCCAAAATGCATAGTGTACGTTTGAATTGACTTTTCATTTTTTGTCCTTTTTCCAACCCCCCGGAAAAGTTTTTACCTGTCTTCCATTGCGTCAACGTGTATCCTTTAGTAAATAAAAGTAATTTTTTGTCGTTTTTTATCACTTCTTACAGTCCCTATTTAGCCAATCATGATAAAAGCAAAAAATATACCAAAAATTATTTTTTTCTTTTGTAAGAGGAAATTTCCGGCTGATATGTCTTAAATATCCGAAATTATAAGCTTAATATAAAATTGGGAGGGGAACGGAGGAAAATAGATATCAATAAAAATCGTATAAGATCTTTCCTGGCTTAAAGCGGGGAAAGAGAAAGAAGCAGCAAAAAAATTCGTGTTCCGCCCAAAAATTGTCACCAGCTTTAGAAACAATGGAAAATGGCCAACATGAGCAGACCGGTTTGGGACACGGAGACAGCTCGGAAGGCACTATGGTGGGTTTCAGTGGCTAGGTACTGCGTTTATCAATTCAAGGAAGCACTGCGTACTGCTTAGTGCTTACTTGGGACTGCTCTTTTCCTCCTTATCTGGCTGCAAATCCAGGCAGGGCGTACCAACCGTGTGAGGGTAGGAGCCACACAAAGTGGATTCCGGTCTTATTGCCGGATTGATCCTTCTTGCGTTTCCTTACTTGTTGAGTGAGGGAGTGGATTCAGGCAATGAGAGGATCGGGTTGGATGAGGCTTCATGCAGATGGGTTTCGGATGCATTCTCAGGATCAACGGACTCTTCCGGTACACCCGCGTCGTTGTGGGTTTTTTCCCCCACATTTTCGATGAAGATGCCCAAAATGTGGGGATCGAATTGGGTTCCGGCACCCCTCTCCATCTCCGCAAGGGACTCCTTGAGGTCCCTGCTTTGATGGTATGACCTCTCGGATCGGAGGGTGTCGAAAACCTCTGCTATGAAAATGATCCTCGCTTCTAACGGTATGCTCTCCCCAGAAAGGCAATCGGGATATCCCAGGCCGTCAAAACGCTCATGGTGGTGGCGAATGAAGGGCTTGGTTCCCTTGAGGAATTCCACTTCACCGACAATTCTCTCCCCCATTTCGGGGTGCTGCCGGATGATATAGGTCTCTTGATCGGTCAATTTCCCGGGTTTTCCCAGTATCTGCTCGCTGATCAAGATTTTCCCCACGTCGTGGAGCAGTGCGGCTAACTCCAGCGTTCTCTGGGACTGCGGAGGGAATTCCATGGCCTTCCCAATGGCGCACGCGTAGTTTGCCACTCTCCTCGAATGTCCTGAGGCAATTCCATCTCTGGCATCCAGGGCATTGAGCACCGTTCCAACGGTGTCGAGATAGCTTCGATAGAGGTGATCGTACTGTTGCAGAAGGTCCTTTCGGGAGGGACTACTGTGGGAAGAGGCGAGTCCCTGGAGGTCGGATATGGAAAGACGGTGGTGGCCACCGAGCGTCCTGTAGGATTTGAGCTTGCCCGAGTAAATGTAGTTCTTAATGGTCTGGACGGTCACCCCCAGGAGATGGGCGGCCTCTTTCGTCTTGATGAGGTCCGTTGGATGGCTGATTATCGATTTCACGATCCGCTCCGTTTATTATTTTTATACGATTTAGCCTCCAAACCGTGCTAGGCAACAAATGTGCCAAAATCGATTCCTACGCCCTCACGAGGTCTTAGATTGAGGAATAGTTTCACATAAACAATTAAAATTATTGGCATACTATTATCTTCGATCTCTCTCGATAAGGAGGGATCTCCCTCACTCACATGTCGGGCCTTGTGGCCTGATTATTGCAGATCGTCAAATATCGGCACCATTAATGAAAAAAATTCATGAAATATCAATAAAAATGGGCGGAAGAGTTTATTGAGATTTTCCTCAAACCAGGATTTTCCCAACGTAAGCGGGGCTGGAGAGGAGCATGGGATTGTCTTAAAAATGGACCTTTTTAAGAGACGGCATGATTCTTGAAGAAGATTACATGCCAGAGTGAAAGCGGATTAATTGCTGTCAACTCGAGTAAAATGGAAACAGGGAAAATTTCAGGAGATGACCTAAAAATAATTTGTTAGAGGGGTTTTTCAGGCAAAAACAAGAGATATGACTTATTCTTGACAGATCTCTGAGTTTATTCCCTTCTTATTATTTAATTTTGGCATTTTTCTCTTTTTCTGAGCGGTTTCTGGGTAGTTTAACTTTTTTTCATAGCTCAGGGATTATTTATGCCTTAAACCTAGTTTGGAGAGTAGCTTATGGTTGCACCGAGCCCAGAAATTCATTTAAGGGATTATATACGAGTCATTTTGAAGCGAAAGTGGATCATCGGTACATTGATGGTGATCGTGGTAACCCTTGCCGTCCTTTCATCCATGAAGAAAGAGCCTTTCTATAGAGCCACCGTTCGTTTATCCATCCAGAAACAGAGCTCTAATGTCGTTCTCTTCCCCAATATGGCTTTTCCCCTCTATGACCCGAATTATTACCAGACGCAATACACCATTCTTCGGAGTCGGCCCTTGGCGCAAAGGGTCATAGAGAAGCTCAAGCTCCAGCAAAGTCCGGAGTTTAAGCCTTCACCCCGACGAAAGTTCAGCTTCGATATTAAGACCCCGGTATTTCGGCTATTGAAGAAGGTGAACCCGGTTAATCTATTCAGGACGTCCTCCGGCTCAAGGAAGGTCATCAAACCGAATACTTCAAGGAATAATGGGATAAGCCAGGGGCTGGTCAACGCCTTTATCGGTCGTTTAGACGTTGCGCCGATGAAGGATAGCAAGATGGTGGTGGATCTCAGTTTTACCGGTCGTTATCCCCATATTATCGCCGAAATCGCCAATGCCGTTGCGGAAGAATATATCAATATGAGTATGGAAGCAAAGATTGGAAACGCTCAGAGGATGATGGAAAAGCTCAATGAACAGCTGGTCGAGCACAAGAAGAAGGTGGAGGAGTCCGAAATTATCCTTCAGAAATACAAGGAGAAAAAGAATATCGTCTCCTTGGAGGAGAAGCAGAACATCGTCGTCCAGCGGCTTTCCCAGCTCAATGCGCTGGTGACCTCGGCAAAGACCGAGAGGATTGCCATTGAGACAAGATATAAAGAACTGAAAAAATTGGCCAACCAGCCGGAGATGATCGAATCCCTCCCATCCATCTTGAGCAACGCCATGATCCAACAGCTGAAGACGGATTATGTTGAGCTCCAGAGGAAGTACTCGGAATTGTCCAAGAAATACGGGGGGAAGCACCCGAAGATGCTTGAGCTGCGATCCCAGATTGGCTTGATGAAGGGGAAGGTCAGCCTCGAGGTAAAAAAGAATGTTAACAGCCTCATGACCGAGTGTAAGGTAGCCCAATCGAAGGAGGCTACCCTTTTGGAGGCCTTGGAGAATCAAAAGAAAGAGGCGCTGGAGTTGAACAGGAAGGCCATCGACTACAAGATCTTGGCTCGGGATGCGGAGAGTAATCGCCAAATGTACAATATCTTAATTACGAAGATAAAGGAAGCGGATTTGAGCAGCGAGCTAAAGACCACCAATATCAGGATTATCGATCCGGCTCAGATCCCTGGAAGCCCAATAGGCCCTAAAAGCGGATTTAACGTTCTTTTCGCGACTTTCGTCGGTTTGGCCCTGGGAATAGGTCTTGCATTTTTCCTGGAGTATATCGACACCAGCGTGAGAACCCCGGAGGATATTAAGCGTATTCAGATTCCGTATATTGGCTTCATACCTAAATTCCCCGCCGACAGCCATGCAGAGCTTATCGTTCAGGAGGATCCAAAGTCCCTCATCTCGGAGGCCTATCGGACATTGAGGACGGCGGTTTTGTTTTCGGGTTCAAAGCCGTCACCTCAGTTTATCCAGATTACCAGTGCGGGGCCGCAAGAGGGAAAAACCATTACCGCGGCCAACTTGGCCACAGTTATGGCTCAGAGCGGGAGTCGAGTGCTCATTTTGGACTGCGATATGCGAAAGCCGAGAATCCATGAGATCTTTGGGATATCGAACACCCAAGGCCTCTCGGAGCTCCTTACCAATGGGGGAGATGGCTTCTCCTTCATCAGAAAGACGAGGATTCCCAATTTGAACCTGATTACCTGCGGGGAGATTCCCACAAACCCCTCTGAGCTTCTGAGCTCCAAGAGGATGCAGAGGTTATTGACCCTCTTCGGCGAGCAATATGATCGGATCATCATGGATTCACCACCGGTTCTCGCTGTGACGGATTCCATCTTGCTGAGCCGCCTGGTGAATGGGATTATCTTGGTAGCGGGGGCAGGGGCTACCAGCAGGGATGGAGTTGTGAGGACGGTAGAACAGTTGAAGGAGGTTGATGCGCGGATCATCGGCAGCGTGATTAATAATTTGAACGTGGAAAAAGAACGTTACTATTATTCCCGTTACTATTACTATAATTATGGGAAGTATGGGTACCATAGCTACGGCAATAATGGAAATGGAAACGGAAATGGAAGAAGAAAGAAGAAGAGAAAAGTTATCAGGCCCTACTATTCGGCGAGGTTGCATGGGAAGTCAATTCTACCGGAGAAAAAGGGAAGTCGTCAGAGAGTATCTTAGGAAAGTACATTAGATTAATCAAAAGCTTACCCTGAGGGGAAAAGGCTGAATGCCCTACCGTGCCTTCTCCCCTTTTTTTACTATCCTATCAACGATTGCGGACGTCGAGACACCTTGGATTTGGGGGATGATAACCACCTCTCCCCCGGTTCCCTCAACTACCTCCCTTCCGATGGTGGTTTCTGGGGTCCAATCCCCTCCCTTGACGAGGACATTGGGTTTCAGGGAGGAGATGAGCTCCAGCGGATCGGCCTCATCGAAGATCACCACATAATCGACACACCCCAGGGCTGAGAGAACCTCAGCCCTTTCTGCCTCAGGGGTGAAGGGCCTGGACGGCCCCTTTATGGATCGAATGGACCGATCGCTATTGAGGGCTACAATCAAGAAATCGCCCCGCTTCTTAGCCTCCTCGAGGCAACGAATGTGGCCAATATGGAGGATGTCGAAACACCCATTGGTAAAAACGATTCTCTTTCCCCTCCGTTTAAGGCCTTGGAGAATATCCCTCAACTCATCCCTTGCTTTTATCTTTTCCCTCACTTTTCAAGCCCTTTTTACCCATTCCATACCAGCTCTTCTTATATGAACCATCTTAAGTAGTTGCGCATAATTCAAACAAGAAATAAATCCTAAATCATTTGAATTTGTTTAGAGTTTAGAATTTAGTATTTGAAATTTTCGTTTATTTTTTCCTATACGCAAATATTCATGTCATCACATATAAAATTAAGGTTCTTCTCCAAAAAAGTTGCTAAAAGCGTCCAAATCCTTCTGCCAAACTTTTAACTCCTTATAATTCTTAAGCATTTCACTTGACCCCTTGAATCCTTGACCCCTGGAATCCTTCAATTCCACCAACTAAATGGGAGAAGATCCAAAATTAATACCTCTGTTTCACCGCGAGATAAAGAGGGTGTTCTCTATGATTTTCCCTCGAAAAACACCTTATACGCCCTGAAGGTTTCATAGATATCCACTTTGCTTGCCACCTCAAAGGGCGAGTGCATACCCAGGAGGGGCGCGCCACAGTCAATGATATCCATTCCGTAGCTGGCCAAGTACTTGGCCATCGTTCCACCTCCTCCCTCATCAACCTTGCCCAATTCCGCCATTTGCCAGGTGATTTGGTGATCGTTGAATAGTTTCCTGATCTCCGCTACATATTCAGCGCTGGCATCACTTGAGGCATATTTTCCCCCGGATCCCGTGAACTTGGATAGACAAACTCCATATCCGATCTTGGCCGCATTCTGTTTTTCATGGACGTCCTGATAGTTGGGATCCATTGCCCCATCCACGTCCGCTGAAAGGGCTCTCGAGCGAAACAGGACTTGCCTCAGGGTCATATCACTCAGTTCTTCCCCCGATACTCTGAGGAGGTCGGCCACGATCCATTCCAGGAATTTGGATTTGGCACCGGTGTTCCCCTCACTCCCTATTTCCTCCTTATCCAAGAACAGGGCAAGGATGGTATATTCCGGAACTCTCACTGAATCGATAGCCCTCAAAGAGGCATAGGCGCAGAGTCTATCATCCTGGCCGTAGCCACCCACGAAGCTCTTATCGAACCCGATATCCCTGGCTTGATGGGCAGGGACCAATTCCAGCTCAGCGCTCAAAAAATCCTCCTCCACCAATCCGTACTGTCTAAAGAGAAAATCGAGAAGGTTAAGCTTGATACGTTCTTTTGCTTTCTCATCGGGGAAGGGAATACTTCCCGCCAGGATGGTCAATTTTTCCCCTTGTATGGCTTCCCTTAGTTTTTTCTCATCTTGAACCCTTCTCGAGAGATGGGGCATTAAATCGCAAACGGTGAATACGGGGTCACCGGCCTCCTCGCCAAGGCGTAAATTCAATTGGGTGCCGTCCCTTTTAATCATCGTTCCGTGGAGGGCCAAGGGTTTTGCCACCCACTGATATTTTTTAATCCCTCCGTAATAGTGGGTTCTCAGAAGCCCCATTTCCAGTTCTTCATAGAGGGGATTTTGCTTCAGGTCGAGTCTCGGCGAATCGATATGGGATATGATGATTCGCATGCCCTCAGTGAGGGGATGTCTCCCGAGGATAGCCAGGGCAATGTTCTTGTTCTTGTTCACCCAATAGACTCCCCGTTTCTTTCCTGGATCGGTAATCTCCCGAAACCCCCCTTCCTGCGCGCAGTTAAGTACTTCGACAACTGCCTCCCTCTCAGTTTTAGCGATATTGAGAAACCGTTTGTAGTCCTCGGCAAAGAGGAGACTCTCCTTCCTATAGGATTTTTTCATCTGGTCCCAGGCCAACCTGCCCTTTAATTTCAGCGTATCTTCCAAATGTTTGGCCTTTTTCGTGTCCCGGGGCATATTTTCCCTCCCTTTCGAACTTTTTCCGGGTTCTTAATTCCACAAAGGGATATATCATTGCACAATGATTATCAAACTTCCCCAGCTGAGTCAAGGCGACCACGGTGAACAGGTAGGCAGAATGGTCATTGGCATTGACAAATGGTCTCTATTTATTTTACTTAATGATGACGGCTTCGGAAAAAGTCCATCTGCTGTGTTGCGCTGCATCCTTCGTCATTGCAGCGTACTTCTCTGTACGCTTCATTCCTCAGGATTTGCGCGCCTTGCATCTGGATCTTTTTTCTTTGCCGTCTGATTCCGACTTTTTACGAAATCATCAATGACCGATGGCCGAAAAGCTCGTCCTCGCCTCTTCATCGCCCAGGAGGCGGCAACTTTTGCGACAAATCGGGCTGGATTTCGATGAGGTTCCCAGCGGGGTAAAGGAGGACTTCATCGACGGTGAAAGCCCGAAGGGTCACGTTCTTCGCTTGGCCGAGGCTAAGGCCAAAAAAGTGGCTGAGATGTACCCTAACCGGTGGGTGGTCGGAGCGGATACCGTGGTTTCAGTTGATGGGACGATTCTGGGAAAACCGCAAACGGACCGGGAGGCTTCCCAGATGCTCATTACGTTGAGCGGAAGGGATCATGTCGTTGTCACGGGAGTATCTGTTTGTCACGCGGCCAAGGGGAAGGGGGAGACCATAGCCGTCGAGACCCTGGTGAGGATAAAAACCCTCAATCCTGGGGAGATTACCTGGTATGTCAGGACGGGGGAGCCCTTTGGTAAGGCCGGCGGATACGCCATTCAAGGAATAGGGGCCTTCATGGTTCAACGGATCGAGGGCTCCTATACCAATGTAGTTGGCCTCCCTCTTTGTGAACTTCTGGGAGTATTACATAAGCTGAAGGCCGCAGTTTTCTTGAAGGAATCATGAGCCTCGGTCTCCAGCTTCAATGGGTTGTATGAGATGTCATCAATAAGGGATAATCTCTTGAGGGTATTGGAGCGAATGGATCAGGCGGCGAGAAGGACAGGCCGTGATCCCGGGGAGATCAAGCTAATCGCCGTGTCGAAGACCGTAGAGTTAGCTCGGATTCGGGAAGCCATCAAGGCGGGTGTAACCATCCTCGGGGAGAACTACGTGCAGGAAGCCCGGGAAAAGATCGAAGAGATTGGCCATGGGGTTCAATGGCATATGATCGGGCATCTGCAGAAAAATAAGGCGAAACATGCCGTAACCCTATTCGATTATATTCACTCCATCGATGGGATTGTCTTGGCCCAGGAGATAGACCGCAGGGCTGCACAAAAGGGGAAAAGGGTGAGGGCCTTGGGAGAGGTGAACCTATCGGGAGAGGCCTCCAAATTTGGGATTGGCTCCGAGGCAGTGGTGGACTTGATCCGCCATGTGGCTTCCCTGAAACATATTTCCATCGAGGGTTTGATGACCATGCCCCCCTACTTCGATGAGCCGGAAAAGGCACGTCCGTATTTTATAAGGCTTCGGGAGCTCAGGGATCGGATTCAGAAGGAGGGGATTGAGGGGGTTCGGATGGATGAGCTCTCCATGGGAATGTCGGGTGATTTCGAGGTGGCCATCGAGGAAGGGGCGACGATGGTCCGGGTGGGAACGGCGATCTTTGGGGAGAGGAGGTATTGAGAGGAGGGACTGGAGCAAGGTTGAGGAGTCAGGTACCGAAGAGGAGCATTTTCCTTCTCCCCTTTCTTATTGCTCTCTGCATACCGTGGGCAGGGTGTGGGAAGAAGGGGCCTCCTGTTTCCCTTGACCGAATCGTGCCGAAGGCCGTAAGGGATTTGGAGGCCTCGGTTCGGGAGGAACGGGTGATTCTGCAGTGGTCGCTGCCTAAAGAGAATACGGACGGGTCGAAGTTGGTGGATTTGCAGGGTTTCAAGGTGCTCAGGGGATCCTTTGAAGGCCAGGAGTGCAAGGGCTGTCCGGAGAGATTGGTGCCCATCGCTGAAGTTGATTTAGCTCCGGGGGAACATTATCTGATGGAGACCGATCGTCTCTTTTGGGTTGATAGGGGATTAAGGGTCGGGAGAACATATGGATATAGGGTGCTGGCTTTCAATAGAAGGGGCCATTTCAGCCAGCAGTCCAATAAGGTTGAACTCCTTTGGGATATACCTCCTCCGCCGCCAAAGCAATTGCGGGCTGTGGCTGGTGATGGTATGGTGGAATTGAAGTGGGCCCCTGTGGAGGGGACCGTGGGATACAACCTCTATCGGAGCGGGGCCGAGGAGGGTTTTCCGCTCCAACCCTTAAACCCGGAACCCATCGAGGGTACCCACTACCGGGATACTCGAGTGGTGAATGAAAGGGATTACGGGTACGCGGTGAGAAGCGTGAGCAAGGCAGGAGAGACTCTGATCGAGGGTGGCAGTTCAACCCCCATCATTGTGACCCCGGTCGACCTCATCCCTCCTTCTCCCCCAACTGGATTGGTTACCTTTCCCTTGCGCCAGGGGATGGAGCTGAGTTGGATTGCGAATCCCGAATCGGATATAGTGGGATATCGCGTCTACCGGAGGAAGGTAGGTGAGCCGACGTTTGAGAGGCTAACGGAGGAAATAATAAGGGGGACCATCTATGTGGACAGGGGGGTGAGAAGGGGCGATGAGTACGATTATGGTGTCACAGCCATCGATGGCTCGCGGCATCAAAATGAAAGTGCTTTTTCGGAGATGATAAGGGTAAAATACACCTATATCCAATAGAAGTGGGCCTTCCAAGGTTCCAGTGGGAGGAACGGAATGCACTATTTTCACTACAAGGATGGGGACCTCTATTGCGAGGAGGTGCCTATAGCAACCATAGCCGATAGTGTGGGGACACCGTTTTATCTTTACAGCCATAAGACATTGGTCCGGCATTTCAAGGCCTTTGACTCGGCCTTTGAAAAGGTGCGGCACTTGGTGTGCTATTCGGTGAAGGCCAACTCGAATTTGGCCTTGTTGAGGATATTCGTAAAGCTGGGGGCAGGCTTGGATGTGGTTTCGGGGGGAGAGCTCTTCAGGGCATTGAAGTCGGGGGTAGACCCCAAGAAGGTTGTTTTCTCCGGGGTAGGAAAAACGGAGGAGGAGATAGAATATGCCCTGAATTCAGGAATATTGATGTTTAACGCTGAATCATCCCAAGAATTGTCCCGCATCGACGAGATAGCGGGAAGGCTGGGCACGAGGGCTCCCGTGGCCATACGGGTCAACCCGGATATCGATCCTAAGACCCATCCCTATATCTCGACTGGATTAAGGGAAAACAAGTTCGGTATCGATTTCAACCTCTCCATGAAAGAATATATCTTTGCCAAAGGATTACCCCACATTGAGCTCATCGGGGTGGATTGTCATATAGGCTCTCAATTGCTCGATCTCCAGCCCTTTATTGAGGCATTAAGGAGGGTGAAGGAATTGATACACGCCCTAGCTCAGAGGGGGATCGGGATCCAATACCTCGACCTCGGGGGAGGACTGGGGATAACCTATAAGGATGAAGTTCCTCCCCATCCCACGGAATATGCCAAGGCCATTGTCGAGGAGGTCTCGGATTTAGATTACACCCTAATCTTCGAGCCGGGAAGGGTTATCGTGGGGAATGCGGGAATTTTGGTCAGCCGGGTCCTCTATACCAAGGAGACCGGGGAAAAGAACTTCGTTATCATAGATGCCGGCATGAATGACCTCATTAGGCCAAGCCTCTACGGTTCATTTCAGGGGATTCTCCCGGTCACCCGGGGGGAAGAGGAGGAGATAGTGGCGGATGTGGTTGGTCCCATTTGTGAATCCGGGGATTTCATGGGAAAAGACAGGAGAATGCCCAAATTTAAGCCGGGCGATCTGATGGCCGTGATGAGCGCTGGAGCTTATGGATTTTCAATGTCTTCCAATTACAACGCTCGACCGAAGGTATGCGAAGTGCTTGCCAGGGGAGATCGCTTTCATCTTATCCGGGAAAGGGAAAGCTATGATGATCTGATTCGGGGAGAAAGCATACCGGAATTCCTGGTATAGTCCTGCCCAAGCAGGTTTTATTTATGACGACAGAGATATTTGCGTAAAGGGGAGAATACAAGCACATTCCAAATCCTATTAGAATTTGACGCAACTGTTTAAGGCAGTATATATAACACGATCGACGGTTTGGCTTGCGAGAGGAGGGGGATGATGAAGTTTCCCTTTTACAAGATGAGTGGCAGTGGAAATGATTTCGTCATCATCGATAATCGCAAGGGAATTTTGGAGGGAGTGGAACTCCCTCAATGGGTGCAAAAAGTCTGTCGCCGGGGTCTTTCGGTCGGGGCAGATGGGTTGATCCTTGTGCAAAATTCGCCCAAGGCTGACTTCCAATGGCGTTTTTTCAATGCCGATGGCGGCGAGGCGGAGATGTGTGGCAATGGGGGCCGGTGCGTTGCCAGGTTTGCTTACCTAACCGGCATTTCGGGCAGATCCCTATCCTTTGATACTCTCTGTGGGTTGATAGAAGCGGAGGTCGTCGGGGAGAGGGTGAAACTGAAGATGGGAAACCCCTCGGATGTGAGATTGGATTACGCACTATCCATTGATAGTAATGAGTGTATCGTCAGCAGTATCAACACGGGGGTACCACACGTTGTCCAGATGGTGGAGGACTTGGAACACTATGACGTCTCGAAGTTCGGCCCTGCAATCCGGTATCATCCGTCATACCAGCCGAGTGGGACCAATGCCAACTTCATTACGGTGAGGGATGAACACACCATCCACATTCGAACCTACGAGAGGGGTGTGGAGGATGAAACCCTGGCCTGTGGGACGGGGGCCGTGGCCTCTGCCCTCATCGGGGCCTCGAAGGGCTTAGCCTCTTCACCGGTTACGGTACATCCCAAGGGCGGAGAGGTATTGACCATTCACTTTCAAAAGAAGGGTAGTAGTTTTACGGATGTCTTTTTGGAGGGGGATGCCCGGGTGGTGTATGTGGGTGAGATGTGGGAAGAAGCTTACATGTCAAATGAGGAAAATTGAGATGATACGGACAATCGTCGTTGGGGCAGCAGGGAGGATGGGAGGAACGGTGATTCGCACCATCCAAGAAGCGGAGGGGATTGAGGTCGTCGGAGCGGTTGAGCGGTCGGATCATCCCTTCCTCAATCGGGATATCGGAGAAGTGACGGGATTGGGGGAGATCGGGGTACCCCTGGTGGGGGATTTAGAGAGGGCGATTGAGGTCGGCGAAGTGGTGATCGATTTTACGAACCCGGGGGCCGCATTGAGGAGTTTGGAGGTGTCTGCGAGAAGGAGCGTGGCTGCGGTAATCGGGACCACGGGCTTCACCCCCCAACAGATGGATAAGGTAGGCGAGTTGGCGAAGAAAACCCGGTGTGTCCTTTCCCCCAACATGAGCGTGGGTGTCAACCTGATGTTTAAGCTCGTAGGGGAAATCGCCAGCATATTGGGAGAGGAATATGACGTTGAAATTCTGGAGACCCACCATCGGTTTAAGAAGGATTCTCCCAGCGGTACGGCCATGAAGCTGGGGGAGATTGCCGCATCGGCTTTAAGCAGGGACTTCCATCAGGTAGGCGTATTCGGACGTAAGGGGGTTATCGGGGAGCGGAAGCCCCAAGAGATCGGCATGCAGGTGATGAGGGCGGGAGATGTTGTCGGAGAGCACACGGTCATCTTTGGTGGCCTGGGGGAGAGGTTGGAACTGACTCACCGGGCCCATAGCCGCGATAATTTCGCCCGTGGGGCAGTCAGGGCGGTAAGATGGGTGATAACACAGCCCAATGGCCTCTACGACATGGGGGATGTTTTGGGGTTGAAATGACCTCTTTCTGTTAAGTCGTTTTTTAGGGGAGTTTACTGAGTTTGTGAAGACCTCCGTTGTGACTTCACAAGTGTCTTGTCCCGGAAAAAGGAGCTCTTCGCTGCTCAAAACCCTTTTCCAACCATTCTAAAGATCGTTTCACTAAGAGGGTGGATGTGATGAAGACGCAAAAGTCCGGTCAACTCTTTGAGGAGGCACAGAAGTACCTCTGCGGCGGGGTAAATAGCCCGGTGCGGGCTTTCAAGGCGGTGGGGATGACCCCCCTGTTTATCGAGCGTGCCCAGGGTTCGAAGATATACGATGCCGATGGCAACGAATATGTCGACTACGTTGGATCATGGGGGCCGATGATCTTGGGGCATGCCCACCCCGAGGTGGTTTCCGGCTTAAAGAGGGCAGCGGAACGGGGGACCAGCTATGGAGCGCCCACGGAGCTGGAGGTGGAGTTGGCGAAAGAGGTGATGGGGGCCTTTCCCTCCATGGAGCAGGTGAGAATGGTCAGTTCAGGGACGGAGGCTGCTATGGCCGCTATCCGTCTGGCAAGGGGTTTCACGGGGAGGGACAAAATCATTAAGTTCGAGGGATGCTACCATGGGCACGCCGATAGCCTCTTGGTGAAGGCAGGCTCTGGGGCCACAACGCTCGGGATTCCGGATAGCAAGGGGGTTCCAGGGGATTTCGCACAGAATACCCTTACGGCAACCTTCAACGACCTCCAATCCGTTGTGAGGTTAACCGAGGCCCACGGGGAGGAGATCGCCTGTATCATCATTGAGCCAATTGCCGGAAATATGGGGGTTATCCCACCGGAGGAGGGTTTTTTGGAGGGGCTAAGGGCCATATGCGATGACAAGGGAATGGTCCTCATCTTCGATGAGGTGATAACTGGGTTCAGGGTTTCCTATGGGGGGGCTCAAGCCCTCTATGGGGTGAGACCAGACTTGACGTGTTTGGGAAAGGTGATCGGAGGGGGCTTGCCGGTGGGGGCCTTTGGGGGGAGGAAAGAGATCATGGAGAGGCTCGCCCCATCCGGCGATGTCTATCAGGCAGGAACCCTTTCAGGCAATCCCCTCGCCATGACCGCGGGGTTGATAACCCTCCGAATCCTGCAGCAGAAGGGGGTTTATGAGGAATTGGCGCAAAAATCCGACTTCCTGTGCGGGGGAGTTCGGGAGATCGCAGAAGAGGGGGTGCTCCCTTTTACCTGTAATCAGGCGGGAGCGATGCTCACGTTTTTCTTCACGGAAGGACCGGTGAGAAACTTTCCCGCGGCCAAAAGGAGCGATACAGACCTATTCAGCCGATTCTTTTCGGGCATGCTCAAGCGGTCCATTTACATTGCTCCTTCTCAATTCGAAGCCCTCTTTCTCTCCCTGGCTCACACGGAGGACGATCTCAATAGAACCCTGGAGGCGTGCCGAGCCGTCTTTCGGGAGATATCCCGGTAGAGCACGCCCTGAATCGGCTATTCCGCGGAGCCGTTCCTCTTGGCCTTTTCCATGAGTTCGATGAGGCTGGCTATTTTCGATTTGGGTTTTGCGTAGACCGAACGATTCAATTCTTCTCGGGTGAAGTTTTTCCTCAGGTAGGCTTCGATCTCTAAACTCTCCCACCAGCAGTCCAAGATTTTACGGCAGGGGAGATTCGCGTCGGAGCTCCGGCAGTATTGAAAGGGGACCTGGTGTCCCAAGAGCCTGCACCGAATTTCCAGGGAGTCGTACTGTTCGATGGATTTCCCTTTACGAGCCATGTGAGAAAAGGTGAGCATTCTCCCGGAAACCATTCCCACGGGCAGCCCCGTGGGAATGGTCACAGGTTTAAATCTCCTTGCCTCCCTTCATCTTCTTAGGTTTGGGCAGCCCCTCGATGGCCTCGAGGGATTTCCTCATCTCCTCCTCGGGGAGGGGGTAATCGACCAATTTCCCGCTGAAATAGGCATCGTAACCGGTGAGGTCCATCAAGCCGTGGCCGCTCCAATTGAGGAGGATTACCTTCTCCTTCCCCTCCTCTTTGGCCTTTTTTGCCTCCTCGATAACCGTGCAGATGGCATGGCTCGTCTCGGGGGCGGAGATAAAGCCCTCCGTCCTTGCCCAGAGGACGGCCGCCTCATATGCCCCTAACTGATTGTACGCCCTCGGTTCGATGAGGCCTTCGAGGATACATTGGCTCAGGAGGGGAGCAATGCCGTGATAGCGGAGTCCTCCAGCGTGGATGGGAGGTGGGATGAATTTGTGTCCAAGGGTATACATTGGCAAGAGCGGCGTGGTCTCCGCGGTGTCCCCGAAATCATAGGAGAAAGGTGCTCGGGTCATGGTGGGGCACGAGGTGGGTTCCGACGGGACGATGGTAAGCTCTGCCCCGTTAATTTTGTCCAGCACGAAGGGAAAGGCCAAACCCGAGAAATTGCTTCCGCCCCCAGCGCAACCGCACACCACATCCACCTTCTTCTCGCCTAGCTTTTCCAGCTGTTTTTTGGCCTCAAGACCGATAATGGTCTGGTGCATCAGGACATGGTTGAGGACGCTTCCAAGGGAGTATCGGGTGTCCTTGGAAGTGACGGCATCCTCAATGGCCTCACTGATGGCGATGCCTAAACTTCCCGGAGAGTCCGGGTTTTCCTCGAGGATTTTCCTTCCCGCATTGGTATTCTTGCTGGGACTGGCGATGCAGTTGGCATTCCAGCAGTTCATCATCAGCCTTCTATAGGGTTTCTGGTCATAGCTGATCCTCACCATGTATACCTTGCACTCGAGGCCGAACAGGCAGGTAGCGAAGCTCAGGGCGCTTCCCCACTGTCCCGCTCCGGTCTCGGTGGTCATCCTCTTGATGCCGAAAGCCTTGTTGTAGTAGGCTTGGGCCACTGCTGTGTTGGGCTTATGGCTCCCCGGGGGGCTTACGCCTTCGTTCTTATAGTAGATTCGGGCTGGAGTGCCGAGGGCCTCTTCCAATTCATATGCCCGATACAAAGGCGTCGGACGCCACAGGAGGTATTTCTCCATCACCTCATCGGGGATATTGATCCAACGCTCTTGGCTTACCTCTTGTTCTATAAGGTTCATGGGGAAGACTGGCGCTAATGCGTCGGGTCCGATGGGCTCCCCCGTGGCGGGATGGATCGGCGGTTGAAGGGGATCGGGCAAATCGGCCTGGATATTGTACCACTGCTTTGGTATTTCGTCTTCCGTCAAAAACACTTTGACCTGTTTCATAAACCCCTCCTTTCTGAATTATTCGGATGAATTCAGAAGTCCTTTGGTCCTAGGAGCACTCATTCGTTCTTCACCCATATTCGATCAGTCATCCATTGAGGTTCCGAGGAAAAGGTGAAAACTAAGATCCCACACTTATGATGGAAACAATGGCAACCCATGAAATAGCTTTCAATAATACCAAACCCGTCCTTCATGTCAAGAAAATTCCGTGCTGGTTTTTCTGAACTCTCCAAACTGGTGGTTTCAGGGATAACGGTCTTTCGCCCTTCCACAAAACGGAAGCTCTGAGCGCCAAATTATAGAGTGTTGCAGTGCTGCGGTGCTGCAGTCATGCCGTTAGGCCCTGTACATTCCAACAAGATAGTGAAGCGAACTTTGACGGCTTCGTAAAAAGTCCATCTGCCATTCGACAAGCTCACGGTCCTGAGCAAGGTCGAAGGACTCATGGCCCTGAGCAAAGCCGAAGGGCGGCGTTGTGCTTCATCTTTCAGTCACTGCGGCGTACCGGTAAGTACGCCTCATTCCTAAAGATTCTCGCGCCTTGCATCTGGTGCTTTTTACTGTGCCGTCTGATTTATGACTTTTTACGAGACCATCAACTTTAGAATGGTCGAAAAAATATTGTGACCGGCGACGACCGACTTTTTCAGAGATCTCCGGGATAACCGTTGACAGCTATGGACTCTTTGCATACTATGAGCTCGAATCGACAGGGAGAGGCCTGAGCATATCCCTCGTTTATACTTTGGCAGAGGTCCATAGATAGATGAAGGAAGAGGATGTATTCGTCATTACCGTGGTCGGAGAGGATCGGATTGGCCTCGTCGCCTCCGTCACAAGCCTCTTATTCAAGGCCGGCCTCAATATCGTTGATATCGAACAGAGCGTCATCCACTCTCAATTTACGATGGTTCTCTTGGTGCAGCCCTTGAAGCCCACCTTCGATATTGTCCCATTGAGGCAGGAATTAAAGGGTATCGGCCGGGATTTGGCCCTGAATATCGCCGTAATTCCCTTAAAGGAGTTTAAGGGATTGCGTGTGGCAGAGGAGAAGGTTCCCTATGTTCTGACCATCCTCGGATCGGACCGTCCCGGCGTTGTAGCCGGAATTTCCCGCGTATTGGCCGAGGGTTCGGCCAACATTGAGAAGATTAAGATGATCGCCCGGGGGGAATTTCTGGCCATGGAGATGCTCGTAGATATCCGAGGGGGGAACTTTGTACCTTTGAGGAAGAGGCTTCTGAAGGTGGCCGATGAGATCGGAATGGACATCATAGCCCAGCCGGAAAGGATGTACAAGAGACGGAAGAAGATAGTCGTATTCGATATGGATTCCACCATCGTTGATAGTGAAATCATCGATGAAATGGCGCGATTTTGTGGAATGGGCCGGAAGGTGGGGGAGATAACGGAGAGGGGTATGCGGGGCGAAATCGACTTCGCCCAGTCGTTGAGTGAAAGGGCGAATTGCCTCAAGGGTATGGAGGTGGACGATTTGAAATCCCTCACCAAGAGCATGAGATTGACCGAAGGGGCCGGAGAGTTGATGTCGGCCCTTAAGGAGATGGGGTTTAAGATTGCGTTGATCAGCGGTGGTTTCGATTTCTTCACCGAGGTGTTAAAGGACAGATTGGGATTCGACTACGCCTTTGGGAACCAATTGGAGATCGAAGGTGGAAGGTTGACGGGAAGGGTAAAGGGGAAGATAATCGATGCGAAGGGAAAGGCGGAAATCGTCGATGAAATTTGCAGGTGGGAGGGAATTACCAGGGAAGAAGTTGTGGCCGTGGGGGATGGTGCAAACGATCAGGTCATGGTCGCCAACGCCGGACTGGGAATCGCCTTCAACGCAAAGGACGTTTTGAAGAAGGTGGCCGATGGTTCTCTCCCCAAGGATCATTTGAAGGGTGTGCTCTATTGCCTCGGAATAAGCGACTCTGATGTAGGCAGGTAGTCTTTCGCCGAGTGAAGAAGCGGATGGAGGAGATTGGTAGGTGATCAAGGCGGTCATTCTGGATTTCGATGGGACGCTGGCGGTGTTAAATATCGATTTCTCGGCGGTGACAAAAAAGATCCACAGCCTTATCGAGGAACACGGCATTTCTCGGGAGTCCTTGAGGGAAAGATACATACTGGAGACCATCGACGAGGCATCCTCCATTCTGCTGAGAAGGCAGGGGGCTTTGGCGGAACAATTCAGGGAAAAAGCTCACAAGATGTTGAGGGAAAAAGAATTGGAGGCGGCTTCGCAGAGCCGCCTCTTCCCGGGAGTGGAATCCATGCTGAGGAAGCTGAGAATTGCCGGGGTGAAGGTCGGTATCATTACCAGAAACTGTGATAGTGCTGTCCGGAGGATCTTTCCCCATATCGAATCCCTGTGCGATGCTTTTCTGTCGAGGGATTCCGTGAAAAGGGTCAAACCGGATCCCCACCATCTGGCAAAGCTCCTCGATATATTGAGAGTGTCCACACAACATGCCATTATGGTGGGAGATCATCCCATGGATATTCTCGCCGGCAAAAGGGTCGGTATGCGGACGGTGGGGGTATTAACGGGGAGGACCACGAGGGATGAACTTCTGGAAACGGGGGCCGATTATGTCTTGGAGAGTGCTTCCCAGGTCACCTCGTTGATTGAAAGGCTGAATCGATAGCCTTGATTATCCCACCGAATTACCCCTTGGGCCTGGGAATCGTCCAATTTCCCCTTATTTCTTTCTCTCTGTCCGTTGGGAGGTTCAATTCACGGGGAATCTTGAAGGCTTTCCCCTTCCGCTCGGCTGATCACCCCGGTTTGCCCTCGGCGTAAATCTCAGGGTCAAAGGCTCAGGGCGATTCCCCTCGGCCTCCAGAGAATTCCCTTACTTCCAGCAATGACGCACAGCCAAATCGGAACTCTCCGGGAGCCTCCCGGAACATCAGAAAGCCCTCGATGCTTCCTATATTGACATTGCAGACCTTATGAAATAAGATTATCTGCGTTTGAGACCGCTTTCGATGAAGGCCTGCGCAAGCAAACTCAGCTTCATCCTGAATCCTACGGGAGGGGTATTGAATGGAGAAGAAGTATCTGTTTTCCCCAGGGCCTACGATGTTGCCCCAAGACATCATGCTGAAGATGGCCGAACCGATCATCCATCATCGGGAAGCCGAATATGAAGCAATATTCCAGGAGGTCCGGGAAGGACTCAGATACCTTTTCCAAACGAAGAACGAGGTGCTCGTATTCATCTCCTCTGGAACCGGGGCCATGGAAGGGACGGTTTCCAATCTGTTATCCTCCGGGGATAAAGCCCTGGTGGTTCGGGGAGGTAAGTTCGGCCAACGGTGGGAGGAGATTTGTCGGGCTTATGGGATTGAGGTGAAGCCCATCGATGTGGAATGGGGGGAGGCCGTTGAACCGGAGTTGATCGAGGATCGCTTGAAGGATGATCCATCTATTCGGGCTGTCTTCACACAGGCCACTGAAACCTCAACAGGGGTAGTCCACCCTATTCGGGAGATAGCGGAGATTACGGGAAGGTACGAGGAGACGGTGATTGTCGTCGATGCCATCACGGGAATTGGGGCCCTCGATATCCCGATGGATGCGTGGAATCTGGACGTGGTAGTGAGTGGTTCTCAAAAGGCCCTCATGCTTCCGCCCGGGCTCTCTTTTGTTGCCCTCAGCGAGAAAGCTTGGAGATTTGTAGATCGCTCAAATTTACCCAAGTACTACTTCGATTTCAGAAGGGAACTGGAATCGGCAGGAAAGAATCAGAGTACGTTTACGCCCGCAATCACGTTGGTGATCGGCCTGAGGGAGTCGTTGAGAAGGATTCGGCACGAGGGGCTGAAGGCCATCTTCGCCCGCCACGATCTCCTTGCCCGGGCGACACGAGAAGCGGTAAAGGCGCTGGGACTGGAGCTCTTTGCGGAAGAATCCCCGAGCAATGCCCTGACGGCGGTGAAGATTCCGGACCGAATAGGGGCCAATGAGATAAAGAGTCGCCTTTTCGAGGAATTTGGGATTACCGTTGCTGGAGGGCAGGATCAGGCCAGGGGGAAGATCATCCGGATTGCCCATTTGGGCTACTACGGACCCTTGGATATGGTTATGGTTATCAGTGCGCTGGAGATGCTTCTTGCAGAGATGGGCCATCGATTCGGGTTGGGCGCTGGGGTGAGGGCCGCGGAAAAGGTGTTGATATCCCTGGGAGGCGGGCCAAATGGAAGATGAAAAGACTTACCGGGTATTGGTAGCTGGTAAATTGGCCTCTAAGGGCATCGAAATCTTGAAGGGAGAGGAGAAGATCAGGTGCTATGTGGAAGCCAATATCAGCCCTGGTGAGTTGAGGGCAACCATTAGGGAGTATGACGGCATCATTATTCGGAGCGAAACAACGGTTAGTGCTGACATTATCAACGCCTCGGAGAGGCTTAAGGTAATCGGGCGTGCCGGAATCGGGGTAGATAACATCGACGTTCAAGCAGCGACGCGAAGGGGAATCCTCGTGATGAACACCGCCCGTGAAAATGCCGTGGCGGCTGCCGAACATACCATAGCAATGATGCTGGCCATGTCGAGGAATATTCCTCAGGCCAACACCTCCACGAAATCGGGAAAGTGGGAAAAAGGCAAGTTCATGGGAGTCGAGCTCTATGGTAAGGTCATCGGCATCATCGGCATCGGGGAAATCGGTAGCCTTGTTGCGGAGAGGGCTCAGGGAATGAAGATGGATGTGATAGCGTATGACCCTTATATATCCCCGGATGGAGCAGCCCAAAAGGGAATTCCCTTAGTTTCCTTGAATGATCTCTTGAGCCGATCCGATTTCATCAGCATCCATACACCCTTAACGGAAGAGACAGGTCATCTAATTGACGTCGAGGCCTTTGAGAGGATGAAGACGGGCGTGATGATCATTAACTGTGCGCGAGGAGGCATTGTGGACGAGAGCGCCCTCTTAGACGTATTGAGGTCTGGAAAGGTGAGGGGAGCAGCCCTGGATGTCTTTGAACATGAGGCGGCAGGAAATAATCCCCTTTTCGATATGGATAATGTGATCTGTACCCCCCACATCGGGGCTGCCACCAGTGAAGCCCAGGAGAAAGTGGCCGTGACCATCGCCGACCAAGTGGTTGATTTCCTCATCAACAAGAGGATTCGAAATGCGGTGAACATACCCATCGTCAACCCTGATGTGCTTCCCGTGGTTCAGCCTTATCTCGATTTGGGGGAGAAATTGGGGAGTTTTCTTACCCAAATATCGGATTTTGCTATTGAAGAGCTCTCCATCGAATACAAGGGTACCGTGGCGGAGTATGAGGTCTCACCCATTACCGTTTCTATATTGAGGGGGTTGTTAACTCCTTATATGGGGGAGGTGGTCAATTTTGTAAACGCCTCCATCATAGCCAGGGACCGGGGAATCACGGTGAGGGAGTCCAAGTCCAGCAGTTCTGAGGATTTCGCCAGCATGGTTACCATTACGGCAATGGGTGGGGAGGAGAGGAACGTTGTGGCAGGGGCTCTTTTCGGCACCAAGGATTTCCGGATTGTACAAATCAACGATTTCGTCATTGAGGCCATTCCCAAGGGCAACATGCTCTTGATTCAGAATTACGACAGGCCCGGCGTCATTGGGAATATCGGAACGGCCCTCGGAAATAGAAATATCAACATTGCTACCATGCAATTTAGCCGCGACCGCATGGGGGGCAACGCCATTTCCCTGCTTCATTTGGATTCAGTCATATCGAAAGAGGTGATTGAGGTACTATCACGGTTGTCCAATGTTGTCTCCGTGAAACATATTGAGCTCTGACCTGAAAAGGGGGAAGAGAATGGCCAATGTGGTTGTCGTGGGAAGTCAATGGGGTGACGAAGGCAAGGGGAAGGTGGTTGACCTCTTCAGCCAGTTTGCCCAGGTGATTATTCGTTTTCAGGGAGGAAATAACGCAGGTCATACCCTGGTGGTAGGGGATGAGAAGTTTATCTTTCACCTGATTCCCTCTGGTATACTCCACCCCGGGAAGAAGTGCGTTATCGGTAGCGGGGTTGTAATCGATCCTGGTGTCCTCTGCGAGGAGATTGATGCCTTGAAGAAGAAAGGGTATTTTCGGGATGAGTCCCAACTCCTCATCAGCGAGGCAGCTCATCTCATCATGCCCTACCATAAGGTTATCGATGTGGCTCGAGAACGCCTGAAATCGGGCGGCAAGAAAATTGGGACAACCGGAAAGGGGATTGGGCCGGCTTATGAGGATAAGGTTGCGCGGTGTGGAATCAGGATAATCGACTTCCTCGATAAGGGGTCCTTCAGGGAAAAGCTGGAGGAAAATCTGACCCAAAAGAATTTCTACTTGACCCAAATGCTCGGGGAATCCCCTCTGGATGGGGCTCAAATCCTCAGCGATTATAAGGGATTTCGGGAAAAATTGGGGAAATATGTGGTCGATACGTCCGTTGTCCTCCACGAGGAGATGAAGCGGGGGAGGAATTTGCTCTTTGAAGGGGCACAAGGATGCCTGCTGGATGTGGACCACGGCACCTATCCGTATGTAACCTCATCCAGCACGGTAGCCGGAAATGCCTGCTCGGGTTCAGGGATCGGCCCGACCCATATCGATGCCGTCATTGGGACTTCAAAGGCTTATACCACAAGGGTAGGGGGAGGCCCCTTTCCGACGGAAATGAGTGGTACGGTGGGAGAGGAGATTCGAGAAAGAGGGGGGGAATACGGAGCCACTACGGGCAGGCCGAGGCGATGTGGGTGGTTTGACGCTGTTATCGTCAAGCATGCCGTAAGGGTTAATGGTTTGAGCGGTATCGCCTTTACCAAACTGGACGTCTTGGACACCCTGGATAAGATCAAAATATGTATCGGTTACCGATGGAATGGAGAGATCCTCGATAAAGTCCCGTCGAGCATCGGCGTATGGGAATCCGTGGAACCAGTGTATGAAGAGCTTGATGGTTGGCAAGAGAATATCAAAGGAGCAAGGGAATTCTCGGATCTTCCGATCAATGCACAACGTTACATACGGCGGCTTGAAGAGGTTGTTGAGACGAAAGCCATCCTCGTTTCGGTGGGGTCGGAGAGAAATGAGACCATCTTTCTCAAAAACCCCTTCGATACGGTATAGATTTACCGTAAGAGGAGGAGTATAATAGTTACTATTTCTCAGTTCTTTGCGTCGGTTGATCAGGTGGGCCGTTAACTCAGTCGGTAGAGTATCTGCCTTTTAAGCAGAGAGTCGCTGGTTCGAATCCAGCACGGCCCACCATAG
>SMTZ1_10001534_pt1 | contig 23330 bp, 15 predicted proteins | sample DeeMarSWOR136_30_FD_25667 | JGI IMG/M metagenome (IMG submission 25667) | reverse complement strand
GCAAGAGAGGCGCCTGTTGTTCCCGTCAGTATGATGCTGTTGTAGTGGATCAGATTCGTGTTGATCGCAACGTGCTCTTTACCCTTGGGCAGGCCGCCGAATAGATTTATCCTTCCCAGCTTTGCCATGATCTCAACTGCAAGCTTCTGGATGTCCGGAGCCGGACATGCGGTGATAACCACATCCGCACCCAGTCCACCGGTGTGCTCCATCACCGCCTCCTTGAGGTCGCTCTTTTCAGAATTGATGATCACGTCTGGGTTAAATCCTTTCATTAAATCAAGCCGCTGCTCGGATATATCCGCGATCATGGCCCTGCTGGCCCCTGCGAGCTTGTTGAGCTGGAGGTGCAGCGCTCCCATGGGCCCTGCTCCTACGATGAGCACGTTATCTCCCGGTTTCGTGCCCACCGAAAGTAGGGCGTTGTAGCAACAGGCAAGGGGTTCTGCGAGCGCTGCTTCTGCAAAGGAGGTGTTCGCGTCGAAGGGCATCAGGTTTCCCTGAAGCAGCGCCTTATGGGGAACCTTGAAGTATTCGGCGAACCCTCCATCCAGACTGATCCCGATGGCGATATATTCGGCGCAGAGGTGTATGTTTCCCATCCTGCACGCCCTGCACACACCGCACCCAACGTTGGGTGCAACGCTCACCTTCATACCCTTCCTGTAGGCCTGCACGTTTGCACCGACCTCGCTCACTTCCCCACAAAACTCGTGACCCAAAACCCTCTGCTGTCCCTCCTTAATGGCAAAGTGTCCGCTCTTGAAGATCCTGAGATCAGTACCACAGACTGCTGCTGCCTTTACCTTCACAAGCACATCGTCGGCACCGACATGAGGTTTCGGAATATCCCTGCATGAGACCTTTCCAATACCGTTGTACACAGCTGCTAACATGTAAGCCTCCCTTGTATCATCCACAGATCTTCTTGTCAATGGCCTTGATATTCTTTAACCCCTCAGCCGCGAGCGCATCCGCGCTCGGTGCAAGCTTCCGCCAGATTGCGCAGAGTCGAGCTAACTCCTTAATGTCAGGCACAAACGATTCGATTGTGATCCACCCGTTATAACCAATGTCTTTCAGCGCTCTATAGACCTCATCCCATTGCACAAGACCGGTTCCAGGAATTCCTCTCTCATTTTCACAGGCGTGGAAATACCCAAGGTACTTTCCGGTATCAACAATTGCCTTATAAAAATTTTTCTCCTCTCTGATCATATGGTAGGTATCGAGGTGGACTTTTACGTTTGGTTCGCCGACATCCTTGCAGAACTGGACACCGTCCGCTGCTGTATTGATAAAATATGTTTCGAATCGGTTTACCGGTTCCACTGTAAGTGTAATCCCTTTATCGTTCGCGTAGCGTGCAACCTCTCTGAAATTTTGAACGGCCCATTCCCACTCCTGGTCTGTCCGCGATGTACCAGTGAAGTATCCCCATGAAGCGTAATTTACCCCCCCTATACCGCACTCTCCTCCAGAGACATCATAGGCAACATCGATACATTTCTTAAAAAAATCAATGCCTCTCTTTCTCACTGCTGGGTCAGACGAAAGCGGATTCGTATCGTCGGTCAGGGTAACAGCAAAGTTTACCTCCATATTATTTTGTCTCAGAGCATCTCTTGTTTCTCTGACCGGAACTTTATCGGGGTGTCCAAGGTGAATTTCAACTCCATCGAATCCAAGCTCCTTCGCGTGAGATATAAGCGGGATGTTTTCTTTTTCGTAACTTCCCGTCCACAATAAAAGTTCGAGACCATACTTATGCATAAACACCTCCTTGGCGTATTAGTCGTCCGAAGATTATGAAAATGAGCATGTCAACTCATAATTCGCCTGGCACCGCCAGGCCTTTATTAAGCAATTCAGGATGATGTTCTATTCATCTTATGGAAAAGCCCATTTTCACGTTAGTGAATTATTAATACTCATATGTGCCGTAAAAGTACAGTGATTTTATATTTTACTGTCAGCAACGGATATGTCAAAGGGGAAAATATATTTTTATTGCATTTTTACGAAGTATTGCTACACTTTACTGAATCGAGAATTACACATTCAAGGAGGAAACTCATGGTCATGAAGAAGCTCATAAATAAAACTGAGGATATTGTAAAGGAACTCAATGCAGGGTTGGTGAAATCGCACAGTGACATTATTCAGCTTGCTGCTCCCGATATCATCATTCGTAAAAAACCGAAGGCCAAGGGGAAGGTATGGATAGTGTTCGGTCAGGGAGCCGGTCACGAACCGGGTTATAACGGAATGATGGGTTACGGCATGCACGATGTGGAGGTTCCCGGCGGGATTTTCGCGTGTGCGGGAGGTGACAGAATATACGAAGGTATCAAAATCGCATGGGAAGGGAGCGGCCATCACCCGGTTTTACTGCTTATCGCGAATCATGAGGGAGATGTGATGAATGCCGGACTTGCCCTTGATCTGGCACGTGATGAGGGAATCGATGTGGAGAGTGTCCTGCTCTACGACGATATTGCAAGCGCTCCAAAGGGAGAGGAGAAAAAAAGGCGGGGAATGGCAGGCATGACTTTCAGCTTCAAAATCGCAGGTGCTATGGCCGAGGAAGGAAAAAAGAGGGAAGAAATCATCAAAAAGGTGGAAGAAGTGACGGCAGGTACCAGAACGATCGCAGTCGCGCTGAAACCGTGTACGATTCCCACTACAGGCCAGCCTCTCTTCACCTTGGCAGATGATGAGCTCCTCATCGGACCGGGAGTGCACGGTGAACCCGGTCCGGAGGGTCCGCTGAAGATGATGAGCGCCAATGAGGTCATGGATATAGTGGCACACAAGGTGCTCACCGATGGAGAGTTCAAAAACGGAGACGAGGTGCTCGTACATATCAACGGGAGCGGCTCCACCACTCTCATGGAGATGTTCATCCTCTACAACAGACTCGATGAAATATTAACACAAAAGAAAATCAAACCTTTCAAACCCCTGATCGGTAACTACATCACGACCCAGGAAATGGCGGGCTTTTCCCTTTCCTTGTGCAGGGCTAACAGCGAAGTGAAGCGACTGTGGGCTGCTACGGCGAACACTCCGTATTTCAAAGTGATGGGGGGCATGGAATGAGCTGTGTGACCGGAGCAGATTTAAAAGAGATACTCACGAGGATCCATTTCACGATCGAGGAGCACAAAGCCTATCTTTCAAAGCTCGATACCGAAATCGGAGACGGTGATCACGGCTTCAGCATCGCAAACGGTTTCAAAAACGTTCACGACAAGCTTGACGAATTTGGAGCTGGCGGAATCGGCGACCTGCTGAAGAAGAGCGGGTTTGAGATCATCAAGGTAGTAGGTGGAGCCTCTGGCGCTGTTTTCGGCACACTCTTTACAGGACAGGCCTCCTACTATAGCAAGAACCTGATTGGAAAGGAAACACTGAGTCTTGCGGACTTGACAAACATGCTTTCAGAAGCGCTTACACAGATAAAACAGAGAGGGGGCGCGCAGGCCGGTGACAAGACCATGATCGATGCGCTGGAGCCTGCGATCGGCGAGCTCTTGAAGGCAGTACAGGGCAACCTCTCCTTTAGGGAAGCCTTCGAAAAGGCAGCAGCCCGAGCAAAGGAAGGGGCGGAGAACACAAAAAACATGGTGGCAAAACGCGGACGATCAAAAAATGTTGGTGAAAGAAGTCTCGGATTTATTGATCCGGGTGCCATGAGCACTGCCCTTATTTTCAGTTCAATCGCTGATTATTTTAAGGAAAAAGAGAGCTGATCGCAAAAAAGGTATTGAAATGAAAGCTGCTGCCTATTTCGGCGTGAAAGATATCAGGATCGTTGATATAAAAAAACCGGAAATAGATGATCATGGAGTTCTCATCAAGATGAGGGCCTGTGGTATCTGCGGATCGGACGTCCATGTATACAATTCAGGCCTGCTCTTGGAGGACTCCACAAAGGAAGTGGACAACTATAGGATTATCGGCCATGAGTTCACCGGTGAAATCGTCGAGACCGGCAGGAATGTGAGAGGGTTCAAAACCGGTGATCGGGTTGTAAGTGTGCACAACAAGGGGGGTATGGCAGAGTATGTGGAGGTACCTGGCGATAGGCTGAAAAATCTCTTTATACTGCCCAACGGGTTGAAATATGAAACTGCCGCAACCCTTGAGCCCTTATGCAACCCGACACACTCCTTTCATCTGCGAGAGCCAAGGGATGACGAGACCGTGGCTATATTCGGGTCCGGTATAATCGGACTGGGCTACCTGCAGAACGTGAAGGCCCGCACAAAGGCTCGGACCATCATTGTCGACGTATCCGACAGAAGACTGGAGGTTGCAAAAAAGTGCGGCGCGGATATCGTGATCAACGCTCGAAAAGAGGATCCGGTGAAGAAAATCAAGGAGATCACCGGCGATTACTATGTGCGATACCAGAAAAAGAGCGCGGGCGGCTGTCAGGTCTCTGTCGACTGTGCGGGGACTCCGCTCACCCTCCAGCAGTGTTTCGAGGTGCTGCATCCTGAAAAGGGCACCGCCATCATAGCCGCGATCTACGAGGACGAGGCCATCATCGATCCCAACATGCTCCTTTTTAAATATATGACCGTGCACGGCTCCATGGGCTATTTCGAACACGAGACACAGGAGGCGCTCGACCTCATCGCAAGCGGAAAAGTGAACAGAGACATACTGATCAGTCACACGCTCCCGCTGGAGAAGGCTCCTGAGGGGTTCGCGATTCAGGCGGACCCGGTGGAGTCAATGAAGGTCATTCTTGTGAGTTGATCAATTGGCAGATGAGAAAAAGGTTGGCCTTATGGATTGAAGGTCCCGGGTAGTTGAATCAGCTTTACGTCGTCCTTACCTTCCAGATACCGCTTTACCTCCTCTTTTGCGCTGAAGTAGAGAACCTGCCATCCCCACTTCGCGATTCTTCGAAGAGTTGCAAGCTGCCGATGAAGACGGCTTGTATCTGCCCTGAGAAATGGGTCGTCCATTATAAAAAACCCTTTTTCATCCTTTAGGAGCTGCTCTGCCAGGGCAAGTCGTATGGAAAGGTAGAGCTGGTCATAGGCGCCCGCAGAAAGTTTGTCCACGCTCACCGCCCTCCCGTCATTTCTGATTACCTCGATTTTGCTGTTCTCAGCTTGCAACCGTACCTCCGTGTATCTACCGTCGGTAATGTCGTGAAAATAGCGAGACACGGTACTTTCCCCACCGAAGAGCTCTGACACTTTCTCCCTTTTTTCCGACTCTATCTCTGAAAAAATCGCATGTACCTCGAGTGCTTCCTGCCTCATTTTCTCGTGAAGATCTATGAAGGAGTCGAGCTCTCTCTTTATGCCCGCAAGGTCGACCGAGGTTTCACAGTGAAGGTAATCACCCTCTCTGTTCAGAATCTGGTTTACCTCTCTTTCTATGTCCGAAAGGAGTCCACGGATACGCTGCTGTTTTCCCTCCTTCTCCTGGAGCACCAGCTGTTCCTTCTCGAGGGACTCACTCTCCTGCTCCAGCAATTTTTCACTGAAAGTGACATCCGTTGCCTCCCCACTGTACATTTCGATTTCTTCGACCCGGCCCTTCCAGAAGGCTACTCTTTCACTGTCGGGAGCACTACCGCCTCCAAACAGGCTCTGAAGAATGCTCTGCTGCCGGGAGATTCTTTCGAGGAGTGCCCGCTTCAATTCGAGTTTTTCTGTATATCGCTCAAGAGAACTCTCCCCTGTTCGTTCCTTCAGTTCTTCGATCGACCTCGATTCCACATCCAGGTACCCTTTTCGCTCCGGTATACTCTTCACACCCAGCTGGGATATCTGCCGTTCCAGCGCTCCTTCCTCCACTCTGAGTCGATCAAGCTCCAATCTGATACGTTCACAGGTCTCCTCGAACTCCTGCAGGTTTACCTTTATGGAGAGCAGGTCCTCGCCATGCAGGCCAAACTGAGAGATGGTGGAGTGAATCTGCTCGAGCCCCCTTTCGAGCCGTGCCCTCTGGTCGATATATCGACCCTTGAGAAAGCCGAACAGTACAGCACATAAGCTGAAAAGCAGTACGAGAACAGTGAAGAATAAGGCCGGCCTGAAGAACATTCCGAGAATTGATAGACCCAAAAGCGCTGCAGAGATAACGAGCACTGCGGTGTAAAACCTCGCCTTTACTTTTTCAGCCACATGGGCGCTTTTTTTTGTCTCATATTCGCGAATAAGCGGTTTGAGCAATTCGTCGATTCCTTTTTTCTTTTCTGCATGCAGAGAGTGGGTCTGGTTCACCTCAATTATCCGTTCCCGTATTTCCTTTCGCTCCCTCTCTATTGATGTGCGCTCTTCCTCAAGTTCTCGCACCTCCTCGGTAATACGAAGTATGTTTTTCTCGCTTTCCCTCCACTTTTGCAGGTCCTTCTCCATGTAGGGTTCAAGATCCTGAAGTTCCTTCGCGCTCCCTTCGAGGTTTTCGAGCGCCAGTTTTCCCTTTTCGTACTGTTCCCTTCTCCTCGCATTCTCGTAGAGTTTTAAGCGGGTTTCAAGCACCTCGATTTTTTCCTTTGTCTTCACCATTTCCTGAACGAGGGTGTCATACCCCTCATTCTCTATCTCCATCGACAGGGATTCTATCTTCGAGATGGTCGCCTGAGCCGATTCGATCCTGCTTTTAAGCTTTTCACCCCTGATATCCCGAAACACACCCCCTGCGGTCACCTTCGCAAGATCTATCAGCTTATTCTTGATTCTTGCAATTTCCTCCATGCGCAGTCCGGTGAGACGGTCCATAAGACCGGTAAAGAACTCGCTCTCCCGTACAATCGATAGGTCGCTGTTCCTGATGATGAATATATTGCCGCATTCTCCAGAGGTGATCCCGAGGAGAGCTGGGAGTTCCCCTCCCTTCGGGAGATTGACCTGCTTCCCCTCCCTGTCTTCAAGTACAACAAACCCCTCAGGTTCCTCTTCCACCCTATCAATCGCCCTGAATTCACGCACCTTCCTGCCAAGCAGTAACTTGATGAGCGCATCTATTGTCAGGGTCTTTCCGTCCTCATTGTTTCCGAAGAAAAGAGTGAACGCAGCTGGCGCAACCGGCATACGGTAGCTCAATGGTCCGTAGCGGGTTATATGGAAGGATTTTATATTCACAGCTCCGCCTCCATCATCGCCTGTATGGCGAGATCAAGGAGTCCCTTCTTTTTCTCCTCCCCGTATACTTTCCTCTCGAGCTTTTCAACAAACCGTCCGTACAGTTCATCCTCCAGTACCGTCTTTATATCCCTGAACAGGTAATTCCTCTCCTCGCATCTTTCCGTGAGATCCTTTTCAAGCTGTTTTACCATCTCTTCCTCATTCAACCCAAGATTCCTGCTGTCAATGTACCCCCGCACTGTGAGAAAAATCCGTGCAGAAGGATGAAGCGCACCGATCTTTTCTGCCATGATCATAAAAGGGTCTGTACCGCTGAAGGGATCGAGCCGAATGTCCAGCTCCTCATAATGATGTGAATCGAGATGGTACTCCTTTGGAGGTGACCCCACATCGAAGAGATTCACTTTCCTTCTGCCGGTTTCTCTTCTGCTCACCGATACGGGAGAGCCGGGGTATACGAAATAGCCGCCTTCCGGGATGACACGCACGTCGAAGTTCCTGTGGAAGTGACCGGCGAGAATATAGTCCACCTTCATGCCTTCAAAGGAGGAGAGCCTGACCGGCATGTAGCGTTCCGTCCCCTCCTGACCAAAATCTTCTCGAGTATAAAAAGTGTCGAGGAGCTCCCCATGAAAGAGGAGAATGTTCTTTTTTTCCGGATCAAAGCGCTGTTGCATTAGGTGTAGAGTATGGAGAATATTCGCTTCAGAGGCCGCTTCAAAGGGAAGACCCGATACAACCAGGTCTTTAAGGGTGAATCGTGCAGATGGATCTCTGACAACGAAGACGTCTTCCCCAAAATATTTACCCTCCCCGTAGGAGCTGTTGTCATGGTTTCCTGGAAGGATTACAACAGGAAATCCATTTCCTGTAAAAATAGACCTGATATGGGGACGGAGCTGCTCGGACGCACCCTCACTGTCAAAGAGATCACCGCAGATAATGAAAAGGTCGATTCTCTCCCTCTTTCCTATTTGGAGCAGGGATTCTAGAGTCTGCCATCTTGCATCCTGAAGTTCTTTCAGGTGTACATCGGCGGTGTGTAATATTCTCATCTCTAATTCTGGGAATGTACTGAAAACCTGATGGAATTTTATTCTATATGAATTTTTTTCTATGGAAAAAACTCATATAGTCTATTCACTCTATGGGAGAGGGCGTTCCCTTCCTTATTACTTTTTTATACACGGGAGTAGTTACGAAGCTCAAAAGAAGGGGAAAGAATCACCTGTTCGTGTCGGATATGTCGATGCCGACCTCCGGTTGTACACCAGGTCCTTCCTCCTGCTGCGGTTCCTGGCCGACGGTTTCCTCTATCTGAATGAGCTCTTTTGTTTCCACCTTTCCCTGCCTCGAGTTCAGGTACCCAAGTACGAAGCTCACCAGCAGAAAGAGCGCAGCCAGCACCGTGGTGAACCTGGTCATCACATTCCCTGTTTTCGTTCCAAAAGCCGACTGGCTTCCGCCGCCGAAGATTCCCATTCCGCCACCTCCCCCGGGCTGAATGAGCACCACCACTATGAGGATAACGCTGACGAGGAAAAAAAGAAGTGTCAGTGCCAGTATCATCGATTACCACCTTTTTCGATTTATTAAGCTCATCTATTAATATACTGTAAAAAACGTAATTACAAAAGTGGAATGTTCCCTTACCCCTGAAACTTCACTATTCTCAGAAAAGAATCTACCTTGAGTGAGGCACCGCCCACAAGGGCGCCGTCGATGTTTTGCTTTGCCATCAGACCGTCGATATTATCGGGCTTGACAGATCCCCCGTATATGATTCTCAAGCGTTCAGCAAGCGCGTCGTTGTAGAGGCCAGAAATCTTCTTTCTTATGTAGGCGTGAACACTATCCGCATCATCAGGTGTTGCGGTCTTTCCGGTGCCGATCGCCCATACGGGCTCATAGGCAACGACAATTCTCTCAAGCTCATCTGTATTTACTCCGGAAAGCCCCTTTGTGATCTGTTCATCCACCACGACTTCAGTTCTTCCCACTTCCCGTTCTTCCAGAAGCTCGCCAACACAGAGCACCGGACTCAGACCCGCGCGGAGGGCAAAAAGCACTTTCCTGTTTATCAGGCCGTTACTTTCATTAAATACATGTCTCCGCTCACTGTGCCCGATGATCACATGGGTGCAGCCACAGCTCAGAAGCATGTCTGCTGAGACTTCTCCTGTAAACGCACCCTCCTTTTCACAGTACATATTCTGCGCACCGAGTTTGATCCGGCTCTCCTTTAACTCCTCTGCAACATCGCTCAGCAGTGGAAAGCCAGGACATATGAGAATGTCCCTGTCAAGAACGTCCTCAGTACCCTTCACGAGCGATCTTGTGAGCTCCACACCTCTGCTCCTGTCGAGATACATCTTCCAGTTGCCGCCAATGAACGGTCTTCTCATTATTATCTCCCTCACTTAAAAAATACAGCCTCACGCGGAGGCTGTATCCTTTCGCCTTTATTAAATCAGCTACCTGTCCTGCAGTGCCGTGATCCCTGGGAGTTCCCGTCCCTCAAGGAACTCGAGTGAGGCACCACCTCCTGTGGATACGTGGTCTATTTTTTCTGCCACCCCTATCATGTTGACCGCCGCAACGGAGTCACCTCCTCCAACTACGGTTGTCCCTCTGCAGGAAGCGAGCGCCCTTGCAATCTGGTTCGTGCCCTTGGCGAACCTGTCTATCTCGAATATGCCCATGGGTCCGTTCCACAGCACCGTCTTTCCACGCTTTATCTCTTTTTTGTAAGCGCGAATCGTCTTGGGTCCGATATCAACGCCGATCATGTCTGCCGGGATCGCGTTTGTATCTACAGTCCGGACTTTCGATGACTCCTCGACCTTGTCTGCGACAACGTGATCGAGGGGGAGCATCAATTTCACGTTCCTGTCATCGGCTTTTTTCAGCAGCTCAAAGGCCAGGCTCACCTTATCGGTTTCAATAAGCGAGTTGCCGACCTGGAAACCCTTTGCCTTCAAAAAGGTGTAGCACATTGCACCACCGATTATAAGCACGTCGACCTTCTCCAGGAGCTTTTCGAGCACCCCTATCTTCGTAGAAACCTTTGCACCCCCGATGACTGAGATATAGGGTTTTTCCGGTCCGTAGATGAGCCTACCGAGGAAGTTAATCTCCTTCTCCATAAGGAAACCAGCGACTGCGGGAAGGTGATGCGCGATCCCTTCGGTTGATGCATGGGCCCTGTGAGCCGTACCGAAAGCATCGTTCACGTAGATATCGGCGTAGGAGGCGAGCGCTTTCGCAAAGGCAGAGTCATTGGCTTCCTCCTCCTTATGAAATCTGAGATTCTCGAGGAGCGCTACGTCTCCATATTGCATGCCGGAGATGATTTTTTTCGTCTCTTCACCGAGGGAATCCTTGCACTGGATAACCTCTTTTCCGAGCAGTTCGGAGAGGCGTCTGGAGACCGGTGTGAGCCTCATATTCTCCTTCACCTGGCCCTTCGGCCTGCCAAGGTGACTCATGAGAATGAGCTTTGTATCCTTATCCAGCACGTATTGAATGGTGGGCAGTGCGGCCGTTATTCTCGTGTCGTCGGTGATATTCCCTTCACTGTCCAGTGGGACATTGAAATCGACCCGCATGATGACCCTCTTTCCCTTCAGGTCGATGTCCCGAACACTTTTTTTCATGATCATTGGAGGTATCTCCTGATTTAGAATAGTTTCCCTATTAAGTCGACAACCCTGTTGGAGTATCCCCACTCGTTGTCATACCAGGAAACAACCTTCACGAGTCTCTTCGAGAGTACCATGGTCGAAAGGGCATCAAAAATGGAGGATGCAGGATTCCTCACGATATCCGAAGATACGATCGGGTCTTCCGTGTACTCAAGAATTCCCTTCATCGAGCCGCCCGCTATTTTCTTCATTGCAGCATTGACATCCTCCTTTGCAACATCCTTCTCGAGCACCGCAACTAGATCTACAATGGATCCCGTGGGGAGAGGAACCCTCATTGCAACGCCGTCCATCTTTCCCTTGAGCTCCGGAATCACCTCACCGATCGCCTTCGCCGCACCGGTGGTGGTTGGAATAACATTAATGGCCGCAGAGCGTGCCCTCCTTGCATCGCTGTGGGGCAGATCAAGCAGGCGCTGGTCATTTGTATAGGCGTGTATCGTGGTCATAAACCCGTGTACGATCGTGAAGTTGTCGTTGAGAACCTTTGCAACCGGTGCAAGGCAGTTTGTTGTACACGAAGCATTCGATACGATCTGATCTCCAGGCTTAAGCATTTCATCGTTGACGCCCAGCACGATCGTCCTGTCTATCGGGTCCTTTGAAGGAACTGTCAAAATCACCTTCTTCGCACCAGCGGTGATGTGCATGGCGCACTGCTCCCTCTTCCTGAAAACACCGGTCGACTCGATGACCAGGTCAACACCGAGATCCTTCCAGGGGAGTTTCGATGGGTCCCTTTCCTTCAGCACCTTTATCTTCTTTCCGTTTACCGTGAAGCCATCTGCCGTGACTTCGACTGTCCCCTCGAACCTTCCGTACACAGAATCATATTTGAGAAGAATACCGAGCTGCGCAGGATCAAACATATCGTTAATAGCGACAATCTGGATATCGGACCGCTTCTCAGCTATCCTGAACACGTTCCTTCCGATTCTGCCAAATCCATTAATACCAACCTTTACTGCCATCACCTTCCCTCCAATCGAATAAAATTTTTTGCAAAGGTAATACAAATCGATGCAACTATCAAGTACTATCTGCTGCGCAGAACCGACATAAAGGCGCTCTGAGGGATGTTCACGTTTCCCACCTGCTTCATCCGCTTCTTACCCTCTTTCTGTTTTTCAATGAGTTTTCGCTTACGTGTGATATCACCTCCGTAACATTTGGCGAGCACATTTTTCCCCGAGGCTCCAATTGTTTCTCGGGCGATGATCTGGCCACCCGTGGCCGCCTGGAGCGGAATCTTGAAAAGGTGACGAGGAATCTCCTCCTTCAACGCCCTTATGATCTCTCTCCCTCTCTCATTGGCTTTTTCTCTCCGCACGATCTGAGAGAGGGCGTCTACCTGCTTACCACCGACCAGGATATCCAGCCGCACCAGGTTTGCCTGTCTGTAGTCCCGGTACTCATAGTCCAGGGAGGCATACCCCCTGCTCACAGATTTGAGCTTGTCGTGAAAGTCATAGATAATCTCGGCGAGCGGCATTTCGTATTCGATTTCCAGCCTCTTTTCTCCTATGTACTGCAAGGACTTCTGTATTCCAAAACGATCCATTGCGAGCTGCATTATGTTTCCGATGTACCCTTCGGGAGTGATGATCATGGCGCGCACATAAGGTTCTTCCGAATATTCCAACTCTCCTTGATCGGGAAAGTTCACAGGATTGTCAATGATGCGCATTTCGCCGCTTTTGAAGCGCACCCTGAACTCCACCGAGGGCGCGGTGACCACAATGGTCAGATCAAACTCTCTCTCGAGCCTTTCCTGCACAACCTCCAGGTGAAGGAGCCCAAGAAAACCGCATCGAAAGCCGAATCCTAGAGCATTGGACGATTCCGTTTCAAATATGAGTGAAGCGTCGTTCAGCTTCAGTTTTTGAAGCGCCTTTGTCAGCTCTTCATAATCATCCACCGATACTGGGTAGATGCTGGAATAAACCATGGGCTTTACCGATCTGTATCCCGGCAGAGGTGTGGGGGCACCTTTCTCAGCGGTGGTAATCGTATCTCCTACCCGTGTTTTTTCGACTTCCCTGATCCCGGCAATGAGATATCCGACCTCACCGGTCTTCAGCGCACTCTTCTTCACCATCTCCGGCTTGAAAACACCAACCTCCTCGACGGTGTAGATCGCACCGCTTGACATGAGTCTGATGTCGTTTCCTGGTTCGAATCCACCGGAGAACAGCCGCAGGCTCACCACAACACCCCTATACACATCAAAGTGGGAATCGAAAATCAGTGCCCGGAGCACCCCATCACTCTCCGTTTTTGGGGGAGGCACCCTTTCTATCACCGAATCCAGCACCTGGCGAACACCTCGCCCCTCCTTCGCGCTCACCAGAAGTATCTCATCCTCCCTGAACCCCAGATCCTGGATGATCTGTTTTTTTGTACTTTCCACGTCGGCTGCGGGTAGGTCTATCTTGTTCACCACAGGAATAATCGCAAGATCATGCTCCAAGGCCATGTAGAAATTGGAAAGCGTTTGTGCCTCTATACCCTGTGAGGCGTCGATGAGAAGTATCACCCCCTCACAGGCTGCAAGAGAGCGGGAAACCTCGTAGTTGAAATCCACGTGCCCGGGAGTATCCAGCAGGTTCAACGTATACTGCACTCCATCTCTGAAGGTATATTCGATCGTTACCGGATGAGACTTAATGGTGATTCCCCTCTCCCGCTCGATATCCATGCTGTCAAGGAATTGCTCCCTGCCAGCATCGGGCTGGAGTATTCCCGTAATCTCTAGAAACCTGTCTGCAAGCGTGGATTTCCCGTGATCTATATGTGCAATGATCGAGAAATTGCGTATGTGATTTATTCTTTCCATCCCTTTATAGTATCGAAAAAACGGATGAGTGAACCACCCATCCGTTTTGTAGTTTCTGAAATGGCTACTTTTTCTGAACTGTCCGACGACTACTGTTCTACAAATCAGTCATAATCATCAGATCAGGCCTGATCTGATGATTATGACTGATCGAACGCACATTTTGGAGTGAACTCCTGTGCTCAGTTGTCTGTCGATGTATACTGACTTCTGACGACCGCCTGTGCGGCAGCAAGGCGAGCAATGGGAACCCTGAAGGGAGAGCAGCTCACATAGTTCATTCCCACCTCATGACAGAACTCGACTGAGACAGGTTCTCCACCGTGCTCCCCACAGATACCGATCTTCAGCTCTTTTCTCATATTTCTTCCACGCTCTATCCCCAGTTTTACGAGCTGTCCAACTCCCTCCTGGTCCAGTACCTGGAATGGGTCTTTTTCCAGAATACCCTTACTGACATAATCCGGGAGGAACACACCGGCATCGTCTCTTGAATACCCGAAGGTCATCTGTGTGAGGTCATTGGTTCCGAAAGAGAAGAATTCGGCAACCTCGGCAATCTTGTCTGCAATGAGGGCTGCCCTCGGTATTTCGATCATTGTGCCCACCATATATTTGACCTTCGTTTTACTCTCTTCGAAAATTCGCTCTGCGGTCTGTACGGTGAGACCTCTTAGGATCGAAAGCTCCTTCACAGTTCCAATCAGCGGGATCATGACCTCCGGCTCAACCTTGATACCCTTCTTCTGCACTGTGCAGGCTGCCCTGAATATTGCCTCAACTTGCATCTCATAGATCTCTGGATAGGTGATTCCAAGCCTGCAGCCTCTATGCCCGAGCATCGGGTTGAACTCTTTCAGTGATTCAACCTTTTTCCTTAACTTCTCGAGGGGCACCTCCATGGAACGGGAGAGCTCCTCAATCTCTTCCTCCGTATGCGGCAGGAATTCGTGCAGGGGGGGATCGAGGAGCCTGATGGTAACCGGAAGTCCGTCCATGGCCTCGAAGATTTCCTCAAAGTCACCCTGCTGCATGGGTAGAAGCTTCTTCAGTGCCTTCCTTCTCCCCGTTTCGTCCTCTGCGAGAATCATTTCGCGCACTGAATCGATTCTCTTTCCTTTGAAGAACATGTGCTCCGTGCGGCACAGCCCGATCCCTTCCGCACCGAGCTTACGTGCGTTCTGGGCATCATGGGGTGTATCCGCATTGGTCCTCACTTTTAGCTTTCTGATATCGTCCGCCCACTGCATGAGCTCGGCAAAATCTCCCGTAGGCTCCGGCTCTATGAGCTCAACGTTCCCCTCTATCACCTCGCCGGTCGTTCCGTTGAGGGTGATGAAATCTCCCGCTTTGAACTGTATCCCTGCGATCTCACACTCGGATTCCTTGAAGATGTGCACCGCAGAGCATCCAGCGACACAGCACTTACCCATTCCGCGTGCCACAACGGCTGCATGGGATGTCATCCCGCCACGGGCGGTGAGGATTCCCTTCGCTACGTTCATCCCACCGATGTCCTCTGGGGAGGTTTCGATCCGTACCAGAATGACACTCTTTCCCTTTGCTGCCTCTTCCTCTGCCTGCTTTGCGGTAAATACAATTTCACCGACCGCAGCTCCCGGAGATGCTGGCAGACCCTTCGCGATGACTTTTACCTTTGCCTCCGGATCGATCATGGGGTGCAGGAGCTGATCGAGCTGGGGGGGTGCAACCCGCATAACCGCAGTTTTCTTGTCAATCAACCCCTCCTTCTCCATATCCACCGCAATCTTGACCGCCGACTGTGCAGTACGCTTTCCTGTTCTGGTTTGCAGCATATACAGAGTTCCACTTTCAATGGTGAACTCCATATCCTGCATCTCCTTATAGTGCTTCTCCAACTTGTCCCTGATCTCGACGAGCTGAGCATATTTATCAGGCATGTGTTTCTGCATCTCATCGAGCGACTTTGGAGTCCTGATCCCGGCAACCACGTCCTCTCCCTGGGCGTTCATGAGGTATTCACCGTAGAACGTGTTCTCCCCGGTGGACGGATCCCGTGAAAAGCATACTCCGGTACCTGAGGTGTCACCGAAATTTCCGAATACCATGGTCTGTACATTGACCGCAGTTCCGAGCAGACCTTTTATATCGTGTATCTCTCGATACTTTATCGCGCGTTTGTTGTTCCAGGAGCCGAACACCGCGTCGATTGCTTTCCACAGCTGATTCATAGGCTCCTGCGGAAAGTCCTCTCCCGTGTGTTTTCTGTACAGCTTTTTATACTCGGAAACGATCTCCATGAGGTCTTCTGCGGTCAGCTCTATATCAAGTTTGATCCCTCTTTTCTTTTTTTGCCCTTCGAGTATCTCTTCAAACTCCTCGTGTTCGACACCCATCACCACATTGCCGAACATTTGTATGAACCTGCGATAAGAATCCCACGCAAACCGCTTGTTCCCTGAAATCTGGATAAGTCCTTCTACCACTTTATCGCTCAAGCCGAGGTTCAGCACGGTATCCATCATACCCGGCATAGAAATCGCCGCACCCGATCTGACAGACACGAGCAGGGGATTTTGAGAATTTCCGAACTCCTTTCCAAGTAACTTTTCGAGTTTCCTCAGATCATTCTCGACCCCTTCTTTGAGTCCACTCGGATACTTTCTGTTATTCTTATAGTAAAGGTCGCAGACCTCGGTGCTTATGGTAAATCCCGGAGGCACCGGAATCCCAAGATTGGTCATCTCCGCTAAATTCGCTCCTTTTCCACCCAACAGTTCTTTCATATCTGCGGCTCCTTCTGCCTTTCCGCCGCCGAAAAAGAACACATATTTCTGCTGTGCCATCTGAAACACCTCCGCTTCTTGGCTTATTTTGCGATTAATATATCAATGGATTCGCGCGCCGGTCAAGGATTACTCAGGACGATCTTGGATATATCGATAATATCAGAAAATACACTGATAATCGATTTGAGCAGCGCGATTCTGTTCGCCCTGAGGGTGAGGTCCTCTTCCATGACAAGGACATTGTCGAAGAAGGAGTCTGCATAAGGCTTGAATGAAGAGAGGATCCCGTACACCTCCTCATAGTTCTTCTCCGCAATGTGGTGGGCTATTCTGTCCTTCACACTCACAAAATATCGGTACAGGTCCTTCTCCTCCTTCTCCTTAATGAGCGCTTCGGAGAAGCTGTACTCTTCCTCGTCTTTCAATATATTTCCCATCCTCCTGAAGGAGATTAGCAAGTCCTGAAAATCCTTTCGCTCCCGGTAACGGTGGAGCGCCTCGACCCGTCTGTAAGCCTCGTAGATGTCGTCCATCACTCCAGAAAGAGACGCATTGATTTCATCATAGGCAAATCCCATGTCAGAAAAAATCGACCTGATTCGCTCAATGAAGAAGGAATGCACTCCTTCAAGAAGATCTGTCCTATCCCCGCGGACATACAGAGTAATCACATCATCTACCAAAGCCCGCATCGATACATTGAGTTCCAGAGATATGAGTATTTTTACGATCCCGAACACCCTTCTCCTCAATGCAAAGGGATCCTTTGATCCGGTGGGTCTGGGACCTATGGAAAATATGCCCATGATGGTGTCGAGTCTGTCCGCAATCCCGACAATCGCACCTTCGATGTGCGATGGAAGCGCGTCTGTTGCAAAACGCGGATAGTAGTGCTCCTGTATACCGTTCGCAACCTCCTCAGAGTACCCAGCTGCCCGCGCGTAATATGCACCCATTATTCCCTGAAGGCCCGGGAACTCACCCACCATGTGTGTTACCAGATCATTCTTACATAGGCGAGCTGTCCGGAGCACTGCATCCCTCTTTTCCTCACCGATGGCAAGGCGGTCTGCAATTTTCCCACTGATATGGACGATCCTCTCAACCTTCTCCTGCATGCTCCCGAGCTTCTCATGAAATGTCACTGTTTTCAATATTTCAGAGTAGGAGGCAAAATCCTTCTTTTTATCTTCATTATAAAAAAACCTCCCGTCATCGAGACGAGCCCTGAGCACTCGCTCATACCCTGACCTGCTCTTCACGTTTATCCGAATATTCGAAACCGCGACAAATCGGTTGCTCAAAATGCGTGAACGTTCATCCACAAGAGGAAAATAGAATTGATGCTCGATCATCTCCGAGGTGAGTACCTCGCCGGGTAGCTCTAGAAAGGACCTTTCAAACTCGCACAGTACCGCGTGGGGATACTCGGTAAGATCGGTGTTCATCTCATAGAGTTTTCCTGCAAGATCGGGCACTGCGAGTCCATGCTCAGAGCAGACGCGCTGGATCTGTTCCTCGATTGTGCCTATTCTCCGATCTCTGTCTGCGATAACGGAATGGGTAAATAATTTCTCCTCATACTCACCTGGTGAACCGATAGAGATGGGATCCTTGGTGTAGGACCTGTGCCCCCAGGTAAGATTGGAGCCTGATATATCTGCAATGCTGAAGGGAACGATTCTGTCGCCGAAGAGGAACAGGATCCATCGGATCGGACGGGCAAAACGAAAGCCGCTCAATTCCCACTTCATGTTTTTAGGGAAGTTGAGTGACCGTATGGTCTGATTAAGGACTTCAGGAAGGAGGGAGTAAGTCTCACTCCCTTTCATCTCTCTAACAACAAACACATAATCCCTGTTATCTACACCCTTTACGATGACGTCATTGACTGTGGCTTTATTGGCCTTTAAAAATCCCTCGAGTGCCTTTGAGGTTTTTCCATCGGAACTCCAAGCGTTTTCGACCGATGGACCCCTTTTTTCCTCAGAGTAGTCCTCCTGCCTCTCTGCAACTCCATAGAGTATCAGGGCCATTCTCCTGGGGGTTGAAAATGCTCTCACCTCACCAAAAGCAATCCTCCGTTCCGTCAGGAGACCGGTAAATCCGTTCCTAAAGCTCTCCATGGCATCGGGTATGAATGAGTGCGGCAGCTCTTCAAGCCCGATTTCAACCAAAAGGTCTTTACTCTCTTTCTTCAACTTTTTTCCTCTCCTTCAAGAATCAATCCCGATCCTCCTTTTTAAAAGAATACAGTGCCTGTGCAAAAGGAAATCCTACACTGCAGACTGGTGGGCAGTTTTTCCGAGGAGCGGAAAACCAAGCCTCTCTCTGGACCCGATGTACGCTTCAGCGACCATCTTTGCCATGTTCCTGACTCTCTGTATGTAGGAGGTGCGCTCCGTCACGCTCAGGGCCCCCCTGGCTTCGAGAACGTTGAAAATGTGGGAGCACTTCATCACCATGTCGTAGGCGGGAAGCACCAGTTCTCTCTCGAGTAGCAGCGCGGCCTCCTTCTCATATTCGTTGAACAGCAGTACGTGCTTGTCCACCGTTGCCGCTTCAAAATTGAAGACAGAAAATTCAAACTCCTCCCTCTTCCTGACATCACCATAGGTGAGTGCGTCGTTCCAGAGAATATCGAACACATTGTCCTTTTGCTGGATAAACATCGCGATGCGCTCGAGCCCGTAGGTGAGTTCCACCGAAATCGGATCCAGTTCGATACCGCCTACCTGTTGAAAATAGGTGAACTGGGTTATCTCCATACCGTCGAGCCAAACCTCCCAGCCGAGGCCGGTTGCACCAAGGGTGGGGGATTCCCAATCGTCGTGCACGAAACGCACATCGTGTTCTGTATAATCGATGCCCATCTCGCCGATGCTCTTCAGGTAGAGATCCTGTATATCTTGCGGGGAAGGCTTAATGAGGACCTGATACTGGTAGAAGAGCTGGAGCCTGTTGGGGTTGTCGCCGTACCTTCCGTCGGTTGGTCTTCTGGAGGGTTCTACGTACGCCACATTCCAGGGTTCAGGACCGAGAGAGCGGAGAAAGGTTGCGGGATTAAAGGTACCTGCTCCTTTTTCCACATCGTAGGGCTGTGCAATGATCGAACCCCTCCTGCTCCAAAAATCGTTCAGATGGAAAATTATGTTCTGTAGGATCATGACGTTCCCTGAATGGAAGTGATAAATCCACCAAAATATATTCACAGGATCTGTGGGGGTCAAGCCTTTCGCCATCCAGCGCTCCCGATCAACTTTCGTTTGATTTTTTCCTGAACAGGCCGAAAACAGCAGTAGGGGGAATCGATCTGTGCGGAGTATTGAAAAGAAGCTCGTCCGTAGATTCAAGTTTATCATCATCATCATCGCCCTGGTTTTCAGTATCGTCGTCGTACGGGTGTCCAAGCTCATGTTCTTTCAGAAGGAGTTGGTCACTGCCTCTCCTGACACTTCCCACTATAGGGAGCGCGGCTTCATCATGGACAGGAATGGAGAGAAACTTGCACTCAGCCTGGAAACCTACTCGGTGTATGCACGACCTCGAGAGATAGAGCAGAAAAAACAGACTGCTATCACCCTCGCTTCAACCCTAGAAACGAGCTCCGAACATCTGCTCAGGCTTTTAGGAAAGAAAAGCCCGTTCATCTGGCTCGCGCGGCAGGTTGATCTCAAGTATATCAAGGGACTCGAAGAGCTGGATGTCACGGGAGTGTACCTTGAGAAGGAGTATAAGAGATACTACCCCTATGGAAATCTTGCGTCTCACGTCATCGGTTTTGCAGGTGTGGATAACCGGGGGCTCGAAGGCATCGAGTATGGGCTCGACGATTTTTTGCTCCCCAGGCGGGTAGATAGCAAAGGAATCGACTTCTCGAATTACACGCGTGGATACTCCGTAGTGCTTACAATCGACAGGTACATACAGGAAATCGTGGAGGAGGAAATTATCCGTACTCAGGAGGAAACCGGAGCGCGAGTCGTGGGCGCCATTGTAATGGATCCCAGGACCGGCGAGATCCTGGCGCTTGCGAACAAACCAGACTATGATTTGAACATCTTCAGCAGGTATACCGATGAGATCAAGAGGAACAAGGCGATCACGGATTCCTTCGAACCGGGCTCCACCTTCAAGATCTTCATTGCAGCGTCCCTCTTGGACGAGAACCTTATCAGCGAAAGGGAAAGCTTCGAATGCAAAGGCCGGATCAAGGTCGAGGATGTGACCATTCGTGACACGGGAATTCACGGACGAATAGATTTTACACAGGTACTAGAAAAGTCCTGCAATGTCGGTATGGTGAGCTCTGTAAGGAGAGTCGACAAAATCACACTCTATGAGAAGCTGAGGGATTTCGGCTTTGGCACACCAACCGGCATCAATCTTCCAGGTGAGGCCAAGGGTATCTTACGGAATCCGCAGGAATGGAGCGGGGTGTCAAAATACGAGATCGCCATAGGTCAGGAAGTGTCCGTCACCCCTCTACAGCTCATCACTGCGGCGTCTGTTCTCGCAAATGGCGGTGTTCTCATGCAGCCAAGAATCATCAAACGGCTTGAGCGTCCCGATGGAACAGAGTTTAAAGCCTACTCACCGCTCAAGGTTCGGTCTGTCATTCAGAAGGAGACTGCGGATAAAATACTCTCTATCCTTACGGGCGTACTGACCGAAAGAGGCACCGGTTCCAAGGCTCACGTGGAGGGCTACCGCATCGGAGGAAAGACAGGGACCGCGCAAATCGCCGATATCGTGAATGGCGGTTATCTCAAAGGGCAGTTTTACGCATCATTCATCGGATTTGTACCCACACCCGGACCAAAGATCGTCGTTCTTGTCACCCTGGATCAACCGAAAGGAGAGATGTACGGAGGAGGCCAGACAGCGGCTCCGTTGTTTAAAAACATAGTGGAACGCATCGCTCCATACCTCAATATTCTCCCCTCATTTTCAGAAGTGTACGTACTAAAAAATGAAAGGTGATACGATCTACCAGAAAAACCTGAATATCCTGAAGGTGCGCTTCCCCCTCCTCTACAGAACACTCAGGAACCCGGCAACCGAAAGCGTTTCCTGCGAAATCATGCGAGCAGAGACCGGTGAACCCGCCCTCAAGGTGGAGCACGCCGGAAAAAAGCTCTTCTTTCACTCCCGAAGGAACCCGAGGGCTGAAGCTGAAGAATTTATTGAATCGAGCACTGACGGGACCGAGCAAATCATCATACTTGTGGGCTTCGGCCTCGGCTATCATGTTGAGGCGATTCTGAAACGAAATAAGAACGTGACCATCCTCGTCATAGAACCAGAAGGAGCTCTCATCAAAGAGGCGCTTAAGTCGCGAGACCTCTCCCCTGTCCTGGCCTCTGAGCGCGTACTCCTCTTTCTCTGGGGAACTCCGGTTCCTTATGAGGAGGTTTTCGGGATTCATTCACCGAAGCTGATTCTTCTGAGACCCTACTGTACACTTTTTGGTGAGCAGGTGAAAGAAATTCAAAAGGAGTTTTCAAATTACCTGAACAGGACGGAAATCAACATTGCCACCCTGAAGCGGTTCGATCGGTTATGGACGAAAAATACCTTTAAGAACGCTGCCCGTTTCTTCCAGATTCCCGGTATCCTCGGGCTACAGAACCTTCTGGAAGGGGTGGCTACCGCTGTCATCTGCGCAGGACCATCTCTTGAGGAAGATGTGGGTACCCTCAAGTGTATCAGGGAGCAGGTTGTGATCATCGCGGTTGACACTGCGCTGAAGCCATTACTGAAGAGAGATATCAGGCCAGATTTCGTTATCACCGTGGACCCCCAGTACATCAATTCCTTCTTTACCTCCCATGCAGGTCTTCATCCACCACCACTCATCGCAGACCCCGCCGTATATCCGGCAGTCCTGAGGGGATATCCGGGAATGATCTTTCTTACTTCCTCGGTGTTCAGTCCCGGTTCATATATAGAACAGTTTTCAGGTAAGAAGGGAGCAGTGGCAGCAGGGGGATCGGTAGCAGTTGCGGCCTTTGATATGGCGCGTATCCTGGGTTCAGATCCCATCATTATGCTGGGTCTAGACCTCTCCTATGGTGGGGGAAGGACCCATGTGTCAGGCTCTGTTATCGAGGAATACGTACTTTCCCGGATGCATCGGTTTGAAAGTTCCGGAAATTACTATGTGCAGTATATCAGAAGTGGAGACCCCACTCCAGTAAAAGACAAACAGGGAAAAAGGGTTTATACCGATCGAAGGCTCCTGCTCTACAAAAAATGGTTCGAAAACCAGCGGTCGCAGAATGGCAGGAGGGTGATCAATGCCGCTTCAGGGGGGCTGCGAATCGAAGGCTTTGAACACAAAAGTCTCAGTGATCTGCTCAAGGATATAAAAGGTGCAAAACCAGACAGAGAAGCCCTTGAGCGAAGGCTTGAGGAGCTTCAGAACCTCACAAAGGTAGAAGAAAAAAGGCTAATCGTCTTCATCCAATACCTCTTATCTCTCAACAACTCGCTTCATAGATTACAGACGCTCTGCAGCAAAGGCCGGGAGATCAGTAAAAAACTTCTGGACCCGGCGGTTTTCCAACCGGCGGTTTTCCAACCGGCGGTTGTCAAACCGGTGAATCTCGATTCAAAGAATCGTAATTCACAGGAAATCGAAGAACAGTCGAGATTGATGAAAGCGCTTTCGCAAATCGATCGGGAGATTGCTGATTTTAAAGAAGAAAACCAGCTTCTGAGTATGGTACTGCAATCTTCTATCAACGAGATCCTCAGAAAGACGGCTGCTACGGACAGGCATCAGGCGCTTCAAAACTCTCTCGGCCTATACACTTCAATGGAAGAGGGTCTGCACTTTCTCCATCAACTGCTGGATGGTGCTATAAAAAAGTTAATGATTTTACAGGCACCTGACGAA
>SMTZ1_10001533_pt1 | contig 23332 bp, 20 predicted proteins | sample DeeMarSWOR136_30_FD_25667 | JGI IMG/M metagenome (IMG submission 25667) | reverse complement strand
ATTTTTTTCATCCAAAGGATCACCGATACGCAAGCTGCCATATGCCTTAAGAAGGGATTCTTTCACTTTATCATATATGGATTCATGAACTATCAGGCGTCGAGTGGTTGTACAACGTTGTCCCGCAGTCCCAACAGCTCCAAACACAATTGAAGGTATGGCTATCTTCAGATCTGCATGGGGAGTTAAAATAATGCCGTTATTTCCACCCAATTCTAAAATATATTTACCCAGTCGTTTAGCGATGACCTGAGCTGCGTGACGCCCAACTTCAGTTGAACCTGTCAATGAGAGCAGGGGAATTCTGGTATCATTTAGCATTTTCTCTCCTATTGTCCGCCCTGGACCGATAATTAATGAAAAAATTCCCTCTGGTAAATTGTTCGCTTTTAGAACTTTTGCAATTATATTTTGACAGGCAATCGCTGTAAGAGGAACTTTTGAAGCTGGCTTCCACAGGTTTACATCCCCGCATACTGCAGCAATCATTGCATTCCAGGACCAAACTGCTACTGGAAAGTTGAAAGCAGATATGGTGGCTACGATACCTAATGGATGATATTGATCATACATTCTGTGTTTTGGGCGCTCGGAGTGCATTGTGAATCCATAAAGCTGACGAGATTGACCGACAGCAAAATCACATATGTCTATCATTTCTTGCACTTCACCCCAACCCTCTTGTAAAGATTTACCCATTTCATAGGAGACCAGCCTGCCAAGCGGATCCTTGTATTCCCGTAACTTTAAACCGATCTGACGTACAATTTCGCCACGCTTTGGAGCAGGTACTTGACGCCAATATTTAAATGCTTGCTGTGCCGTTGTTACAACTAAATCATAATCCTTTTCTGAACAATGATATACCGAAGCAATAGATTCACCAGTCGCTGGTGAATATATGTGCAATTCACCTTGATCAGCGCTTTTATTCCATTTCAAACCTGTACTTGAACCAAAATTTTTTTCTCTTATTCCTAATGAATTTAAAAATTCCATATAAACTCCTTTCCTTATTTCTGTTCAGCTCAAAACGGCAGCCTAAAATGTAATAAATCTAAATAAGGTAGTAAAACAAATTTTAATTAACCATGAGAAAATTTTCATTTATTGTATATTAAATATGCTATTTTATATAATTTTATTCTTTTATATATTTCCTTAAATTGTCAAACTTGGAATAGTGATGGACTTTTTAACCATAGATCCTAAATATGTCAGCAAAATTCTTGAACGATTTTTAGTTCAGGAGGTCCATAAGGCAGGTTTTCATAAGGTTGTTTTCGGATTATCGGGAGGAATCGATTCCACCGTTGTGGCTTTCCTGTGTGCCAGAGCCTATCAGCCTGAAAATGTGACTGCTTTAATACTGCCATACCGTACCAGCAGCCCTGGAAATATTAAAGATGCAGAATTTATTGCACAAAAATTAAAGATTAATTATGAGATCCATGATATATCACCTATGGTGGATAGCTTTTTTAGCAGTGATCCAAAGGCCGATATAATTCGGCGCGGTAATAAAATGGCCAGAGAACGGATGTGCTTTATCTATGACTTTTCATCAAAACATAAGGCACTGGTTATCGGTACTAGTAATAAAACTGAACTATTACTAGGTTATGGAACAATATTTGGTGATCTGGCAAGTGCGATCAATCCTATTGGCGATTTGTATAAATCCCAAATATTATTGCTGGCCGAATATTTCGGTGTACCCGATAAAATAATAAAAAAATCTCCATCGGCAGACTTGTGGAAAGGGCAAACCGACGAAGGAGAACTGGGCTATAGCTACCACGAAATTGATAGCTTGTTATATTATATGATTGATCTGCGTTATTCCGATAGTATGCTTGAAGAACAGAATTTCTCGGCAAAAATGATATCAGACATTCGCAATAGAATTCAAAAATCTCAATTCAAAAGACGTCCACCCGTTATTGCAAAACTCTCAAACAGAACCATCAATCAGGATTTTCGCTACTGTCGAGATTGGGGAGTTTAAGGATTGGAAGAAATCATTCCAGGTACTCTCTATCTCGTTAGCACACCCATCGGCAATCTCCAGGATATAACTTTTCGTGCTGTCTATATCTTAAAATCTGTAGACCTAATTGCCAGTGAAGATACCAGGACCTCTTCCATATTACTGCGCAAATATGATATCAAAACACGGATGATGCCATATCATAGCTATAACCAAAAATCTCAAACGCCTAAACTCATCAAGTATTTAAAAGAAAAGAAGACAATTGCGTTGGTATCAGAGGCAGGAACCCCTGGTATTTCTGATCCAGGGTATCATCTCATCAAAGCATGTATCGCAGAAAATATCCGCCTCACTCCTATACCAGGCCCTTCTGCTATATTGTCTGCTTTGGTCGTATCGGGATTACCGATTAATAATTTCGTCTTTGAAGGTTTCCTGCCAACGAAAAAAGGTCGAAAGTCAAAAATTGAACAACTCTTCCTTGAAAAACGTACAATTGTTTTTTTCGAATCTCCCCATCGAATACTAAAAACGGCTTCAGAATTACTAAATTCATGGGGGGATCGCCATTGTATTATGGCACGAGAAATTACCAAGAAACATGAAGAATTTTTTCGCGGTACTTTAGGTGAATTATTAGCCTTTCTGAAGTCTAAACCACCCAAGGGTGAAATTGTCCTGCTTGTTCAGGGAAGGGAAAGCAAAAGAGGCGATAAGGATATGAATTTTCTTTTTAAAAAGAAACAGCTGATGTAAATTTGCGCTTCTAAACAGATAACTATTATCTTTTGATATATCGAAAATCGTAGGTTGCAATGCTAGAGGTTACTTCTAAACGTAAAACACTAAGCGAAGTCTTGAAAACTTCTTTACCTGCTGTTATCGACTTATCTTCTCAGACCATCACTTGGTTGATTGAGGCAATTTTTATTGGGAACCTTTCAACTGCTGCGTTAGCTGGTGTGGGAATTTCACAGCAAATCATACTTTTGACTTTTAGCATACTACTAACTTTCGTCGTGGGCAGTTCGATTATCGTTGCACGCTACCTTGGCGCTAATGATAAATGGAATGCTAACCATGTACTCGGGCAATCACTTATTGTTGGAATTGTCTTATCGATTCTTATAAGCCTTGTGTATTATTTTGGTGCACCAGTAATCTTTTCTTTGATTCGCGAAGAAGAGCCCATCGCACGTATTTACGGCATCCAATACATCACAACGATAGCCTGGTTTACCCCTTTAATTGTGACTAATTTTATTGCAATAGGTATCTTAAGGGGTGCGGGTGATACTGTATGGAGTATGAAGATTAATGTTACAGTTCAGATTATTAATCTAATACTTGATGCGCTGCTGATCTTTGGACTCCTTGGTTTCCCCAGATTAGAAACAAAAGGAGCCGGCCTCGCTGTTGGTATTGCCCATTCTACTGGATTTTTTATGACCTTTGCACTTTTGCGAAGTCGTAAAGCTAGTCTTTTTTTAGCCTTCATGGAAATCACCCGCCCTAATTTTAAAACATTTAAAAAGCTGGTAAAAATGGGTGTTCCTACGACAGTCGAGCAAATGGTTTGGTCGATAGGACAGTTGGTCATGAGTGTTTATGCTGGATGGTTAGGTATTGTCGTATTGGCTACTCACCAGGTATTTGTGCGCATTCAGGGTGTTATTACCATGATATTTTTCGGATTTGGACTCGGTTCAATGACTCTAGTGGGTAAAAACCTGGGTGCCGAACATGCTCGACAGGCGCGTAGAACGGGTATGGTAACCGGAGCTGTGGGTTTTGTAGCTGCTGTATTCATCGCATTTTTACTCTGTGTGGCTGCCAATCCGATTATTTCAGTTTTTACAAATGATCCAGCGGTAATAGCGCTGGGTAAATCGCTTATAGTACTCTACGCTATGATTCAATTACCAAAAGGAGCAAATATTGTCTTTTCCGGCAACCTGAGAGGAGGCGCCGATCTGAATTGGCTAATGTGGCTGGCCATCGCTACTACTATAGCTTATGAACTGATTGGGGCATGGTTATTCGCTATTTATTTTCAATTGGGTCTAATAGGTATTTGGATCATGGGCGGTGTTGATGAACTAACCCGATTTAGTCTGAATTATTGGAGATTTAATCGCGGCAAGTGGAAAAAAATTGACTTATATTGAATTATTAGCTTTTAAATATTTAAAAAATTTATCTATCCATCTTAAGCATGTGAATTAAGTTATATTAAAATATATTCTTAGTTAAGCATGGTAAATAAAACAAGATTTATATCCTTTGAAGGTATTGATTTTTCGGGCAAGACTACCCAGGTAGTATTATTAAAAGAAAAACTGGAAGCGTACGGTGAAAATGTCCTGGTTATGAGAGAACCTGGCGGTACAACTATATCAGAGCGAGTTCGAGATATACTGCTTGATAAAGATCATCTCGAGATGACCAATATATGTGAAATTTTACTTTATAGCGCTGCCAGACATCAATTAGTCTATGAAAAAATCTCTAAGGAACTTCAATCAGGGAACTTTGTAATCGCAGACAGGTATGTAGATTCTACAACGGCATATCAAGGATACGGTAGAAAAATTCCTATGAACTTCGTAAAACATGTTAACCGCATAGCAACAAATGGTTTAATGCCCAATATTACATTTTATTTAGATCTTGATCTCCTGGAATTAAGAAATAGAATTAAGAAATATAAAGGTTCCGTGGATAGATTAGAGACAGAGGGTAATGAATTTTATCAGCGTATACGTAAAGGATACTTGAAAATAGCCGAGCATGATAAAGATAGAGTAGTAATTATTAATGCTAAACAGGAAATCAATAAAATTCATACCGAAATTTGGGAATTTGTTAGGAAGATATTGAATTTATAAAAATAAACAGTATAGAAAGGCACGGATCTATGAGAAAAAATTATATTTTCATCTGCTTACTATCTTTGCTTATTATCTTAATTCCCCTGACAGATTATAATGAAAATTTACAGGCAGATGAAAACGCATACTATAAAAAAGTTACTAAAGGATTGAATTATTTTCAAAAGGTATATGAACGCGTTCAATCACACTATGTGGAAGAAATCGATCCTTATGAATTTGTAAAAGCCGGGATTGAAGGCATGCTTGGTACTCTGGATCCATACACGGTATTTATTGAAGATGAAGCCGATACGAGACTTCAAATAATTACCACAGGTAAATATGGCGGATTGGGAATGGAAATAGGCATGCGCAATAACCAGATTACCGTTATAAGTCCCATGGATAATTCGCCGGCAAAAAAGGCGGGTATTCGTGCCGGTGATATCATCTCTAAAATTAATGGTGAAGAGGTATCTTCGATTTCGCCGGATAAAATATCTAGACGTCTGCGTGGCCCTGTAGGGACTCAGATCGAAATTTCCATTAAAAGACCGGGATATGCTAATGAAATTACAATGACCTTAACACGTGCAGAAATCGTGATCGAAGACGTGACTTTTTTTGATTTTATTCAACCAGGAATTGCATATGTAAGGTTAACAGGATTTACCGAAAAAGCTGCTGCAGAATTAACTCAAGCTATAAACGACCTTAAGAAACGTCAAGAAATAAAAGCATTTATCCTGGATTTACGCGGTAATTCAGGTGGTCTGTTGGAATCCGCTGTCGAAGTTGCGGGCATATTTCTCCCAAAAGACACGCCAGTAGTCTCTACAAAAGGTTTTAGAGATGGAGAGAACACGTTTCCCACTCACTCTGATGCTATCTTACCTTACACTCCTTTAGCAGTTTTAGTTGACGGTGGAAGTGCCAGCGCATCAGAAATTGTTGCTGGAGCACTGCAGGATCTTGACCGCGCCATTCTTATCGGAACCCAGACATTTGGAAAGGGTTTAGTACAAAAGGTTTATAATATCGATAAAAATAGCAGCACTAAAGTGAAAGTTACAACTGCCAAATATTATATTCCGAGCGGCAGATGTGTGCAAAAACAAGATTATATCAAAAACCAACACTTACTTCTTAGCAATTTAACGGATTCGACCGTGCAAGGTAAGAGAGTTCCCTACTATACAAAAAATAAACGTATGGTTTTTGAGCATGGTGGAATAACACCGGATAAAATAATTGATCAGAATGACTTTGACTATATTATTACTGAGTTATGGAGACAGAGTTTATTCTTTAATTTTGCCGTGACATATCATCAAGAACATCCTGAATTAATAGGAAATCTGGAAATAAACCAACAAGTTTTTAATGATTTCATTGAATACGTGCGAAATAATAACTTCGATTATCAAATGGAAGGTGAGAATGAATTAAATAAATTTTCAGAAATCGCCAAAGAAAAACAGCTGGGTAACGAAATTGTAACGCGCACACTAGAACTTATTAATATGCTCAAAATGATCAAAGAAGAAGAAATAATAAATAACCGTGAAAAAATAATGGGAATTTTGCTCGAAGAATTAGCAGAAAAATATTATGGTAACAAAGAAAGGATAAAATATAGCCTGCGCTCTGATAAACAACTCTATGAAGCAATTGATATTTTGCTTAACTCGACTGAATATAAAAAGATTCTTGCAATCAATTGAATATAACTTTAAAATATATATTAGAATAAAAGGATTGATAGTATCAATCCTTTTTTTTATTTCCATTGATTAATTGCAGGTATGATAGATAAAACCAAGATAAACAGAAGCACTAGGATTCTTTTTAAGAATCTTGGTGAATTAGCAGATCAATTAGAGCAAAAAATATATGTAGTTGGCGGATATGTCCGTGATCTTGTTCTTGGAATTGATAATAAAGACATTGATTTTGTGGTAATTGGCGATGCTTTAAAATTTATCAAGGAATTCAAGAAAAAATATAAGACAGACTCTGTTGTTGTCTATCCTAAGTTTGGTACAGGTATGCTTAATTATGGTTCCTATAAGCTAGAATTTGTATCAGCTCGCAAAGAATTATACATGGAGGAATCCAGAAAACCTGAAGTAACAAAAGCAGATTTGATCTCTGATTTAAGTCGCAGGGATTTTACGATTAATGCCCTGGCAATGGATATTAGCAGCGCAAATTTTGGAACAATAATAGATCCCTTTAAAAGTCAGGATGATATATTCAGGAAAGTTATAAAAACCCCCTTAGAACCAGATCAAACATTTAGCGACGATCCCCTGAGGATGATGCGAGCTGTTCGTTTTGCCACCAGGTTATCATTTGCAATTGAAAGCAGGACTTTTGATGCAATCAAAGATACAGCCTGGAGACTAAAGATTGTGTCTCAAGAAAGAATCACCGATGAATTCAATAAAATTATGTTAGCCGAAAAACCCTCTATCGGATTTAAATTATTAGATTCATCTGGTCTATTATATATTTTTCTCCCCGAGCTGTTTCAAACAAAGGGTGTAGAGCAGCGCAATGAATATCATCATAAAGATGTTTTTTCCCATACACTTCAGGTGCTCGATCAACTCGCCAAAAGTACTGGTAAATTGGAATTACGCCTGGCAGCTATTTTCCACGATATTGCCAAACCAAGGACTAAAAATTTCGATGAAAAATCGGGTTGGACATTTTACGGTCACGAAATCGTTGGTGAAAAAATGACCAATAAGGTTTTAAGAAGAATGAAATATTCAAATCATATTATTAATTATGTAACAAAAATGGTTCGCCTTCATTTACGCCCTATGACCCTTGTTAGTGATGAAGTTACAGATTCTGCGATTAGACGACTTCTGCTATTAGCTGGAGATGAATTCGATGATCTCATGAAACTGTGCCAGGCCGATATCACTTCCAAAAATCCAAATAAAGTAAAGCGATACCTGCATAACTATGAAATTGTATTAAAAAAAGCAAAGGACGTTCAGGAAAAAGATCAATTACGCGCATTTAAAAGTCCAGTTGATGGGAATGAGATAATGAGAAGATTCGCATTGAAACCAGGCCCTCAAATTGGTATAATTAAAAAATTTATCGAGGAAGCCATTTTAGACGGAATCATTCCAAATGAACATGATCCAGCACTTAAGTATATGATAGAACACAAGGAAGAACTATTACATGAATAATACTCAGAAAAATCTTTTTAAACAGTCTTCTGTTTTTAAATGTGTTCATGATGCCCATCAGCAATTTAAATCACAGATGTCCCCGTTTCATATATTGGTGGAAAAACGATGTTACCCCGATGGATGTATATATTTTCAATGGAAATGCAAATTACTGGCAAAAAGAAAAAAGTGTTTTCGCAACTTCACCAAGGTAGGAAAGGAATGCTCAAATTGTAAATACTTTGTTGAAGAGAAAATTCATCAATATCCGGAGTTTATTGCCGGTAGTGATTACGGGATAAAATTCCTTGAGAAATTCCGGGCATTTGAAGAATGGATTGATGATCTGAAAAATAAACGAATTCTTTGTGAGGGATGTGTTTCTGAAGTAAAACCCGAATTTCTTATATATAAAAAAGGTGGTAAGATAACGCTAAGTTTGCGTGGATTTTTAGTGTGCTTTAAAGAAGGTTTTATTGATAACCTGTCTTTTGAAGATAAATTCTATTTAAGCATATCAAGCACTACACAAAATAACTTGTTGCTTAGAGAAGGTGACTCTCTTGAATTTCAGGCAAACTTGTTGTTAGACAGGGGACGTTTTAAATTTATCAAATCCGGACGTTTTGTCTTTTATGAAAGAGGTGATTCTGTACCTATTAAAAGGACCGATATTCTTGTGGCTCTGAAAACGTATACAATTCAGCCCAACCAACCACAAAAATGTCTAAATTGTAAACATGGAATCTTAGGAGATGTGGAAAGCGATCTACCGGGACCTAGAAGGATAGTAATATGTATGCAAGGTGTACAAAATTATAATTATTGCTCAATAGCAATATTAAACAATATGACCGAGCACTCCGATCAATGCGTTAATTACCAATGGAGTAATATGTCTTGCAAACACACACTCTAAATATTAAGGCTAAAATGTGACACTATATTTTATTAAAAAAAAATGGCTCCGTATTTTAACCTTTCTTTTGACCTTGTGGATACTAGGAATTCTTATTGCACCACTCATGGTTATATCTGGAAATAAAATACTTATATCTATATCAGATTATTTGTATTTTTTTTATAAACCTACTTGTCATCAGGACCCACAAAGATCTTTTCCCATAGCGGGTCACCATATTTGCGTCTGCGTAAGATGTTTTGCCATATATCTGGCTGGTCTTGCATTAACCGTTTACTACTATTCAAAAAAGACCATAAAAATATGGACCTCAGTGCGTTATACCCTTTTGATATTACCAGCGCTCTGCGATTTTATGCTAGAGAAAGTAGCTATTTACCAAAATATAAAGTTTGTTCGTTTTGGTACTGGTATAATACTGGGCATTGCTCTTTTTCATTTACTGATTATAGGTACAAGTACTTGCGCTAAACCACAGCACCGTAACTAATCTGGAGATGCTCTCATGGAAAATCAACGTATTATTATATCAGGATTATTGGGTGGTACCTTGGCCGCTATTCTGAATTCTGTGCCTGTACTCAACTTTATTAATTGCTTTTGTTGTTTAGGTATTATGCTCGGAGGTGCACTAGCTCTCATTTATTTTGACCGAAGTTTAGCAATACGCGAATATTTAAATCCTGCAATTGCCGTAACAATAGGAATTACGAGCGGTATCATCGGAGCCTTTATTTCATTGGGTATTGAATGGATAATGTTCGTTAATTTTGGACATTGGGAATTAGAATTGCTCCAAAAAATGATTGAAAACATGGAAGATATACCAGAATATTTTGAAAAAATTCTTATTGAATTGGAAAATGAATTACATGCAGGATTTCGTTGGACAGCGATACTTTTCAGAAATTTAATATTGATGCCTATTTTTTGCCTTTTTGGCTCCTTAATTACACGGACGATTCTGAACAAAAATCGCATCCCTCAGGGATAACCATGGGATAAAACTTAAAATCAAAACATATCTAAATCTAACAAAAAAAATATATACTCATTTCGTTAATATAGAGTTATAGATCCAAAAACAATTGACGATTTGATGAAAATTTTATGCTTTGATTGTTGATAACTCTCCTCTATGAAATCAAGATTGGGAAAGAATCCCTCACGTTTCTCATCCTTAACGTTAAGATCACCAATGACGGCATTAGCACTGACCTTCAGAGGATAGTTTTTGTTTGAGATAATGGTAATATCTCCGAAAACACCACTTATATATAATTGAGACTCATCTTGCATAATTTTAATATTAGAAAGATCCAATTTAATATCACCAAAAACATTATTTATTGTTCCTCCTAAAAAATTATCTGATGAAACATTGATGGCAATATCTCCAAAAACATTGCTTTCAGATATTCTATCTCTGGTACTTTTAGTGACATCTCCCGATTCATGTATCTCCTGTTCTGAAATAATATGTGCTTTTCTTTTGTCAAGTATAATCTTTATCCCAACAACGATTAAAATTACTGGCCAAAATGTTGAAATAAAATATCCGAAATGCATGATTCTAAGACTATCCAAAAGGAATATCACACCAATAAGAATTAAAATAATTCCCCAAGTCCATGAACTATCTCTTCTCATCTTATCCATCCTTCTCTTATATTCATAAAATTAGATTATTACAATAAATTAACAAGGGACTGATAATGTTCCAATAATTTTTTACAATATTGCGACTCAAATTTTTAAAAGTTAAATTTCGGATCATGATTTATAATCAAATAACTCCGCTGGCTTCTCTAATCTTACGCTTTTATGCTAAGTGCTTTACATTTCCATATGAGGAAATGAATTATGAATTACAGCATCAATATAGAGTTATCGAAAGAGAAGCGGTTACGGAGGAAGAGACTAACCACGTAGACCAAATCTTAACAATCATTAATTATTATCAAGGTGCAGAAATAAAAGATCTTCGCGATGATTATGTGAACCTTTTCACCAGTAATCAAGATGTGAAAGCACCTTGTCCCATGATTGCTAGCGAATTTCTATCCATGTATGCCAGCCACTATGATCCGGATAAAATTAGCGACTCAATTTGGGAAAGTGGTATTCCGATCAATCCTGATGAACCAATCGATTCCATTCTAAATTACTTAGAATATCTCTCTTTACTTTGCCAAGAATATTCTGAATCTGAAGAAAAGTACTTTAATGTTGAATTATTTCTCAAAGAACATATTTTAATATGGATTCCTCAATTTTGTGAAGCTCTTTATAAAGTTGCACAGGTAGAATTCTATCGTGAAGTTGCTGCGGGTTTAAAAAACTATCTTTTTTCTTTACAATAACGATGGTTTTATATCTTATGGTACCTAAAATAAAAGTATAAAGAAATCATGAAAGAAATATGTTTTATATTTCTAATAGCACGATTAATTTTTTCTATTAATACAGAAATGGCTGGATTTTCACAGACATCATCTTCTAAAAATTATAATTCTGAGCTTCAGATATATGGTGATACATTGAGGAAAGTAGATTTTCAGTCTTACGTAAAAGATCCAGTTTATTTAGATTCCCTCAATCAATATATAATCCAGTCCATTGCTGATAGTGCTTTCCCTGGATGTGCCATTGCAGTAGGATACCAAGGAAAATTGATCATGCAAAAAGCATTTGGACATCAAACTTATAACCCGGGATCAAAAGAGGTGAAGTCAAATTCAATCTTTGATCTTGCTTCCCTTACAAAAGTTGTGGCAACTACTACATCATTCATGATACTTTATGAAAGAGGTAAGGTGTCGCTTAACGAACAGGTACAAAATCTAATTCCTGATTTCAGCGGAAAAAATAAAGACCTTGTCACAATTCGTCATCTATTAACACATACATCTGGGCTTCCTGCTTGGAAAAGATTATACCTCGAAACTTCAGGTAAAGATAATTTTTTCCATGAAATATGTATTACTGATTTAGAATATGTTCCTGGTACGAAAACAATTTATAGCGACCTCGGCATGATATTAACGCAGAGAATTATTGAAACTATTGCCCAACAACCTTTAGACCAATTTTTCTATGAGAATATTGCATACCCTTTGGAAATGAGACGTACATTTTTTAATCCCGACCGTACATTGCTGCCCGAAATTATACCAACAGAAATAAGCCCCTGGCATAAAAAATTGGTCCATGGTTATGTACATGATGAGAATAGTTATGCTATGGGTGGCATTGCAGGTCATGCCGGCCTTTTTAGCACAGCTGAAGACCTCGCTATATTTTGTCAGATGTATTTAAATGGAGGCGCTTATAAGCATAGTCGTATTCTACAACCAGAAACCATATCTTTATTTACTTCGCGTCAAAATATAGAGGAAGGTAGTACCCGGGCCCTGGGTTGGGATACCCGCTCCGATCTTGGAAGTTCCAGTGGAAAATACATGTCCAATCGTGCATTTGGCCACACCGGTTTCACAGGAACATCTATATGGCTGGATCCTGTAAATCATATCTTTGTTGTATTTCTTACAAATCGTGTACATCCAACTCGAGAGAATCAAAAAATATATCACGCGCGGACTAATGTTCATGACTATATTATGAAAGCTATCTTAGACATATCTCATTTTGATCAATAGAATTAATTTTATCTTTCACTCAATTTATTACTGCCATAATTTAAGTTTTATAAAAAAAATTCGATAAATATAGTAACAAGGATTAAGGAAAATCCCCACTTTAACTCCTATGATCCAGAATATTGGTTTTAGAAAATAAGTAAATATATTTGCTATGATTAAAACGATAATACATATATTACTCCTTGTGATAGTAGCTGTATCACCACTTCTCTATTATTTAATAGAAAGCTACATACCTAATTATACTGACAAACCACTTATTTATGATATTATATATTTACTTCCTTATTTACTTTTTTTTCTCGCAGCCTTTTTAGGAATTAGACTAAATCAAACCCGTATTTTTTTTATCACAATCTTATGGTTAATCACATATGCAATTATTAGCCAATCTATCGTAAGCATATTGGGAGAATTTCCTATTGAAACATTTACAAAATCCTTAGCTATTATTCTGCCAATAATTGTGATACTACTATTCGCCATTCGCGAGGGACAACTCATTGGTTTTGTAGGTTTTTTAAGAAGTCTAATCATTGTAATTTCACTTGGAGTGTGTCTTTGGATATCCAATAATCCCTCCCCCCTAACGAATGCTGTATTATCAGCAAGAATATTTATGAATATGGAAAGCACACATTTACCTGATTTACTCTTATTAACCCTTGGTGCATTAATACTCTTCTTTTTCCTTAAACCTGACACATCCATAATACCTTTTAAATTGGCAACTGCCGTCGTATTCTTACCAATGTTGTTTACCTTAAATATATCTGCTGGAGAAGATGGTCTAACATTACAGGCAAAGACCTTTAATTCAATATCATTTGCTATCATGGGACTTATTTTTTTACATGCTATATATAAATTATACTGGCAGAAAGTCTATATTGACGAGCTAACTAACGTGGCAAATCGCAGGGCATTTGATGAATATCTACATAAACTGGGAAGAAAGTATGCCATTGCCATGGTGGATATTGATCATTTCAAGAAATTTAATGACCAATATGGACATACAGAAGGTGATAATGTGTTGCGTTTTGTTGCTAAACATCTGAGTGAACAAAGTGGAGCACATGTGTTTCGTTATGGAGGCGAGGAATTTGCATTAATATACCGCGGAGTTGATGTAAAAAATATTTTCTGGCTTGTTGATCATATGCGAGAGAGATTAGCCAAAAGTGATTTTTTTATTCGTGTTGCAGATAATATTAGAAAAAAAGAATCTGCAGAAGATCGTGGAAAGAAAAAACGAAAAACCAAAAAAGTCAACGTAACGTTAAGTGTTGGCCTGGCACAAAGGACCGCTGCACTCAGAATCCCTGGTGATGTTATAAGCGCTGCAGATAAGGCCCTCTATGCTGCAAAGAATAAAGGGAGAAATATTTGCGTTAAAGCACGAATTAGTTAACTGTTAATCTTACTTTTTTATATCCTTTTTTTCCTCTATACTAATTATTCCGGGAAGTATAATTACCGTAGTAAGAAAACATGCTGCCACACCAATAAATAGAGCTCCGCCTAGTTGACCAAATCCACGCCAAATTGAGAAAATTAACGAACCAAAAGCCAGCATAGTTGTAAGTGAAGTAAGCAAGATTGCCTTTCCTGTGCTGGCAAATACAATTCTTACTTTTCCTTTCCCTTCAATTTTCCAACGATGGACAATATGTACACCGTCATCAATTCCAATTCCCAGAATCATGGGCAATCCCATTACGTTCATTACGGTTAATTGCATACCAGTAAGATACATTATTCCAACCATCCAAAAGATCCCAATTGCTAACGGAATCATTGCGATTAAAGTATAACGCGTACTGCGAAAATCTATCCACAGCAAGGCAAAAACGATAATTATAGTTAATACTACAGCATTTCGGCCGTCTCCACCTATAATTTCGATCAATGCTCGGAAAACCGGAGGCATGCCAGTAGCACGATCAGTAACACGTTCCAAATCATCAACAAACCGTTCAAAAAACTCTGCATCTTGCCATATATTTCCAGCAGGAAAAACTGTTACCAGAAATTGATCTCTGCGCTTGTTACTATACCTATCTAAAATAGTGACTGGAAGTTCATCCAGTTCAATTGATTCAGTGGAACACATTTTTAAGACACCTTCCTTGTAGGAAGGTGCAAAATCCCTCTGAAATCTGCTTAACTCTTCTATAACATCATAATTTTCAGAGGACAGTATTTGTTGCAATTCCCTGATAATGTTGCAGGATTGTGGCACTAATGGGTCACCTACTATTTCTTTGCATTTGTTATCCACTTTATCCTGACCACCCAGATAGGCCATATCCTGCATTTCTATAACATTCATCTCTAAGCGCTGAATCTGTTGAAACATATCATTAATATCGGCAAGCGATAAATTTTCACGGATTGCACAATTGAGGATGGTTTGCTTTATATCCCTAATGTATGGGATACGTTTTCGCTGTTGTTCAGCGGATGGGAGATATATTGAAATATCCTCTGTGATAGCGACGGAGCCCATTTGACGATATTTTTTCGCGAATTCACGCGATTGATTAACATTGTCAGCTAAAACAAGCGCATAATCCATACCTAAATCGAATTTATCTATAATAGTATCTTGCAGATTTATTGAAGTTAACCCTTCGGGTTCTATGTTCATGTAGTTGTGATCAAAGGTTATATTAAATGCTGACCATATTAAACCCAATGTTATAATTAAAGAAAAAGCCAGTGTAAAAACAAAATGCTTATAAAAAAATTGTGCAGTAATTCCCAAAGAACGAAAAGAAATATCCCGGGGTGATTTACTCTTTTGTGTTTTTTTCTTCTTATATTTCTTCTCAATAAGGCGTTCCCTAAAAACCAACATAACTGGTAGGAAAAGGAAGGTTGCAAAGAGAATGGCCATCAGACCTGTACCCGTAACCAGCCCCATTTCTTTCATGCCCCGAGAGCTGCTGATTACCATCGTTAAAAAGGCACAAGCGGTGGTAAATGCCCCTGTCAGAACACCCCTACCACTTTTTAAAAATGTCTTTGTTAGTGCGTCAATGATATTATCACCCACTGCACGCCACTCGGTAAATCCAGAAATAATATGAATCGAAAAATCAATGCCTAAACCTAATAATATTACGGTCATCATTTGTGTCATAATATTCAACTGCCCTATGGTAATAGCTGTTATCCCAATTGCCCATATTATTCCTATGATCAGATTAAACAACGCCATAAGGGGTGCTAACCACATTCTCAAAGAAACTATCAACAATAATAGAATGGCGATAATGGCAATTATAGAAGTATAACCCAAGCTTTGAGTAGAGTAAACCATTTCATCACGTCCAATAGCTATCATTCCTGTCAGGCCAGCTCGTACATCAGGATAGTCCTGTAACAAATCGTCTAAAACCGCTTGAACGGAATCGGTACCTCTCACCAGTAGTTCTGTATCCATCATTGTAAAATTTGGAATTACATTAAGCATTAATGTCGTCTTATCATAGGATAAAAGATAAGGTTCACCAAAGAGTATTTTTTCTGCTAATGCTTGTGCCTCGTGTGATGAAACTTTTTCCTTTTTAGCATATTTTTGCATCAGAAGAATTAAACTTTGAATTCCATCAAGAAAAACAACAGCCTGATCTTCCTTCTCACGCGTTGAAATAGACTCGCTTTGTCCCACATATTCTTTTTCCATGGCCACATTTATATTATATAACAGTTCGGTCAAATTGGGATTGGTAAAAATATCATTTATATTTTTTAAATCGTCTTCCTTGATAAGCATGAGACCATGGTTACGTAAAAAATCAATCTCACTTTTATAGTCAACGCGTCGAATTAAGCGTCGATCTTTTTGAGATTCTAATCCCTCACCAGAGTTAGTTTGACCGCTATCAACTATATTTAATAGTCGCGGTGCCAGATCATCTGCGAATTGCTTGATTTGCTTTTCTTCTCCCTGAACAATAACTACAATACTCGTAGAGCTGACAAATTCTTCAATAATTTTATTGAACTGAATCGTTCTCTTATCACCCGATGGTAGTAGATCTGACCAGCGCATTGTTAGGCTTAATTGCTCTGAGAATACACCGAACAACAAAGTAAGAAGTACAACTAAAATCAGCATACGCCAGGGATGATTAGCATGCCAGAATGCTAACTTTATTAACAATTTTTCTCTCATCGTTATACTCCCAGATTATCAGTCGACAGGGTTAAGGGATACAAGATATCATAAATATTAACTATTAAAATATGCAAAATAAATATAATCTAAAAGCTATTCATATCATTACATGACCATTTAAGACCTATTTTTGATATAAAAGAACAGATTTGATAAATATTGATTTGAAATTCTTTTTTTATCGCTTTATATTTGGCTTTCAAAGAGGATTTTATATGCTTGCTTATACTGTTCATCTTCATTGCCATAGTATTCGGAGAGCGGGTTATGTCTAATCTTAGATGATTTTCCGAAGATAAATAAAAAGAGTAGACAAAACCCGATTTACTGAGAATCGGGTTTTTTTATTTCAAAAATATCAAATTTAGAGATTGCTATCATGTTAACTTTAGCCATTCAAAAATCAGGCCGATTAAATGAAAAAACTTTACAAATGCTCACCGAGGCAGGTATCATACTCGACAATGGTGGTAAAACGAAATTACAACTAAGAGCAAAAAATTTTCCCCTCCAAATTCTTTACCTGCGAGATGATGACATTCCAGAATGTATTGCGGATCAAATTGCTGATGCGGGTGTTGTTGGTGAAAATATTTACCATGAAAAGGGCCATAATTTAAAAATTTGTGAACGACTGGGCTTTGCCAAATGCCGGCTTTCTGTTGCGATCCCTAAAAACATGACTTATTCATCAATTAAAGATATTAACGGTTTAAAGATTGCCACATCATTTCCTAATATTCTTAGCAAATACTTAAACGAACAGGGTATTTCAGCTACAATTCATGAAATCAAAGGTTCTGTGGAGATAGCACCCGGGATTGGTCTCTCCGATGCCATTTTTGATATTGTTAGCTCGGGCAGTACTTTACTGAGCAATGGACTGAAGGAAGCTCAAGTGGTACTTCATTCCGAAGCCGTTTTACTTCAACATCCTTTACTGAACGATGAAAAAACGCACATCCTTGAGAGATTATGTTTCAGAATTCGCGCTGTGAATAAGGCAATAAATTATAAATATATTTTACTCAACGCACCAAATAAATCCATAGAAACAATATGCCAAATTCTACCAGGAATGAAAAGTCCTACCATCGTACCGTTAGCTCTTGAAGGTTGGAGCTCACTCCATTCTGTTATTCGCGAAGATGACTTTTGGGAGATTATCGAAAATTTAAAATCAGCCGGTGCAGAAGGTATTCTTGTCGTACCTATTGAAAAAATGATTATTTAATCAGCGTTTATAAGGTGTCTAAATGCGAGAATTTCTTTATCCAGAAGAATCCACCTGGCCTGAGCTAATTAAAAGGCCTTCTCAGAATATCATGCAGCTTGAACAGGAAGTTAAACCTATTCTAAAAGATGTGAAAGAGAGGGGTGATGAAGCACTTAAATATTACTCAAAACAATTTGATCAAGTTGAAGCGAAAAGTCTGATAGTATCAGTTTATGAAATCAATCAAGCGCAAAAAAAAGTAAATCCTGCATTAAAACAAGCCATTCGGCTCGCTTCTCAAAACATTGAAAAGTTTCATAGAGCTCAAAAAGAAACCGTCACACGCATTGAAACTCAACCCGGCATACTGTGCTGGCAAAAAAGCGTCCCCATTGAAAGAATCGGATTATACATACCAGGGGGAACAGCTCCTCTTTTTTCCACAGTATTAATGTTAGGGATTCCGGCTAAAATTGCCGGATGTAGTGAAATCGTTTTATGTACTCCCCCTGACAGAAAAGGAGAAGTTGATGGTTCCATCTTATATGCAGCTCATAGTGTGGGTATCCAGAGGATTTATAAAGTTGGCGGAGCTCAAGCTATTGCAGCCATGGCATATGGCACTGAAAGCATTCCCGCAGTGTATAAAATATTTGGTCCTGGTAATCAGTATGTAACGATGGCTAAATTATTGATTAGCCTTGAGTGTGTGGCCATTGATATGCCTGCCGGACCTTCTGAAGTTGCTATTATAGCCGACCACAGCGCAGAACCAGACGTTATAGCAGCTGATTTATTATCCCAGGCTGAACATGGCAGTGATAGCCAGGTTCTTTTGGTTTCCACCCACGCACCACTGTTGGCTCAAGTGAAAGAATCAATACTATTTCAACTCGTTGAGTTGCCTAGAAAAAAAATCGCTGAAGCTGCTTTAAGAAACAGTATCTTAGTGTTGCTTGATAACGTCTCGTTAGCGCTTAAATTTGTAAACATGTATGCTCCGGAACATCTGATAATAATGACGGAAGGACCTCAGAAAATTGCTGATAAGGTCCAGAATGCCGGATCAGTATTCTTAGGTAAATATGCACCAGAATCTGCGGGTGATTACGCATCGGGAACAAATCATACCCTGCCTACTAATGCAATGGCCCGGAGTTTTAGCGGTATTTCGCTTGATAGCTTCATGAAAAAAATTACTTTTCAAGACATTTCACCTGAAGGACTTAAAAACATCGCTTCAGCGATTGTGACGATGGCTGAAGCAGAACAGCTTCAAGCACATAAAAGAGCAGTAGAAATGCGACTTGAAAAACTGAATGATAGGTTAGATAATGAATATCGATGATTTGGTTAGAGAAAACATACGCAACCTGATACCCTACACATCGGCAAGAAGTGAGCATAGTAACACAACAGGTATATTATTAGATGCCAATGAGAATTCTATCGGCTCAACGGTAAAAAAGGGATTAAACCGTTATCCTGATCCCCTGCAACATAGATTAAAGGAAAAACTCGCTTTACAAAAAAGGATTAATGAGGATCAACTATTTTTAGGAAATGGCAGCGACGAAGCAATTGATCTGCTAATTAGAGCGTTTTGCATACCGGGTGAAGATAAAATTCTAATCACACCACCGACCTATGGCATATATGCAGTTTATGCTGAAATTAATGATATACAGGTTCTGAAAATACCGTTAAACGAGCAGTATGATTTAAATATAGATAATATTATTGAAAGGATTGACAGAAATACTAAACTGATCTTTTTTTGTTCTCCTAATAATCCAACAGGTAATTGTCTGAATCACGAAGCTATTTTAAAGATACTCAAGCACTTTCACGGTATCACTGTAATAGATGAAGCATATCTCGATTTCGCAAACGAAACCACCTGGATTAATTCATTGGATCAATTCGAAAAATTGGTTGTATTACAAACATTTTCAAAAGCATGGGGCCTGGCTAATATTCGTTTGGGCATGGCATTTGCAAATCCACACATCATCCAGATACTTAATCGTATAAAATATCCGTATAATATAAATGGACTAACTCAGCATCTCGCATTACAGGCGCTTAAAAACAGTGATAAAAAGGAGCGTATGGTTTCTCAAATTATTGAGCAAAGAGAATATTTACGAAGCAAATTATATCATCTTCCTATAGTAAAAAAAATATACCCTTCACAAGCAAATTTTTTATTAATAAAATTCTTCTCTGCTCGTGAAGTTTATAACTATTTAATAAAAAGCAATATTATTGTCAGGGATCGCTCAAATGTAATACTATGCGATAATTGTCTGCGCATCACCGTTGGCTCCCGGGAAGAAAATGAACTACTTATTAGGACGCTAAAAAAAATGGAAAAGAAACAATGAAGAAAGTATTATTTATAGACCGCGATGGTACTATATTAATCGAACCACCTGACGAACAGATCGATTCATTTGAAAAAATGGAATTTTATCCGGGTGTCATTACAAACCTTAGCCGGATTAAAAATGAACTCGATTACGAATTGGTCATGGTTACAAATCAGGATGGGCTTGGAACCGATTCTTTTCCAGAAGATACATTCTGGCCCGTGCACAATAAAATGTTATTAATCCTTAAAAACGAAGGCATTGAATTTGACCAAATTCTGATAGATCGAACATTTCCCCATGAAAATGCCCCCTCCAGAAAACCGGGAATAGCTTTATTAGGTGGATATCTTGATGGGGAATACGATCTTGCCAATTCCTATGTCATAGGAGATCGAAAAGCGGATATAAAATTGGCAAAAAATTTGGGAGCTAAATCTATTTTGATTAATGATAAATCACTTCCCGGCGCAGATTTTACAACAAAAGATTGGAGTGAAGTTTATCTCTACCTACGTCTTCCCCAACGCATTATCGAAATTAAAAGGAAAAGCAAGGAAACTGATATCCGCATGACAATCAATCTTGATGGTGTGGGAAAATCAAAGATTCATAGTAAATTGGGTTTCCTGAACCACATGCTTGAATTATTCGCACAACATGCTTCCTTTGACCTTTATGCTAATATAAAGGGAGATTTACATGTCGATGAACATCATACCATTGAAGACACGGCAATTGTTTTAGGAGAGGCATTATCGAAAGCTTTAGGAGATAAATCAGGAATAGAAAGATACGGTTTCCTATTGCCAATGGATGAATCACTGGCATCAGTTGCCATTGACTTCTCAGGAAGAAGTACGCTTGTATGGAAAGTTAAATTTCGTCGTGAACACATCGGTGATTTACCCAGTGAGATGTTTTACCATTTTTTTAAGTCTTTTTGTGAGCATGCCAAATGTAATCTTTATATAAAAGCTAAAGGCAAAAATGAGCATCATAAAATCGAGGCCATCTTTAAAGCTGTCGCCTGTTGTATAAAAATGGCTATGAGACGTAATGTGGAAAATTTACAAATACCAAGCACCAAAGGGATCCTATGAAAATCGTATTAATACGATATAACGCAGGAAACATCCACTCTGTACGTCTTGCTCTGAACCGCCTTGGTAGTAAACCTATGGTAAGTGATGACCCTGAGATTATCCTTACTGCGGATAAAGTAATATTTCCAGGAGTTGGTGAAGCGAGCTCTGCTATGAAATATTTGCACGAAAAAAAAATAACCGATTTACTACCAAAATTAAAACAACCCGTTCTCGGTATTTGCTTGGGTTTACAACTCATGTGTCGTTATAGCGAAGAAAACGATACAAAGTGCCTTGGCATATTCGATGTTAATGTAAAAAAATTCCCTCCCAGCGATAAGATACCCCATATGGGGTGGAATACCGTTTTTAATTTAACCGGCCCTCTTTTTAGCAATATTGATCAAAAAAGTTATGTTTATTTCGTACACAGCTACTTCGCTCAAATTAGCACTAATACGGTTGCGATATCTGAATATATTTTCAATTTTAGCTCAGCCTTACAAAAAGATAATTTTTTTGCTGTGCAGTTCCATCCTGAAAAGAGTGGTGTGATTGGCGAACGACTTTTAAGAAATTTTATATCATTATGAGTGTCATTATACCAGCCATGGACATCATTGAAGGAAAATGTGTACGTTTGGTACAGGGAAATTTTAATCTAAAAAAGGTATATGACACTGACCCTTTGGATATGGCGAAATATTTTGAAGATCAGGGATTCCAGCATTTACATGTGGTAGATTTGGATGGAGCAAGAAAAAAGACAATTATCAACTGGAAAATTCTCGAAAGCATTACAAAAAATACTTCATTAAAAGTTGATTTTGGAGGTGGTATCTATCATGAAAGCGATATCAATCTTGCCTTCCAATGCGGTACTCAGCAAGTTACCGTGGGAAGTATTGCCGCATTAAATGAAAACCTTACTCTATCCTGGCTAAAAAAATATGGCAGCGATAAAATAATACTGGGGGCAGATACCCGTAACGAAAAAATTTGTATTTCCGGTTGGCAGGAAGAAACACAGCTCGACTTGATTGGTTTTCTTTCAAAGTATTATGAGAAGGGTATACAATATACCATTTGTACAGATATTCAAAGAGACGGTGCATTACAGGGGCCGGCTATTAATCTTTATCACAAAATTAAACTAAAGTTGCCTGGACTGTACTTGATCGCCAGTGGCGGTGTAAGTACTATTGCTGATATTCATACTCTAAACCGTTTAGGTGTTGAAGGGATTATAATTGGTAAAGCATTATATGAAGGAAAAATCAAAGTTCAAGATTTAAAGGTATATTAATGTTAACCAAACGCATTATACCTTGCTTAGACATAAAAGATGGACAAACGGTAAAAGGTGTTAATTTTGTTAATATCCGAAATGCCGGTGATCCCGTGGAACTGGGGAAAGTGTATGCTGAACAGGGGGCAGATGAACTGGTATTCCTTGATATTACAGCTACGGTTGAGAATCGAAGTACTTTTGCTCAATTGGTAAAAAAAATTGCTCTAAACATTAATATTCCTTTTACAGTTGGTGGTGGTATTCGTAATGAAAGTGATGTTTCTAGCTTATTAGATGCCGGTGCTGATAAAATTACCATAAATTCAGCCGCTGTTTCCAATCCAAAATTAATAGATATATTAGCCAACAGTTTTGGAAGTCAGTGCGTGGTTTTGGCTATTGATGCTAAAAATATCTCAAATAAGTGGTTCGTCTATGTTCATGGGGGGCGAATACGCACCGATATAAACGCTATTGCCTGGGCAGCAGAGGGCGTCTCCCGTGGAGCAGGTGAAATTTTACTTACCTC
>SMTZ1_10001532_pt1 | contig 23333 bp, 13 predicted proteins | sample DeeMarSWOR136_30_FD_25667 | JGI IMG/M metagenome (IMG submission 25667) | reverse complement strand
TACGGGCAAAGCTGGAAAATTCGTTTACAAGACGCTTTAATCCCTCGACCTGATTAATTATCATATCAGTGCACTCCTCAAAAACCTTCCCGTCTCCCTTGCTTAGCATATGCCCATACTTCTTTTTAAGTCTCTGGGCGGAAAGCTGTATGGGAGTAAGAGGATTCTTGACCTCGTGCGCAATACGTCTTGCAACATCCCGCCATGCTGCCATTCTCTGGGCCCTCTCGATCTCGCTTAAATCATCGAACACGGCTACCAGACCCGAATATTTCCCCTGATCATCACGGAGCATATTAATAGATACCAGCAAAGTTAAACTCTTCTTGCCTGCTGAAAGGATTACCTGTTTCTGAACAAATCCTCTTCTCAGAAGGGTTCTATCCTCAAGCAAATCCTTGATCACTTTTACCTGTTCCCGATCCATTATATCCTTATAATTTTTTCCTATAACGTTTTCAGCATTTATGCCCAGCATCTCCTGGGCGGATTTATTTATGGTTAAAATTCTTCCTTCATTATCCGCAGAGATCACCCCGGCAGCGACATTGGCGAGGACAATCTCCATATAAAGACGTCTCCGTTCTATCTCGATATTGCTACTTATCAGCTCCTCGTTGGTCTCCTCCAACTGTTTTTTGCTGTCCTTAAGATCAAGGGTCATCCTGTTGAAGGAGTTTACGAGCACGCCGATCTCATCGGAGGCCTCCAGATCGATAAAAAAGTCATAATCACCCGAGGCGATGCGTTCCGTCCCCTCGGCCAGCTCCTGGATGGGGACCGTGATGCCTTTTGAAAGGTAAAATCCGAACCAGACAGAAGTAAAGATAATTAGGAGGGTCACTATTGAAAGCATAATCATATAGCTTATCTTCATGGGATTTTTTAATATCTTCAACTCATTGTACTCTTCCAGCCCGCTTGATATACCCTCTAGGCGGTTTACATAAAGTTCAGGGATAAATTTACCGAGCGCGATTAGACCTACTATCTCCTTAGATTCAGTTCCTGAAAAGATTGGCACTATGACGCTGATTAGGTCTCCATGGGCGGAAGACTGGCGATCTTTAACGTCAGTCCCTTTGTCAAAACTTTCCTGAAGGGCCTTTTTGTTGGTATCTTCAAAACTGCTCAAGTCCGTATTATCGTCCGCTGAGAAGGCGGTCAGCTCCATCTTTTGAGAAAAAACCCTTACTGAGGCGAGATTGTACTCTATACGTTTTTCACTTATGAACTTCTCAAGCTCGTCATGTTTTGATGACTGCATATAACCGTTATATGTAATCAGGCCGCTAAGATTGTTTCCAAAGAAGATAATCTCATTATATATATCCTGTTCATAACTCTGTCCCACTTCAACCGAATTTGTAAGGGACCTCTCTATCGGGATGTTGTACCAGTATTCAATGGAAGTAGAAATAAACTGTACGGAAACAAAGAAGAGGATAATGGTCGGCAGGAGCGAGAGTGTCATAAAGGCCAGGACGAGCTTGGTTCTGAGTTTCGCCCCCATTATATTCTTTTTCCTCTCAAAGAACAGCTTAACAAGGTTCCTTAAGGTAAGGAAAAGCAGGAGAAGGAGCAGAATAACATTAATATTTATAAGGGCAAAGACAAGAATACTGCTGGATACGGGAAGATCCAGTCCGAGATCAAAGACCCTGATCCCAAGATAAGACAGGCCAAGGACAACAAGAACGAGGCACGCGATAATAATCCGTTCCCTGTGGCGTCTTTTAATATCCTCTTTTTCTATCTCCAGATAGCTTTTAATATTTGCCAAATATCCTGAGCCCCCTGAAATGCCTGAAATTGACCTCGGCCTCTCTGATGAACAGCATTGGATAACTTAAATAATATTGGGAGGTTATTATGTATTCTTGATTAAATATGATAGCCAAGAGATCAGAGAAATGCAACAGTTATATACCTCATGATCCGTTCAATGCACAAGGCGCCGCTGCCCGAGGCTTTCGGTTTTTTTCTCCTGAAGGTGTGAGATGAATCTTAACTGATCCGGTTGGGAATCTGGTATTTTGGTTATACCAATTAGGCTGGAACGTGCTCCAACGGACCAAAAACAGGTATTTTCACACTTTCCTTAGTGGCTTCATGAGGCCTTTCTATGGTCAATCTCTTCCAGTATCTTTCATTGGCAACCAGTTTTTTCAACATGGCCTGGTTAAGAGAATGTCCTGATTTTTGAACATGGAAATGTCCGATAATCGGTGAACCTAAAATGGCGAGGTCCCCTATAAAATCGAGGATCTTATGCCTTACAAATTCGTCCTTATACCTGAGTCCATCCTCATTAAGTACCCTGAAACCATCTATTACTATGGCATTGTCCAACGATCCGCCCTTAGCCAAACCCGCATCTCTTAACGCCTTTATATCCTGTAAAAAGCCGAAAGTGCGTGCCCTGCTTATTTCTGTGATAAAATCCTTTCCGGAAAAGCGTAATTCATATTTCTGTTTATTTATCAGGGGATGATGGAAATCCACAGTAAAGGATATCTTAAGCTCTTTAGACGGTTTTATGGATATAGACCGGTTTCCTTCCTGGATCTTGAGACTCTTCTTAATCACAATAAACTCTTTGGATTTCTTTTGTTCCTTGATGCCAGCGCTTTTTAAAAGGAAAATAAACGGGGCTGAACTCCCATCCATAATGGGGACTTCGGGGCCATCAACCTCCACCAGGGCGTTATCAATCCCACATCCAAAAAAGGCCGCCATCAAATGCTCAATCGTTGATACCTTGTTTCCATTACTGCCGATCGTTGTGGACATGTTGGTATCAACCACGTTTTCAAAATGGGCCTTAATAGTTCGACGCCCCGGGAGGTCTTTTCTTAGAAACCTTATCCCGCTGTCAGGAGGGGCTGGCTTGATTGTTAAATTGACCTTTTTACCTGAGTGTAACCCAATTCCGGTACAACTTATAATGTCCCGTATTGTCCGTTGTCTGTATCCCACATCTAACTCCATATCAAATAAGATTAAATTCCTAAGAATTTCCATATAGATATTGCAATTAGTATGCCATTTCAGATATTAATATATGACTTATATCTATCACCTTTAAATTATTATATATTTTCATACTTATGCCTTGTTTATATCTAAAGATCCTGTCTTATATTGGCCATAAGGTGTGTTTTATTCACCACACCTTGGCAGTATGAGGAAAGGCTTAATAATCAACAATTAAGCTTTTCCCTTGTCTCAAAACGGCTTCGCTTGTATGATAACAGAGTAATTTCTAAAAAAAATAAAAACCATGAAATTTTTTAATTTAATTATAAGGCGAGGATTCGTCAATCTGCTTTTTATGTCTTTAATTACAGCGGGTTTATGTGGTTGCTATCCCTCACTTAAAGAGGCTGCCCAAAGGCCTGAACAGGCACTCATCCCTGTTAAGCATTTATACCCCAAATTCTATGATGACATGGATCTTGCCTCCCTTGTCAATGCTTTAGAAATGAACCTTAGATATCTGGACAGGCTTGATCCGGAATATCTTTTTTCTTACGGACCACACAAGTTTTCATGCCGGCAGGTCCGTGAAAGCCAGGAGGCCTTTTTAAGACTAATTTTAAACATCCATGATCCGAAACAATTAAATAGAGAGATCAAAAAAAAATTCAATATCTACAGGGCCGCGGGACGTGTTGGAAACCGGCACGTCCTCTTTACCGGCTATTTTGAACCTGTATTCAAGGCAACCCTAACTCCCGACGAAAGATACAGGTATCCCATATACCGTGTGCCTGACAATCTGATTAAAATCGATCTGTCCATGTTCAACAAAAGATATGAGGATGAAAATATAATAGGCAGAATAGAAGGGAATAATGTCCTTCCATATTATTCCAGAAAACAGATAGAGGATGAAAGTGCCCTGAATGGTAGAAATCTGGAGATAGCATGGTTAAAAGATCCTCTTGATGTGGCATTTCTGCATATTCAGGGGTCCGGCCGTCTTGAATTGCCTGACGGCAATATTGTCACTGTGGGTTATGCGGCATCCAATGGCCGGCCATATCGCAGCATAGGGAGATATATGTTGGACAAAGGCTACATGAGCAGGGATGAAATGTCCATGCAGGGCATCCGTGATTATCTTTCTGAGCATCCCGAAGTTGTTGATGAAGTGCTGAATTATAATCCTTCTTATGTGTTCTTCAGGATCGTGGATAACGGGCCCCTGGGTAATCTCGACGTCCCGCTCACTGCAGGGAGATCTATTGCCCTGGATTCCGGAATTTTTCCTAAGGGGGCAATATGTTATTTATCATGCGTGAAGCCTGTAATCAACAACAACGGTGATATAGAAAGTTGGACGAAATTTTCCCGTTTTGTTATGAACCAGGATACCGGCGGGGCAATCAATGGGGCCGGAAGGGCGGATATATTCTGGGGGAACGATCAATACGCAGAGATAGCGGCGGGCCATATGAATCATGAAGGCAAGCTCTATGTCCTTATTAAAAAGCCCTAGCATAAAGCCTGAAATCATGTTAGATAAGTATCAGCTTAATTATCAGAGATATTAACGGGATGGTATCGGCGCTAAATAGAGAATTTGGAAAAATCGGCCAGGCTTAAAAACAGTTCGGACAACCTCTGTAAAATCGCCACACGATTCTTTCTCAAGGTCTTACTCTCTCCGGTCATGATCTCTACACCGTCAAAAAACGCATCTATCGGTTTTCTCAGCCCTGCGGCGAGATTCAAAGCCTCAAGATATTTTCTATCTTTCTTAAGCATGTATATCTTGTCCTTTAGCCCCTGATATGCCTTCCACAGGTCGGATTCACAGCCTTCTTTAAACATTCTCTGATCCACATCAAAAGACCTTTTCTGATCTTTTATAATATTTGAGACCCTCTTGAATGTCAGTGCAAGGGATTGGAACTCCCCTGATTCCGTAATAAATCTCTTTAGGTGATCCAACCTGAGCGGGAGTTCACATATATTGTCAAATCCCGCTGCAACAACCGCCTCGATAAGATCGGTTTCATACCCTGCTGTTGACATCCTGTTTTTATATCTCTCCCTGAAAAAATTTAGGACACTGTTAAAAACATCGTGCTCGCGAAAACCAACATTCTGCCTTAATATTTCTAAGGACCTTGAGATGAAATCCGAGAGGGACAGTTCCCAACCCTTGTTCTCAAGAATTCTGATTATGGCCAGGGCATGTCTCCGAAGCGCGAAAGGGTCTGCCGCTCCTGTAGGCTCTAATCCTATGGCGAAACACCCTCCTATTGTATCCATCCTGTCGGCCATCCCCACAATAGCCCCTATGACGGATGAGGGCAGATCATCATCCGCCTTGGCGGGAAGATAGTGTTCCTGGATCGCGATGCATAATCCTTCCGGATGACCATCCAGTCTCGCATATTCCCTGCCCATAATCCCCTGAAGGGTTGGAAACTCCATGACCATTTCAGTGACTAGATCACATTTACAGAGTCTTGCGGCCAGCTCAACCTCGCTTTCCAATTCCGGGGCTATCTGTCTGGATAAATATACCGCTAGAGCTCTGAACCTCTCCACCTTGGCGAAAGAACTGCCCAATTCGGCCTGATATATAACCCCTTTCAGGTCATCCAGCCTCTCTATAAGCGGTCTTTTCCTGTCTTCATTAAAAAAGAAGACTGCATCTGATAACCTGGCCTTTAAAACCCTCTCATGCCCTTTTGTAACAACCGATTCGTCCCTTGCGACGGTATTATTAACTGCAACAAAATAGGGTATTAATCTCCCATTCTTATCCTGTATCGCGAAATATTTTTGATATTTTTTCATTACCGTAATCAATACCGGATCAGGAAGATCCAGAAATTTCCTTTCAAAGCTCCCGCACACTGCAGATGGATATTCCACGAGATTGGATACGGTTGCTACAAGTTCAGTGTCTTTCACGGGCATGCCGGAGACCTCTTCCGCCTTCTGAAGCACCTTGTTCTCGATCTCTCTTCTTCTCTCCTCCAGATTGATCATTACGTAGCCTTCTTCCATCCTTTTAAAATAATCCCGGAGTCCTCTTATCTCCATTGCCAAAGGACTCATAAACCTGTGTCCCATGCTCATGTTCCCGCTCTTAACCCCTGCCGCCTCGAATTGGATCACTGTACCGTCCAAAAGTGCCAGAATCCAATGGACAGGCCTTATAAAGGAGAAGCCTATGTCTCCCCACCGCATGGATTTCGGCCACGGTATCTCGGAAATTATTCTAGGCAAGATTTCAGACAGAATCTCATTAGTGGGTCTACCGGATATCTCGCGTTTTATATAGAGATATTCACCCTTTGGTGTCTCCACAGCCTGAAGATCGTTAACTGACATCCCATACTTTGCAGCAAAACCCATAGCGGCCTTTCCGGGATTCCCTTCTTGGTCATATGCGGACTTTTTGGGCGGTCCTGTCACCTCCTGAATAAGGTCTTCCTGTTTTTCAGCTATCTTCTCTGTGAACAGGACAAGCCTTCTCGGAGTCCCGCACGTAAAAATCCCTCCTGGCAGGGCGATCCTATTCTTTTCCAGATACGATTCGGCCAGCTTCTTAAGGTTATCCAAGGCATTATCAAGATAACCCGGGGGGATCTCTTCCGTCCCGATCTCCAATAAAAACTCAACGGTCATGGTTCCTTCTTATTAACTAATAAAATTTATAATCCGATTTTTTGCACGCAGAGCCTAATTTTTCTCCTCCCCTCATATTTTAAGAGGGGGAAGGATCCCTTCATCTATCAACAAAAGAAATAAAATCCTTACTAACTCCTTTTTAATAAAGGGAACCCCATCTCTTCCCTATAGGCCAGGTAATTCTTCGCCACCCTCCTCGCCAGATTTCTTATGCGGTCTATATATTTAGTTCTTTCTGCGACGCTGATAGCGCCTCTTGCATCCAGGATATTAAAGGCATGGGAACATTTAAGACAGTAATCATACGCCGGAAATACTATAGCCTGATCACTCAACCTTATGGACTCCTTCTCGTACATATCAAACAGTTTTAAAAGCATTTCCACATCTGCCATCTCAAAGCTGTATAAAGATAGTTCCCATTCACTTTTTTTATGTACATCACCATATGTGACCTTATCATTCCACATAAGTTCATATACATTCTCTTTTTCCTGCATATACATGGCTATTCTTTCCAGGCCATATGTTATCTCAACCGAGACCGGATCGAGCCTTATGCTGCCTGCCTGCTGGAAGTAAGTAAACTGTGTGATCTCCATACCATTCAACCATACCTCCCAGCCCAGACCGGAAGCGCCGAGTGTTGGCGATTCCCAGTCATCCTCCACAAAACGGATATCATGATCGAGGGGATCTATCCCGAGTGCCCTAAGGCTGTCGAGATATATATCCTGTATGTCTATTGGTGAGGGCTTTATGATCACCTGATACTGGTAGTAATGTCCCAAGCGGTTGGGATTTTCCCCGTATCTGCCGTCAGTAGGACGTCTGGAAGGCTGTACATAGGCCGCAGACCATGGTTCCGGACCCAGAGCCCTCAAAAGGGTCGCCGGATGAAAAGTGCCTGCCCCGACCTCCAGGTCATAGGGTTGTTGAATCAGGCATCCCCTTTCTCCCCAGAATCTCTCCAGACAGAGGATCAATTCCTGAAATGTCATTGACATCTCCATGAAAAAAATTATTGTAATAACTGGAACAATGACTTTTAAGATCGTGAAGTTATCACCCGCAGAAATTGATGTCAAGAAACATGGGAACAGGCAGAGATGACAATAATTGAAATAATCAGGGACTCATTAAACAATAGGGAACCGAAGACGATTGATAATCTGGATTCCTGTTATATCCATTCTTCTGTCCTGATCCCCATATTCAGCGAAGACGATCAATACATGGTCCTCTTCACCAAGAGGACCAACAGGGTCGAACATCATAAAAGTCAGATATCCTTTCCCGGGGGCGCCGTGGATAAAGATGACGACTCTCTGGAAGAGACGGCCTTAAGGGAGGCCTATGAAGAGATAGGGCTTTTAAAAGGCGATGTGGAACTGCTGGGGCGGACCGATGATATGCTTACCATGGTCTCCGATTTCATTGTTCATCCCTTTGTGGGCAGAATACCTTATCCCTATCCATTCAAGATAAACCCCCATGAGGTCGACAGCATTGTAGTTATGCCTCTTTATATCTTTATAGATAAGAGATTCGGACATATAAAAGACTCTGTCGATGTGGATGGATTCACCTATCATGGGACAAGTTATGAATATCAAGGCCATGTTATATGGGGTGCGACCGCAAGGATCATGGAAAACTTCATCCGTATTGTTGGGGCAAATTTATGCTTGCCTGGGAAAAAGGAATAATATATATAAAAACATTCTTCAACAATCAGCCAAGTCGGGACGTGGCTCAGTCTGGTAGAGCACCGCGTTCGGGACGCGGGAGTCGCTGGTTCAAATCCAGTCGTCCCGACCAGGAAATACAAGGGTTTGGGGATTTTTTTATATCTGAGGCCCTTTAAATAAAAGGCTTTTAGCAGTAGATAAAGCTAAAAGCCTTTTTACTATTGGTGCTTAGTAGTTGTTAAATTCCACTTTTTCAATCTTATCTAACAGTTTATCTAACAGTCTCCCTGACTTTCTCGGAAACATCGGTTAAAAGTTTATTATCCAACCACCTTGTGCATTTGTCCATTGTCTCTCTGAGACTTTCCTCTATCGGCACTATTTAGCAGGCTACCATCCCCCTTATTCTTCATCTCTATAAATAAGTAGATCCCCATTGGACATTCTGGATGCCATTCATGCATATCTTCAAATTAGTTTCCAATACTCATGTCAACACTTTTGAGTGTTACCAAGTTATTTGAAGCTCGACAAAACTACCTGACAGGCTATATAATAAGAATATTCTCTTCCTTAATAGGGATAAGAAAAATCAGGATTCCAGGGTTATTCGGGGAACTATTTATAATGAATGAAAAAGCAAGTGCGATTGTGCTTTTAAGCGGCGGTATTGACTCAACCACCACAATGGCCATTGCCAAAGATAGAGGATTCGCCATTTATAGCCTCTCCTTTTTCTACGGCCAACGTCACGTATATGAGCTTAAAGCCGCGGAATCCATCGCCCGTTATTTCAAGGTTGTAAGGCACCTGGTAATAGACGCGGACCTTCGAGGGATAGGCGGGTCCGCCCTTACTGATAATATCGACGTGCCCAAGGCGAGGGATGAAAGGAGTATTTCAACCGAAGTCCCAATTACATACGTCCCGGCAAGAAACACAATATTCCTGGCCTATGCCCTCGCCTGGGCAGAGGTGATCGAGTCCACCCATATATTTATCGGAGTCAATGCCATTGATTACAGCGGCTATCCTGACTGTCGGCCTGAGTATATAAAGGCATTCGAGCGGATGGCCAGCCTGGCGACTAGGGCAGGGACCGAGAAAAAAACACCTATAAGCATAGAAACGCCGCTTATCTACATGAGCAAGGCACAGATCATTGAACTGGGGATCGAACTGGGCGTTGATTATACGCTGACCCACAGTTGTTATGATCCTTCTCCGGAAGGGCTTGCCTGCGGGGCTTGCGACAGCTGCCTATTAAGGAAAAAGGGATTCCTGGAGGCTGGCTTGAAGGATCCCGCAAAATATCTAGGCAAAAAAACGGGATAAAATATCTTTCCATAGAGGGTTAGGTCCCTTCCGAGATTATTTAATTTTTATCTTTAAAATTGATAACAAATGATCTATTATTGCGGGAAAGACAAATCAGGGAGGTGAAATATGGCAACAGGGAAAAAAGAGATTGACTCTCAAAAGGAAAAGTTATCCTACTACAAGGCATTAAATGATATAGGAAACCAGATACATTCCGCCCAGAATATAAATGAGATTCTTATCAACCTGAAGGACCAGATCCTCAGTCTATTTGATGCGGATCGAATCACTATCTATGTCGTAGACGGAATAAAGAAAGAGATCTATTCACGATTCAAGGCAGGACCCACGGGGGAGATCCGTGTCCCGATCAACAACAACAGCATAGCCGGATACACGGCAAACAACGCCCAGCCCACAAATATCGTCAACGCCTATGACAAGCATGAACTGTCCATGATCAACAAGGATCTGTCATTTGATAAGAGCTGGGATGAAAAATCAAAATATGTCACAAAACAGGTTCTTACCGTACCCATCTTTTTTAAAAAGTATGTTATAGGAGTCCTTCAGCTCGTTAATAAAAAAGGCGGCGATAGATTCACTATGGAAGACCAGAATTCCGCCACAGAGATGGCGAAGGTCCTTGGCATCGCCTTTTTTAACCAGAAAAAACTGGCCCAGAAGACCAAAAAGCGCACGAAATTCGATTATCTGATAAATAACGGCCTTATCACCGAGAATGAACTGGAAAGGGCTATTTCCATGGCAAGGGACCGGAAGGTCTCGATAGAATCCGTATTCATCAATGACTTAAAGGTAAAGAGAACGGAGGTCGGGAAGTCCGTTGGAGAGTATTATAACTGTGAGTATGTCCCCTATGACAGCAGCTACCCTATACCCGGAGAGCTCCTGTCAAAGCTTAAACATATATATCTTAAAAACAATCTGTGGGTTCCTCTAAGAAAGGAGGACGGCAAGGTCAAGATCCTCATAGACAATCCCCACCAATTGGATAAAGTTGACAGCGTAAAGGCCCTTGTGCCCGCCCAGGAGTATGTATTCGCTGTGGGTCTAAAAGAGGACATAATTCAGTTTCTGGATTACTTTTACGGGACCCCAACTGTGCAGGATGACGGTTCAATAGACGATATTATGGCCAAACTGACCACGGATGACGCTGATGAGACCGAGGATGCGGCCCAGGTTCTGACAGAAGACGACAGCGCCATTGTCCAGCTTGTTAACAAGATAATTATGGATGGCCATAAAAAGAACTGCTCAGATATACATGTTGAGCCTCAACCTGGCAAGGGAGGGGCAGAGATAAGGTTCAGGATCGACGGCGCCTGCGGGATATACCAGACCATCCCCTACCAGTACAAGAAGGCCATTGTATCAAGATTGAAGATCATGTCAGACCTTGACATATCTGAACGGAGAAAACCCCAGGACGGAAAGATAAAGTTCAAGAAATTTGCGCCACTTGACATCGAGCTGAGGGTGGCAACTATCCCCACGGTCGGGGGAGAAGAGGACGTGGTCATGCGTATCTTAGCAGCCGGCGAACCCATTCCCATTGAAGCCATGGGACTGAGCCAGAGGAATCACGAACTTTTAATTAAATTAATCAGTCAGCCATATGGCATTGTGCTGGTCGTTGGGCCGACCGGGAGCGGCAAGACAACCACCCTCCATGCAGCTCTCCATCATATAAACAAGGTTGATACAAAGATCTGGACGGCAGAGGATCCCGTGGAGATTACCCAGCGAGGTCTTAGACAGGTACAGGTGCAGCCCAAGATAGGATTTGACTTCGCAGCTGCGATGCGCGCCTTTTTAAGGGCGGATCCTGATGTGATCATGGTTGGAGAGATGAGGGATCATGAGACAGTCGCCACTGGTATCGAGGCATCCCTTACAGGCCACCTTGTCTTCAGTACGCTCCATACCAACAGCGCGCCCGAGACCATTACCAGACTCCTTGACATGGGCATGGATCCATTCAACTTTGCTGACGCCCTTTTAGGGGTCCTTGCTCAACGTCTTGTAAGGACCCTCTGTAAGAGTTGTAAAGAGTCATACCATCCGGACAAGGAGGAATACGATATCCTTGTCAGGTCCTATGGTGATAATTTCGAAGCCCTTGGGTTCCCTTATACCGATGACCTGGTGCTCTACCGCCCGCACGGCTGTGAAAAATGCAATAATACCGGATATAAAGGTCGAACCGGAATTATTGAGCTCCTTGAAGGTACAGACATGATGAAATCATTAATCCAAATCAAGGCCAAGATGGAGGAATTAAGGGAACAGGCCGCAAAAGACGGTATGACAACCCTCATGCAGGACGGTATCAGAAAGGTGTTTCTCGGTGTAACTGATATCCAGCAGGTAAGAAAGGTCTGTATAAAATAATTAAATCCTCAATCCTGCCATAAAGCCTTCTCTTATGGCATTAAGGGCATTCCTTGGCCCATTGGCATCGCCTATTACATAGAGATCCTTGCCAAAGGCCCTGATCTCATCCGCCAGGCTGTTTTCGGGTTTCGCCCCGGCGGCTATGACGATCGAATCAGCTGGGATAATCTCCCGTTTTTCTTCCTTTTCGATCTCAAGTCCCTCTTCTCTTACCTCCAGGGCCTTGGCCCCTGAAATAATCCTCACTCCAAGCCGCTTGAGTTCTCCAATAATTGTCCACCGGGTGGAAATCCCTATATCCCTTCCATACTGGGGCAACATCCCCACAACAGTTCCCTCCTTGTTTCCCCTGTCTATAAGCAGTTCCATGATATCCCATGTCTCGGCCCTGTTGGCGGCCAAAAAATGCAGGGCATCCGGCGATAAGGTCCCCTGGTTGGCAAGATATATGGCACTCTCCAATCCCACGGCATTCCCGCCGACAACGACCACCTTCTTCCCTACCTTTATCTTCCCGGAAAGCAGGTCCCATGCCATGATCACCTTTTTGTCTTCCATGCCTTTAATATCAGGGATCAAAGGTCTGGCGCCTGTTGCAATGATAACGACATCCGGGTCATTCTCCTTCACAAATGCTGAGTCAATCTCAATGCCCAGCGCTATGTCTACGCCTAAGGCATGGAGGTTTTCTATAAGATCGGAGGCCACGGAGACAAACTCCGATCTTCCCGGTATAAAACGGTTTAAAAGCAGTTGCCCTCCCAATTGTTTGTCCTTTTCCGCCAGCGTGATCTTATGTCCTCGCTCGGCCGCCGTGCAGGCGGCCTTCATGCCTGAGGGACCACCTCCTATAACAAGGACCTTTTTCTGACGCTCCGATACCTTGATCTCCGTCTCTCTCTCCACGCCTGCCCTTGGATTCACCAGACAGGTGACAGGCTGATACTCGAATATTCTGTCGAAGCAGCCCTGATTACACGCCACGCAATGATAGATTAGGTTATAATTCCCGTCTTTCGCCTTGTTTGGGAGATCCGGGTCAGCAATAAGGGCCCTTGCCATTGTTACTAGGTCCGCCTCCCCGTTTCTCAATATCTCTTCACCGATAATGGGATCGTTTATTCGATTGCTTGCCAGGACAGGAGTTGAAACGGCCGACTTGACACCCTGAGCAAGGTAGACATAGGCCTTTCGCGGGACAGACATGGTCAACTGGGGGATACGCGTCTCGTGCCACCCTCCTGTGATATCAAATAGATCTATTCCTGTCCTTTCCAGTTCCCTGGCAAAGATCATTGCCTCTTTGTTGCTGTTTCCGCCCTTCATGAAATCATTTCCCGCAAGGCGCATTATGACGGGAAAGTCATCTCCCAATGCCCTTCTGACCTTCTCCGCTATCTCCAGTCCGAAACGCATCCGATTTTCAAAAGAACCGCCATATCTGTCCTCGCGCAGATTTGTCAGAGGAGACAGGAACTGGCTGATAAGATACCCGGCACTTCCGAGTATCTCAATCGCATCAAAGCCCGAAATCTTTGCGCGAACAGCGGCCTCAGCGAACATATCCTGCACTACAGGAATTTCTTCCAGTTCAAGCGCCCTCGGTGTTTCGCCGGTAAATGTTGACCGCACCGCGGAGGCCGATATGGGTTTCTGGCCGCCTATCATGGAAGAGTGTACATAACGGCCTGCCTGGTAGAGCTGGGCGGCTATTCTGGCGCCCGCACCTTTTACCTTATCTGTCAACTTCCTGAGGCCGGGCACATAACGGTCATGATCAATACGTATCATACCTGACATGCTGCCCTGCTCATCTATGGGACAGCCTCCGACAATAATAAGCCCGACTCCCCCCATAGCCCTTAAGGAATAGAAATCCACCAGCCTGTCTGTCACAAACCCTTCCGGTGTGTAACCCAGATGCATGGCTGTCATGACGATCCGGTTTTTCAGCTCCATGCTGTTTATCTTTATCCCTGAAAACAGGTTTGGAAATTGCATTCTCTTCACTTTCATTTTAAGTGCTGAGATATTGACTGATTTTAAAGAGGATATATATTAAGCACCGTACAAATACAATAAAAAGCTTGATCGTCAAATATCGTTTAAATAGGCTAGCGCATACATATTCGAGATGGGCCTCGTACTGAATGGTGGTTTACTACCCTCTAGAGAGTTCTGAGAGACCTGCAGGCGAATCATAACTCAACAAGATGCCCGGCGATTATACCGTGACTCAATCATCCTTTGGTCGATTTTTACCTAACAGGCGAAATAACCTATGAATTTATCCGTCTTGTTAACAAATAAGGGAATAACATATTATTATCATGTAACTTTTTTAGTAAATTAAACGTCTTATAATAGAGTACTAATATGAAAGTCCTATAAATTATCAAGAAATGTATTTTCATTTGCAATTATCAATTGATTATACTATAAGACTTCACATTTTTGTCCCGGGTAAAGTTACAATATCCGGAGACAAGACCTTAATTTTTTTCAAAAAATGAAAGGCACAGCAATCAAGGACATATTATGAAAAAAAACATTATCATTTTAATTCTGTTCATTCTCCTTGTCTTTTTTGGATGGCGTATAATCTCTTTATTTACAAATACTCAGCAGGCATGGGGACCGGGACTATGGCGAGGACAGACAGTTGCCGTAGAGGTATCCGATGCAAGCATTAAGCAGATAAAGGAGGTCAGGGAATTTACCGGCACGGTTTATCCCATTTATCAATATATTATCTCCCCCAAGGTATCAGGCAGGGTGATTGAAATCACAAAGAGGATAGGGGACTGGGTAAATAAAGGAGAGATTATAGCCCTCCTTGATGATGCAGAGTATCAGCAATCTGTGCTGGAGGCTCAGGCCAACCTCAGGATATCCAAGGCATCCCTCACTGAATCGGAAAGCCAGTTCGAACTGGCAAGACAGGAACTCGAACGGGTGCGTTCCCTGCAGGAAAAGGGGATTTCCTCTTCATCGGAACTGGATAGCGCATCGACCTCATATGAGGCACAGAAATCACGTCTTGAACTCGCCCGCGCACAGGTTCAGCAGCGTGAGGCGGCCCTTAAATCCGCTGAAATCCGTATGGACTATACGGTACTCTACGCAACTGAACCGGGATTTATCGGCGAAAGATACGTAGATGAAGGCAGCCTTCTTTCTCCCAATTCCCCCCTTGTTTTAGTAGTCGGCATTGACAGTGTTATTGTGCAGGCAACTATTATTGAGAAGGACTATGGCCGTATCAAGGTTGGCCAGTCCGCAGAAATAGAGGTTGACGCCTTTCCGGAAACTACGTTTACAGGCAAGGTTGCCCGTATCGCCCCTGTGCTTGAAGAGGCTTCCCGTGTAGCAAAGATGGAGGTGGAGGTTGAAAATAAGGATCATATACTGAAACCGGGTATGTTTGCCATCGCCAGGGTTGTTCTCCAGGAAAGGGAGTCTGCTCAGGTCATCCCCATTGAGGCTATGATAAAAAACAACGGCACAGACGGCATCTTTATTGTTGAAAAGGATGCCGCATCAGGGATGGATATTGCCAGGTTTTATCCTGTAGAGACAGGCATCTCCACAGAAATGGAAATAGAGATCATATCCCCTGAGATAAAAGGCCCCGTGGTAATTCTCGGTCAGCATCTTTTGCGGGACGGCGGAAATGTCACTTTAACTGCAGCGACTGATGTCTCGGGTTCCATAAAAGACAGCAGCAGGTCGCCGGGTCTGGATAAGGGGAGGCCCCGATGATTAATAAAGCCTCCATATACAGACCTGTCTTAACTACTGTCATCTTTATTATAATTACCCTGCTGGGGATTATATCCTTTATGAGGCTCTCCATAGACATGATGCCTGAGGTGGAGTACCCCACTATCTCCGTATCCACATCCTATGGGAATGTGGGCCCCGAAGAGATAGAGGAGCTTATTACCAGGCCCATTGAAGAGGCCCTGGCAGCGGTCCAGAACGTGGAAGAGATAACCTCCACCTCTTCGGAAGGAAGCAGCAATGTTAGGGTATCCTTTGAATGGGGGACGGATCTGGATGTCGCATCCAATGACATCCGTGAGCGCATAGACATGGTCATCCGAGCCTTACCTGATGATGTTGATCGTCCGACTATCAGGAAATTTGACATAGGGTCAATGCCCATACTTATGCTAGGTGCATCAAGCAGCATGAATCTTCTTGACCTTCGCGAGCTAATAGAGGACCAGGTGCAATACAGGCTGGAGAGGGTTAACGGGGTTGCCTCAACCATGATACGTGGAGGTTTAAACCGCGAGATACATGTAAACTTGAAGGCGGCAAAACTCAAGGCTATAGGATTGTCGCCGCAGACAGTCATTATAGCGCTCCGCAGTGAAAACCTTAATATCCCCGCGGGCACATATGAAAAGGGTGACAAGGACATCCTTATACGCACACAGGGCGAATTTTCCTCATTAAATGATATCAGGGAGACCGTGGTAGCCGTCAAGGAAGGCATCCCTGTAAGGGTTGGAGATATTGCCGATGTGGAGGATTCATGGGAGGAGGTAACGAGCCTGAGCCGGATCAACGGCAAGGATGGATTGAACATCGGGGTATTCAAACAGTCAGGGGCAAATACCGTTCAGGTCGCAGAGGGAGTAAAGGCCGAGATAAAAAGAATCAACGCGGACATCCCGCAGATCGAGATCTTTCCACTCATGGATCAATCCAAGTATATAGAACAGTCCATCAGCAATGTGGGGATTTCAGCGATAGCCGGCGGACTCCTTGCCGTGCTGATCCTTTTTCTTATCCTAAGGAATATATCCAGCACATTCATAATCGCTACAGCCATCCCCATCTCAATTATAGCGACATTCGGTCTCATATATTTCGGCGGTTTCACCCTGAACATCATGACCTTCGGAGGCCTTGCCCTGGGTATAGGTATGCTTGTGGACAATTCGATAGTGGTCCTGGAAAATATCTACCGTCACCGTGAACAGGGCACAAAACCCATTGACAGCGCAATCATCGGCTCATCCGAGGTTATGTCCGCCGTAATAGCCAGCACCCTGACCACGCTTGTTGTCTTTCTTCCGGTCATCTTTATAAGGGGCATGTCTGGCATCATGTTTAAGCAGATGGCCTATGTAGTAACTTTCTCCCTCATGTGCTCCCTTTTTGTGGCCCTGACCCTTGTCCCCATGCTAGCATCAAAATTTCTTCATTACATGCCACCTGAACACCATGACGGTGAAAACCTGATCCATAGGATCTATTCCGTCAGCGAAGACTGGTTCAAATGGCTGGAAAAGCATTACAGTGCCCTTCTTAAATGGGCACTCGATAATCGAAAGAAGGTCGTTTTTACAACTCTTATTCTTTTCCTGATTTCAGTCTTCCTGATACGCTATATAGGCGTGGAACTGATGCCTGCCAGCGATGAAGGCGAGGTGAGGGTAACTCTTGAGGCGGCAGTAGGGACAAAGCTTGAACCACTGGATAAGGTAACCAAGTATGCTGAAGAGGTTATCCGGAAAGAGGTGCCTGAGATGACCAACATGGTCGCACAGGCAGGAGGCGGCGGTTATGGCCCCTGGCGGGGGGGCGGCGGCAATTCCTCCAATATCAACCTGTATCTTGTCCCGAAAGGTGAGCGCAGGCGAAGCAGCGAGCAGGTCGCTAATGACCTTCGACGTATCCTTTCCAATATGCCGGGTGTGACCGTCATGGCAAGGCCGTCACAAAACTTCATGCTCAGGATGAGCGCCTCTGTCACGGACAGCATCAGTGTCGAGGTGCGTGGATATGACCTTGACATTGCTAAGGAACTGGCAATTAAGGTCGATGATGTGGTTAAAGGAGTTGAGGGCATCACCGATACGAACATAAGCCGCGATGAGGGGAGCCCTGAACAGATATTAAGGATAGATCGCAAGAAGGCGGCTGACATGGGAATGACGGTCTCACTCATAGGGCAGGCCCTTCAAACCGCAATAGGCGGATCGCCTGCCTCCTATCTTCGCGAGAGTGGGAAGGAGTACAGGATACTGGTGAGACTGAGCGAAAAGGACAGAAAGGAACTCTCGGACCTCCTTGACCTCACGGTAATCAACAATCAGGGCAGACCGGTGGTTTTAAGAAATGTCCTTAGGTCAGAATCCCAGGAAGGGCCGACAGAGATAGAGAGAAAGGACCAGGAAAGGATTATATCGATCAGGGCCAACTTCACAGGAAGGGATATGGGATCGGTGATCTCGGACATAAGGGCCGGCCTGCGCTCAATCCCCATCCCAAAGGATTTTTCCATCCAGTTCGGCGCGGATTATGAGGAGCAGCAGAGATCATTCAGAGAATTGATGATCGGTTTTGTCCTCGCCATAGCGCTTATTTACATGGTGCTCTCAGGACAATATGAATCATTCAAGGACCCCTTTATAGTCCTCTTTTCCATCCCGATGGCGATTATAGGTATCCTTGCCGTAATGCTCCTGTTCAATACCACGTTCAGTATACAGGCATTTATAGGATGCATCATACTGGCCGGTATCGTTGTCAACAACGCTATTATCCTTGTTGATTATACCAACCAGTTGCGACGGATACATGGGATGGAGCTCTTCGACGCCATTAAACTGGGCGGTGCAAGACGGCTGCGCCCCATTATCATGACAACACTTACTACATGCCTAGGGTTATTTCCCCTCGCCCTGGGATTGGGAGAAGGGGGGGAGACACAGGCCCCTATGGCACGTGTCGTCATGGGAGGTCTCCTGAGCGCCAGCCTTATAACACTGGTGCTAATCCCTGTGGTTTATTCTATCTTCAATCAGAAACGTAAACATAAAGATACTCCGGTGATAGAATGAAAACATCAACATTCCCTAAAATAGGATCAAGGCATATTATTGCAGCAATGTTGTCTGTTTCTTTTTTATTTTTATCCACAACACACTCTTTGTCCGAGGAATATAATAATTTCTCCGAAGGCATCTTTAAGGATCTTTCCGGGGGAGAGACCTTTAATGTCGGCATCCAGGATTCCATATTAAGGGCATTGGAAAATAACCCGACTGTAACGATTCAACGTCTTAAATCTGAGATCACCTACACCTCTGTGCAAGAGCAGCGAGCAGCGTTTGATCCTCAGGTGACGATCTCGGGCAACAAAAGCAGTACCAAAACCGAGGCGCAGCTTGGCACCAGACCGGAACCTCTTCAGCTTACCACGGAACGTACCAGGCTAAGCATCGGTATATCTGAAACCATTCCCACAGGAACAACTTTAAGTTTGAATTCATATATGACTGGATCTGTTTCAAGCCTTTATACCGATCAGGCCATAGGAAACATTGAGATCAGCCTTACTCAATCCCTGTTGCAGGGATTCGGGACAGGGGCAAACCTTGCTAGTCTTAGAAAGGCTAAGTTAGATGTGGATATCTCACAGGCGGAATTAAAGGCCTTTGCCGAGAATCTTGTGGCAAGGGTTGAAAAGGCATACTGGAGCCTCTACCTTGCCGGGGAGAAGATATCTATCCAGAAAGAATCCCTTGCGCTTGCGGAACGGCAGCTTAATGAATCCATGGAGCGCGTTGCTGTTGGAAAGCTTGCGGAAATAGAACTCGCGGCAGTAAATGCGGAGGTGGCGTCGCGGCGCGAGGCCCTCATCGATGCCCAGAGCAGCTATGAAAAGGCCCGCTTACAATTTCTCTATCTTTTGAATCCCCGCGGAGAAGATATGTGGGCAATGATGCCGGCAATCATTGACAAACCGTTCGTGCCGGAGGACGCGATGGATGAAGTTACGGTCCACGAAAAGCTCGGATTAAAGTACAGGGCTGACCTCCAGCAGGCAAGGCTTTCCATGGAGAAGGGAGAGCTCGATGTCCAGCAGACCAAAAACGGTCTCCTGCCGCGTCTGGATTTTTTTCTGAGTTATGGGAAAAGCAGCTATGCCGCATCCTTCAGTGACGCCACGCCGGACCCGGGAAGCCCCTATTCCAGCCTGAACACCGGCCTTACCTTGACGATACCATTTCCTAATCGAAAGGCAAGGGCCAAATATGACAGATCATTGAAATCCATGGAGCAGATGGAATTGTCCGTGAAGAATATGGAGAGGCTCGTGGAACTAGATGTCAGATCCGCCTATATCGAGGCAGTTAAAACCAGGCATATGATAGAGGCCACAAAGGTGACCCGTGAACTACAGCAGAAGAATATGGACGCCGAGCTGGAAAAATTCCGCGTGGGGAAATCTACAAATTTCCTCGTGTTGCAGGCACAGCGCAATTTCACTGCTGCAAAGCTGGATGAATCAGGGACCATGGTTGGCTATTTAAACGCCCTTATAGACCTTTACCAGATGCAGGGCACGTTGCTTGAACGACGTGGCATTGAAACCCCCGGTCTCGATGAATGATCAGTTTATTGATATGCCATGAGATCTTTTAATCCGTCATTTCTTTGAAATCCCTAGATTAACATATAGATGCTGCTTTTTATAATGGTTGTAATATAATAGATCACTGACAAACCTTATTCAGTTAATCCTCGGTTTCCTCATGCTATGCCTTTAACCTTTCCCATAATCACCTCATAAGAAGAAGGCAGAAATGAACCGATTGCCCCTGATAATAGTAATGGCAATAGCCCTTTGCTGGTTTATGCTCTCTGCGGATGTGGGGGCGGAAAGCCAGACCGAAAAATACCTTGGCGAGAGGGAGATGTGCCTTGAAATTATCCAGATCAAAGAATCTCTGGTCCTTGACGATCGCTGTATAATATTTGAGACCTATACAAATGAATTCTATATAAACTTCCTGCCCGTAAATTGCCCTGAGCTAAAGATCTCAGGCGGCTTTGCATATAAGACCTCCTATGATAAGTTATGCAAACAGGAGATCATCAGGGTCTTGGCTCTCGACAACAATCTAGGCGGCATATGTATGTTAGGTGAGTTTGTTCGATTCAAGCAGAAGGGCAAGCTGAGTGATATCAGAAAGCTTCTGAAAGAGGGGCTTCTTGACAGTCTTGTCAAAGAGGGTGCCTTTGAGGAGGGCTTCCCTCGAAGGAATAGTAAGCAATAAATATCTTATAAATATAAAACGAAAAAAGCATAAAAATAACTGAAATAAGATCCCTGCCAGGCATCCGTATAAATGCTTTCATAAATATGACTACTTGCTTATATAATTCACTATAGTTCCTGCGCGTCCTGATTAAGCATAATCAAAATTATTCATTTTTCCAATCGGGTTTCCTCTTTTCAAGAAAGGCCTTCAATCCCTCCTGGGCGTCATGTGTCTTCATAAGCTGATCAAGATATATCTCCTCAATCAGTTTGAGGGAAGGCTCAAGATCATCCCTTAATCCGGACATCATCGCCTTTTTTGTCAGTTTCAGAACCTGGGAACTCAGTTTCATATATGGGTTAATAAAGGCCTCTGTCTCTTTTTCGAGGTCCTCTTCTTTTACTATTTTATTGATCAAACCGATATCAAGGGCCTCCTGGGCTGATATGATTTTCCCTGAAAATATCAATTCAGCAGCGGTCTTTCTCCCGATAATCCGCGGCATTATCTGCGCGGCAATAGGTGGATACACCCCCACCTGGATCTCCGGCTGACCGAATTTCGCTCCTTCGGATGCCAAAACCAGATCACAGAATATTGCCAGCTCGCATCCGCCTCCCAGGCATGAGCCATAGACGGAAGCCACTGTCAGGACGCTAAGTTTATCCATTCGACGGAACATGCCGTGAAATACCTCGATCATCTTTGGCGCGAGGTCTCCCATATGCTCTGCCACATCCACGCCGGCGGAAAAACATTTTCCTTTTGCTTTAAAGAGGACTACCTTCAACTCCTTATCACCCTGCCATGAATCAAGGGTGTTATTGATCTCTTCCATCATGGAAATGTTTAAGACATTGACCGGTGGCCTGTTAAGAGTGATGGTACCAAGTCCGTTTTCAAGGGAAACCTCGATATCTTTATAGGTCATACTAACACTCCTTCTCTCCTTGAGATCATTATTTCTATGTCCGGTTAGACCTTTGCACGATGGATTTAATGCATATATATTAAATCATAATTAAATGCAAAATCAGGCGGATCATTATCCCTTGATCTAAAAAAGGCAGGCGGGCCTTTCAACCCTGCCTGCCCTTATTATTAATCATGTTTTTCAGCGGCCAATCTATTTTTGCGGCTTCCCCATTACTTCGGCGAACATATCCATATCCCAGCCCTTGCACTCCGCGATGTTCTGTCTGAATTTAATGAAGTCTATGGTATCAACACCCGTGATCTTCTTGGTATTGAAAGCTCCGAATCCCAGGAAAGCCTCCCCGCCCATATTTGCGGCAAGCCAGTGCCTGTGGAAATTCTTCATGGTATCCCAAAAGAATTTCTTCTTCTGCCTGATGCTGTCAATGGACTCGATCAGGCAGCCCGGGAACAGGTTGGCGAATGTCCAGACAATCTTATCCACCTCATTATCCACGAGTTCGAAATCCGCATTTTCCTGATGCTGCTTTACAAACTCACGGGCCTGTTTTGCCTCATCACCGGTCTTATATTCGCCGTAAACAATCTCACCGTCTTGGATATATTTATCAGTGATCACCTGTGGATTGCGGACCCATTTTCCGTCCAGCTTCAAGACCGGGACAACTTTGCTGATCAGGTTTTTTGCCTTCATCTTATAGGCAGACCACATCTCGCAGGAGACACAGTTCCACATCGCGTCTTCTATGCTCAGGTACCAGGGCAGGAAATCAGATGCCCCTCCTACAGGTGCTGAACCATGCCTTGGGCCCGCCTGCCCGAATATGGCCAGATCTGAAGATACAGCAATGTCGCAGGCCATTCCGATCTCCTGGCCTCCTGCCACCCTCATCCCGTTCACCCTACAGATTACCGGTTTCTTGCACATAAGAATTGAATCTACCATACCGTTAAAAAGTTCCATGTACTGACCGTATTCATCTGGCCTCCTGCTGTAATATTCGCTGTATTCCTTGGTATTCCCTCCTGTACAGAAGGCATAGGGCCCTGTCCCCGTGAAAATGACCGCTACGACGCTCCTGTCAAGGGATGAGTTCTGAAAACCGGCTATCACGCCCTTGACCATCTCCGTTGTGTAGGAATTATACTGCTTGGGATTATTTAATCTGATCCAGGCCGTATAAAGATCCTTTACTACATTACCCTTCGGATCCTTAAGAGGCCTTTTTTCATAAACAAC
>SMTZ1_10001531_pt1 | contig 23334 bp, 24 predicted proteins | sample DeeMarSWOR136_30_FD_25667 | JGI IMG/M metagenome (IMG submission 25667) | reverse complement strand
ATATGATCGTTGAAGATTTTATGCCATTCAGCGACCTGGGTTAATCGAGCTTCAATCGTAGCAAGCTTGACATCCAATCCGTTAACCAGGTCACGACAGTAGGCCTGATAATCTGAAACATCTTCTTGGATGGCATCTATTAAGCCTGCAAGAAGCGGGAACTCTGTAATTGTCCACCGCTCCGGATTCATGAATCGATACTTACTTGCCCGATGCCGTTCAACAACATTTCGAGCTCGAAATAGAGTCCGCTCCTGAACGCTAGGTAATTCTGTTTTCATTAATTCCAGAAGTTCCTTTTCCACCTCTGGGTCATGAAGAAAACTCGCTGTTCGGAGTTCACGTACTCGCCAACGGAGAATTCTTAATCGAGCAGCAAATCCAGCCAGCAACTCGTGACCTGTTCGCAATCGATAATAGGTTGTGCGGAATCGCCCCACTAGGTCTTGCCGCATATTGTGAATTGGGATGATTTCCTCTGATCCACAGTTGGGACATAAATACACACGACGTGTGGCACGCTGAGCAGGCTCCTCACATTCCGTACAAATGGCTTTGTCTTCTTGATCTTCAATATTATCTGGACCACACCTTGGACACGTGAAGAATTCACTCAAGTCCTGCCGAGAACAAGGTAGACAAAAGACTTGGCCACATTCTCGGCAATATCGTTCTGCCATGTTGATGTGGCAGGATGGGCAAAAACCACTACTTTGAGAATCCACCGCTGGCTGGGACATGCCCTTTTCGTCCGTTGGACTACACATATAGTTTTCGTGAATTCGTTAAAAGACGGTTAAACATCGCTCTATCAGAGTTTTCTCCCCGACTTAAATCTCTAAGATGGCGCGAAGCACATCTGGTTTATATTCCTCAAGGAGGACTTTTAATGGTCACAATTTGTCGGTTCAAGGGGAGGGCCACGTTATAGACCTGAACGGAGTCTAGCTTGACTTTGCGTAATCCCCGGTGAGCATGACCATGAATAGCTAGCATTGGAGAATGCTTATTGAGTAATGCTTCAACCCGCTGACTCCCCATCTGTGCAAAGGTCCGTTGAGTTTCGCCTTTTAATGATTTAAAAGTCGGCGTATAATGGGTAAGTAAAATAACATAAGGCGTTTGAGCCTTGGCTTTTCCAAGTAATCTATCCAGTTTCTTCACTCGATTTGCATATAATTCCCGAATCCCCTGAACATTTCGCGACTGCCAGAACGTGGGTTGATCCAACACTCCACGACTTCCAATAACTGCAACCAATTTTCCCCGAATTGCAAAAGTTGTTAGTTCATCGTCGAGAAAAGTAATCCGGTCACCAGCGGTTGTACGGAGGCTGTCCTTAATAGAATCATAATCGTCATTTCCAAAACAGGCAATCACAGGGCACTTGAGGTTTGCTTCAACTAGTTTCTCGACTATAGGTGCCATCCCACGGAAACCTCCCCTATTAACCAAATCTCCAGCAATAAGAAAAAGGTCGAGTTTGGAGGGCAGTTCTCGGAGCGATTTAATGAAGAGTCCCTGATATTGGGGCCAGTGAATGTCACTCGTTGCAGCAATCCGCAGCCTTGATCCCACTCCAATTATCAGATGATGATGGTTCCAAGCAGAAAGTTCAACAAACCAAGATACGCACCGATTTTATCAAAGAAACTGGCTCGCGAAGCATTCTTTGAAGGATATAGTAATATCAGAACAGCCGAAGTAGCCACACATGCAATACCAGGAATTAGTAAGATGACATACAGTGGGCCAGTCCAATTCAAACCCAACAGGTTCGCAATCCAAGGAAGAAGGAAACCAATAATGCCAACAATATTACATACAGCCGCAAATATTGCTGCTGTCCGCACATTATATTTCCGGGCAATTGTTTGGACATCTCGAAGAGCATCTCCTTCAACATCTTCTATCCCCTTAATTGCCTCACGACCTTGGAGAACACTCGCGGCAGTGATGAAATACACAAAGACGACAAATGGGATGCTAGGCCATACGATTAGTGACCCATAAAAAAGTCCAAAGGCGAAACTTATGGCAACGGTGAAGTTACCCCATATCCCCATAACCTTTCCCTTTGCTGCGTAAGCAAGCCCAATAATGGCAAAAAGACCGACAATGGCGAGTGTCCAGATACCAATCGCAGAATATGGGATGGTTAGAACCGAGAAGAACAGCCCGAGAAGAAGAAGAATGGCCGTCCATGCTTTTGCCTGTTTCATAGTTATTTGACCGCTTGGTAGGGGTCGATCAGGGCGGTTCACTTTGTCCACTTCCAGGTCATAGATATCATTGATTACGTTTCCTGCTGCTGCGATGAAAATGTAGGTTAGAGCAATTAGAACTAGGGCGATGAGTAGGTCCATAATTGTCCAACGAACTAACATCAAGTTGAAAATGATAAACGTGTTAGTGGTCAGTACTCCGATGATGGCAGTAAGGCTCCCAAATAGGGGATTGGCTGGACGCATGATGGTAATGAATGCTCGTAGATTCATGGATACGGCTTCCTGTGTGGCTTGTGCATTGGCACCTTCTTGTTTAAATAAGAAACGGCAAGCTGGGAAAAACCAAGGATTAGTTTCAGTGACCTCTCTGTTGGCTGTCTGTCCGTTCTAACAGATTATCACGAATACCTAAAAAAAGGGGCAAAACTGCAAAGCATAAGGGAAACCGACTTGTCGGACGAAGACGCTCAATACGACCCTGAATCACCAGAATCAAGCGGATTACTCCTCCTCGGATACTTAATTGAAAATCAACTAACTCATCCCTTTGCTCTCACGCTCCAAGATCTAACCAACCTTTTTGTTATTGGCTCTCGCGCCGAAGACATCTATTACAATCTCCTTATCCAGCTGTGCGATGACAAAAAACTTCCCGTTCTGGTCATTAAGGGACAAGACGCAGGTGACTTTGAAAATCAAGTCTGTGAAAGCCCCCTCTGGCATCTCGAAGTATCAACCGATGCCATCACGTTTAACACGCTAGCCCTTGGGCAGGGTAATCATCCTTCTTGGCAAATCACGATCCTAATCAGCCTCTTCGAGGAGTTCGCCCCTCTTTCACCGAGTGCCAGAAACCTATTTCATGTCATCATGTGGAAAACATTACTCACCTCTAGAAATCCTTCCCTTTCTTATCTGAAAACCACATTACCATATTATAAACACCACAAGGAAGTCTATTTAGAGGTCAAACGACTTCTTGACGCTCTACCCCAAGAGCTGATGGAGTCGAATTTTGACAACATCTCCCTTTCCCGAATTCATTATTTGCCCACTATCATCTCAGGAGATGACAAGCCCCTAACTACACTCAAGACAAATTTACTGCTACTGAAATTGCTGGCTCAACACACAGACAGGATGCCACCTCTTTTCATGGTTGATCCGCCTCCCCTAAATCCCCAACTTCTCCGGTGGCTCTGCCTACGATACGCTAACACCAAAAGCCCTCTAGTATTTTTTGATTCTAATGAGGCAATTTCCACTCCTAACTCGCAACATAATTTCAACTACATTTACACACACATCGATAGCGTAACCAATACGTCTTTCCATAACCAATTATCAATGAATGATCAGTTAATTTTAGAAAGTAATAAGGATCATATTGTGGTTCAACTTCGCAGCGAACCCACAACAAGAATCATCAGCATTTTCTGACAGGGTTTACAAGCTCAAAAAAGCACTTATTTCAGTTTCTTTGCCTTCTCATCAATTCGGGAAACGAGTTCCTGATTTTCAATCCTTTCATACATCGCTCGTGCCTGAGCATAGAGCTCTTTTGCCTCACTAACTTCACCAATCACCGCGTGATGGTCAGCTAGCTCTTCCAGATTCTCTCCCTTCTTTTGCATATATGCAGTGAGTTGATCGCTTGGTTTCGACAATATTCTCACCTATCTAATCAGTATATGATTATCCTATTGAACTTACCTGAATAAAATCGATTTGTTACTCCAAGAAGTATAATTCCTTTTCAAGTCTGGTTATGAAATCTTCATTATTCCTGAGCCGCTTTGTTGCCATACGTTTACCCGGTTCTGTCATCACGCTGGCAGCAATCTTTCGGCATAACGGCATCAATTTGTGAACTCTCTGAAGAATTCCTTTCATGCTGGGGTTCGGCTCATATCTGACTCCATTTATGATTTGACGAATAACTGATGTAAGACCCACTTTTGTGAGTTTATCAGCTTCCCACAATATTTGGGCTTCAATGGGTTCAAGTGGCTTTTCAAGTGCGTATCCTCCATGTTTTCGTATTGCATCACACACACGCTTAACGGTAGGTGCGTCAACCCCCTCACCTACAAGAAATTCACGCGCTTTGCTAGCACACGCCTCACAATGGGTTATGCCTGTCGGGAGGGGAGTACCAGCAGTGTTAGGGTTCGCGCAATCATGAAGCCAAGTCGCCATCACCACAATATCTAGGTCGGCAGAAGTCTCCTGTGCTAACTGTTTAGCAACATCAACAGCCTCAGCAACATGATCCCCACGATAGTTGTAAGGGACGACTTCTAAATCACTTAGAAATTGTGACCATTCCTCAAGTGCTGCAGAAGCACTCTCGCCCATAACAAGTTCTCGCATCTTATCCTCAAGACCAGGCTTCATCGAAACCAACTCCTCTTAGGTATCCGCTTTGCCCTTCGATACTAAATAGTGTTAAGGAAAAGAGGAAAAAATCCATTCTAGGGGACTAATCGCGTTCGGTCGCGAGGGAAAAGAACCGCTTCACGGATGTTGGCATACCCGAGCATTTGCATCGTCAACCGTTCCATGCCGATGGCTAATCCTCCATGGGGCGGGGCTCCGTATTTAAAAGGCTCCAGATAAAATGCAAAGGTCTTAGGTTTCAAACCCGTTTCCTTGAGTTTTTCGACCAACAACTCGTATCGATGGATACGTTGGCTTCCTGTTGTGACTTCCATTCCCCGGTAAACTAAATCAAACCCTCTTGTTAGTGTTGGATCAGTTTCTAATGGCATCGTGTAAAAGGGTCGAATTGCCGTGGGATATCTTGTGAGGAAGAAGAATTCTTCACCAGTCTCTTTCTTAACGAGTTGATAGAGGAGTTCTTCTCCCTCGCTCGGAATATCTGAATCTGGGGGAAGATTCAATCCTTCTGCTTTTAGTAATTCAATGGCTTCTCGCACTTCAATGCGGCGAATCGGTAACTTGGGAACATGAATCTCAGCCTTTAACTGCTCTAATTCTTCCGCAAATTTTTGTTTTACAGCGGTGAAAACCTCATGAAGCATTTGTTCTTCCAGTTGCATTACATCTTCTTCATCTTGAATCCAAGCCATTTCGTAATCGAAGCTTGTGTATTCATTCAAATGGCGTGGCGTATTGTGTTTCTCAGCACGATAGACCGGGGCGACCTCATACACCCGATCAAATCCGCCCACTAAACATAGTTGCTTATAGAATTGTGGGCTTTGAGCCAAGAATGCTTTTTTTTCAAAATACTGTACCCTGAACAGGTCCGCGCCTCCCTCTGTCGCGGTTGCTACGATTTTTGGTGTATGGATTTCGCGGAAACCAGCGGCTTCGAGATACTGCCGCATCTGGGTCACAGTGAAATGTTGAATTTTAAAGGTAAGTTGAGCTTCGAGGCGTCGAAGATCGATAACCCGATTATCAAACCGGGTTGCGATATCGGCCTCCACTTTTCCGGAAGTGTCCAATGGGAGAGTTGCTGGAGCTGTATTAACCACCACTATCTTATCTGGGATGAGTTCAACACCCCGACGGGCCTGTTTTTCTTGTTTTACCTGTCCTTGCACGGCAATGGCGTACTCGTTGTCTAAACTATCAAGAATTGAAAGGAGTTCTGGCGCAGTTTTTGCATGTGGCAACGTACATTGGGTTAGTCCTTCTCGGTCACGAACGATGAGAAAGCTGATTTTACTTAATTTCCGAATTCGTTGCACCCATCCAAGAATAACTACTTGTTGTCCTTCCATCTCGGGCGATAACTCATTTGAGTAATGAGTTCGTCTTAGAATCCTTTCTGGGTTTTCAGCGGGGACTTTTGCTTTTGGTGCCATTGTCCTTACTTCCTTCGGTTTCTCAGCAGCTGCGTATCTTAAACGTTTCTTCTCCCTGTAAGTCTTTTCGGGCTTAAGGCTTCGATGCTTCTGATGTACTTGCCAATTCTTGGCGAAGTGTGCCAATCAAATCCGCGACATCAGTAATTTGGAGCTCTGTCAAGGTCGCTTCAGCATGGTCGATAAAGGGAATAAATCGGTTTGAAGGATATCCGCTTTTAATTAATTCCACAGCATGAACGGCTGTGGCAAGTCGATCTGCCCCCTCCACCAGACGCGCTTCTAGTGTCTCGCCACGAAGATATTCTTTCCAAATCTTCTGTAGCTGAAGACGGATTTTTTCTGGGAGAGAATTTAGAATCGTTTCCATGGCTATGTCTTCTGCTTTCTCTTTTGCCTCACGGAAGGAGGGATCTGCTCGCTGAGCACTGATTGGAATATCACCAATTACTGCTTCGGGCAAATCATGAATGAGTGCCATGAGAAGCAGCCGTGTTAAATCGACTTCTTCATTGGCTTGTTTGGCTAATATGTATGAAAGAATTGTCATGGTGTGAGAGTGTGCAGCCACATTTTCTGCTGCAGAGGGAGGGATGCCACGAAGGAGCCACCCGGTTCGAGGGACACGCTTGAGATTATCACACGTAGTGAGAAATTGATATACAGTCATCCCTCAGCAATAGGGGCTGTCTTCGAAAAAATGCTCACTTTTTAGCGAATAAACCGGCAATTTCCCGACCAAAGTGTCGAAACACTGATACGACGTGACCGAGGGATTCAATTTTCACACCGGCCCCAATCAACACTAATGGTCCTGCATCCGTTACAACGATAATCCCTTTTTCCCCGCGGACGATTAATTCAAACAGTGGTTCGAATTCAAGCTTGGAAACTGCTTCAATTCCGGTTTGTAACAGAACGGCGGAAATGGCAGAGAGTAAATCCGGATCAATATCCACGCCCTTGGTTGAGCTAAACGCTACTCTTCGTCCTGCTTTGGTGACCACTGCTAGGGTTTCCAGTTCGGTGTACAGCGTAATCTCACGCAGATACATCGCTAATTGCTTGGCTTCCTCTTCGCTCATCGCAAATTGTTGCATTGTGTCCCCTCACATTTTTCTCTCAAGATTTCTGACCGGTTTTTTCTTTTTTCGACGCATCAATGAGTTCGGTAATTTGTCGCGCCATTTCTTCCTTCACTGAAGGCTTCTCATGAAGGTATTCCTCTTCTTCCAGGTGTTTGAGGAATTCAATCGCTAACACTTGTCCGTCCTTAATTACCACCCGTGGTGTATAGCCCTGAGCAAAGACCGTGCCTTCAGGTAATGTGTCGATTCGTTGGAGTCTGTGTTTTACAGTTTTCTTTCCTAAGACACTGGTGGTTTCTTCGGTGATTCCGAAGGCATCAAATCCAATCAGAACAAATTCTCGTCGGAAACCAGGGACCGGTTCTAGTTGTTCAACCTGTTCAATGATATCCGAAGGAGGACGGGGCACATGAACATGTTGTCGCTCTGGTCTCCTAGTGGCTGAAACCACGGCTTCCTTATACTCGGTTGGGGATACCTCCTGAACGGGAGAGGGTGGTGGTGTTTCATAAACAGGGCGTGTTGGTTCTCGAGGCATTTGTGGTGGTGCAGAAGGTGCTTCAGTTATCCCTTCATCAGGTTTGGTTGAGAGTGGCTGACCCATAGCCTCCATGAAGGTGGAGTCTTCTTGCCCCTCATCCTCTGAAATTATTTTATACACTAGACCTCGCTGGTCTCGGATACCCGAGGCGCGTCGAGCTGCGATGAATTTTCTCCGCACAGGAGCTTCTGCCCCTTTCCAAATCCAGATGAGACGTGAATCGTCATCAACGATAATGAGAACCTCGTCAGCTTTCATGTGGGTTTTTGCTGGCGCACCATCAGTAATCTGTACAATTTCGCCAGTATCAACGACGCGGAGCATTACTAAGGATTTAGGCACGCAGGTCACCAACCCCAACGGACAGGGTAACTTAGCTCTAAGTGTTAATAATTGTTTTCAGGCAATGGGAGGAGATGTCTAATAATTTTAGCGGTCGTTAATGATGTTGGATGTGCAGATATTGTCCGATAATATTGGAAGTATCCAGTATTTCAGAAGAAAATTAGTACATAAAGACAACATAGGTGTATCTAGCACTTTTCATATTCAACGCCCCCCCAACACACTTATCTCCCTTTCTCCCCTCCCTATAATTTCACCATCCCCTCATATACGATGGACCATGGGTTCTCCTAAACCGGGGTAACCCCTAAGTCTATTGTACATGGGTAGCCGAAAAGCAGTCCCGAAAATCTTCGTGGTGGACGGGATAGAGGGTGTGGGGTTACACCCATTTTCGGTAACCATTTGATTCAAACAGGTTGCAGAATTAAATGAGAATAGTTGAAAATCACTATTTTCGATAACCTAAGGTAAACTACATGAAACTACGGCTACCTATCTCTTTTTCATGTGAATTGGAATGAGGTATTTATCAGGGGCTGCTTCGATGGGTTTCAAATAAGGTAGAAGCGGTTTGGGAATGAGGATCCGTCCGTCTTCTTGAATGTTGTTTTCAAGAACCGCGGTCATGGTTCGAGTGGTAGCGATCACAGTGGAGTTCAATGTGTGGACAAACCCTTTGGTTGGGTGACCTCGTTTTTCTGCATACCGAGTATTCAATCGGACGGATTGGTAGTCTGTACAATTGCTTGCGGAAACAAATTCACGGTATCTGCCCTGGGATGGCATCCAAAGTTCAAGATCATATGTTTTTGCAGCTACACGGCTAAAATCTCCGCTTGGCAGAATTACTATTCGGAATGGAATGCCAAGGGGTTTCCAAATTTTTTCTACGATGGATATCATCTTTTCATGTTGATTCCATGAATCTTCAGGTAGACAAAACATGAACATTTCAACCTTGGAAAATTGGTGAACTCGAAAGATTCCCTTTGTGTCTTTGCCATGGGCTCCCGCTTCCTTCCTGTAACAGGGACTGTAACCTGCAAGGTAGAGAGGGAGCTCATTAATCTCTAGAACCTCGTTCATGAATTGGGCGGCTATAGGATGTTCTGAGGTGGCAATAAGATAGAGATCTTGGTTTTCAAGCTTGTATAGGGAGTCTTCGAAGGCAGAGATATCCGTGACTCCACTGTAGGCAGCTTGATTCAGCATGTTCGGTGGAATTATTGGAGTGAAGCCATGTTGTGTGATGTTATCTAAGGCGTACAAGGCTAATCCAAGGTCTAGCCAGACAATGTCATCAATGAGGTAGTAAAAGCGAGATCCAGCGACCTTCGCTGCCCGAGTAGTATCAATCATTCCTGAGTGCTCAGAGATATCATAATGGCTTTCAGGCTGTTTTTCTACGACCTCGTATTCTACTTTGAGTCCTTGGGCAGATTCAATGAACTGGTCAATATGTTCTTTCCAAACTCGAGGTTTCCCAACGTATTTGACTGGACGAGCTTCTGTTTCATCCATGCCATCAGGGACAGAGTCATGAACAATATTGGCAATACTATGTAAGGCTTCCTTTCGTGCCGTTTCAAGCTCAGCGAGCCGTGTTTCTCCTGCAGAGACCTTCTCAGAAAGTCGTTTGGATTCCTGAATGAGTTTTGCCTTCTTCTCTTTATCCTTCTCCTTTCCAATCTGCTTCGCAATCTGGTTTCGCTGACGCTGAAATTCAGCCAACTCTGTACGCGTTTTTCTCCATTCCGTATCTAGTCGGACAGCTTCATCAACCACAGTTGAGTCAAGGCCACGACGTTGTTGAGATCGACGGAGAATCACAGGGTCTTCGCGAACAGCTGTTAGTATTGTCCATGCGCTCACAGTCTATGCCTCAAAAAGGACTCACCCGTTGACGATTTAATAAACCTTCCTCCCACTCTGTCATGGTCAAAGGGTGCGCGTTCATCCAATGCTTTAGAACCAATCCGATCGACGAGCGACAATCACGAAGATGACAATAATTAAGACGATTACTACGATCCCCACAATCCACCATGGAAACAAATAGAGATCTGCACTGACAGGGAGAAGTAATGTTTCCAGTTGATCGAGGGCAGCTAGCGACGAAATGGCGAAATTTGTCTGAGGTGCAAATCCAGTTTGCTGAGGAGAATCAGCGAAGCCTCCGTCAAGAGTTTGTGTGCTGAGAATCCAAGAAGTAATTTCCTCAGCGGCTAATTGGTCATCTGCGCCAAGAATCTGTAAAGCTGCTATGGAATAATAGGTGGCCAAATGAGTTGCGACAGGGTCATCCGAGGTTAACCCAAATCCTCCGTAATATTGAGGATAATTGATGTCATCTCGATAGTGGGGGAGAATATAATTAATCGCTGCCGTCTGGTCGATGATGGAGAGGGAGCCAAGAATTTGTAAGCTCCAGAGCGCCATGAAGGTCGTTTGTAAATCCGCTGTAGAACTAATCCAACCATTCGTAAAACCGCCATAGCTAGGTGAAGATGGGGGGTCTAGAATTTGGCTGGAATTCAACCATGCGATTGCGAGAGAGCTGTTAATTTGGCTTAGCTCACCGTAAATATCCAGAATTTGAAGAGCAAAAAAGGTTGCTGCCACGGTAGCGGTACTGTTCATCGTATCAGCAAAACCACCCAGCCCATCAGGGTATTCGGTGGCATTCGTTCGCTGAAGACTTACAATAAAGTCGACAAGAATCGTGCTATTAATCTCCATTGTCCCATTAACCATGTTGAGGGTGCTAACTGCATAACCACTAGCAGTTAGTGTTGCATTTGTAGCTTGAGAATTTGCAAGAAATCCCCCAAAATCAGGATTGGAAACCTCAGTAACTTGCAGGTCTTGTATCCAGGCTGATATGTTTTCTTTAAGGACTGTAAATGGAAGGAGGAGATCGGCGTCGATCCAAGTATCTGTTGTATTCAACACGTTAGCAATGGAAAAAGTGTTTGAAACCGTTGGCAAGGTTGCTCCTGGGTGTAACACGGCGCCTCCAGAAGCATCAATGCAGGTAATTGAAAACCCGATGATGACATCTCGTTTTGTGGGTGCCGCCATTACGGCTATTGGGCTCGCCATCACAAAAATGGCAAACACAAGAATCAGAGCTCTATTGAACCTGCGCAAGCATTGTTCCTCCAAATTCGGGTTAACCGACGTTCACCGCATGATACACCTTAAAACCTTGTGGTTCCGTGCACACTTTACTTAGGTGGTCTCACGGTTAACCAATGAGTGACGGCCTTAACGGCATCCCCACACGCTCGTACAATTTGCCGTGGTTCTCCAGTAATATCTCCTACAGCATATACACCAGGAATGTTGGTCTGTTGATTTGCATCTACAAGGATATTGCCACTCTTATCTAGCTGGATACCCGCTGGTTCACAGAAGGTGCTATTCGGTTGACAACCAACAGCAATAAACACGCCATCAGCTTCTTGAACCCATTCACGACCTGTCTTCTTGTTTCGTAATTTGGCTCCGGAAACAACATCCTTGCCAATGACTTCAAGCAGAATAGTATCCCATAAGATTTCCACATTCGGTGTGGAGATTAATCGATCAGCATAGGCTTGTTCTGCTCGCAGTTCATCTCTTCTATGAACTAAATACACCTTTTCTACGATGTTAGTCAAGAATAGGGCGTCCATAGCGGCGGTGTTTCCTCCCCCAACGATAACAACGGTTTTTCCTCGGAATAATGGGCCGTCGCAGGTTGCACAGTAACTGATGCCTCGGCCATGGTATTCGGTTTCCCCGGGTACGCCCAATTCAGCATCGCAAGCCCCCATTGCTAGGATTATGGCAGGAGCATGCCATTCTGTTCCCTCAGAGGTAATTGCAATTTTTGTATTTTCAGAGAGTTGGAGTTTCTCTACAGTAATCATTTCCCGGATTTCGGCCCCAGCGTGTTCTGCCTGAGCTTTCATCTTCATGCTAAGATCTCCTCCACTAATATTTTCAAACCCGGGATAGTTTTCGATCTGCCAAGCGTTTATCATCCGACCACCACAAATTCCGGTTTCTAAAATTACAGCTTGTAAACCCATTCGAGCTGCATACAGCCCTGCAGTCATTCCGCCTGGTCCACAACCGACAATAATGAGATCTCGATTCTCAACCATTGTTGAGATCACCTATGTCCTCGTGAAACATTCAGTCTGATATATCTAAGTTTTGCCTTTGCGTCAAAGGGTTGGCAATAGAATTTCTGTGGCTAACCTGTCCTATAGTTCTTGCAGGTCGCCGCGGGCTACTTCTTCAAGCTTCTCAACAGCTTCCTTGTAGCCACCTGCATAGATAATGTCGCCGGGAAGGAGTTTGAATCGTCCTCTTGGGTCATAGGTCCAATGGCCATTTCGTTTCACAGCAAAGATACGGGTTCCATGATCTTCCAAACGTAATTGTCCTAAGGTCTTATTGGCTAAGATCGAGTCTGGCTCAACCGTTTGTCGGCTCACTCGTTCATCAGCATCTTGGAGGGCAAGTTTCATGAGTGGGTGTACATCAACACCCCGAAGGACAATTTCTGCAATTTGAGCCGCTGCATCCGACAAATTTTCGGCAGCCACGCCCAATCGAATGAGACCCAACCGACGTCTTTCTTCGCCTTCTGGAAGATCTAATCCTAAAACCTTGAGTTCAAAATCAGTGTGAAACTGATCAAATTTCTCTTCAAGTTCAAAAATGTCTTCTGCGATTTCCTTGTTGTTTGTTAAGAGTGAAGTATAGGCTAAGTTAATGAGTAATTCAGAGGTGTCTTTCATTTGGATAAGCATCGCAAGAACGCGTTCTTCGGGGGTCTGCTCGCCTTTGGGTGTTTTAAGCAATCTCTTCAAGCTCACCAGCAGCTAACCTCTGTAATTTTCTAATTCCTTCCTTTGAGCCTCGGGCACTAACCCGATCACCTTTTTCGAATTGAAAGGATTCAGGTGGATTAATCGTCCACAAGCCTTTACGTTGAATAGCGATGATATCGGAGCCAATTTCTTCTTCGAGATTCACATCGGCTAGGGTCTTTCCAATCAAGATGGACTTACTAAGGATTGTAGCCCGTCCAACAATTTCCTCAGCCTGACTCACAGCAAGCCAGAGAATTCCAGGGATACCAATATCATGTAAAACAAGTCCTGCGATGTCGGCCGCCGCATCGCTAATTTTATTCGCGGCTGAAGCGGTTTTCATAATGCTTACAATTTGTTCAGCATCGTCTTTGTCGCGAACCGCTAAAGAAGCATTCATTTGCAACAAGTAACCGAGATAATCTACACGCTTCTCCATTTCCATAACTTCTTCAGCAAGATCTTTGTCATTGAACATTACAGCCGAGTAGGCTAGATCTATCATGAGTTCACTAAGGTCTTTCATTTCAACCAATAAACTGCGAACAGGAATTGGTTGATACTCAACTTCTCGGAGGTCCTCTTGCATAACGTTATCACGGGCTCCCAAAAAAACTAACAGTCCATTATTTCCTATAAGCTATTTTCCTTAATACTAGCTTTTCAGTCTTTCGAGTTGTGCAATCAAGGCAAAGACACTTATTATATGCAAATACACACAAGCTAATACCCAATTCAAACGGAGCAAAATCAGTGATAGGACGTATCAAAGAACAATTCAAACGAGCTTTTACACCAGTAGCCCGAGTTATTGCCCGATCAAAGATTCCACCGAATGCCCTTACCCTCCTTGGACCTGTTGTTGCGACTTTTGCAGCGTGGATGTACATTCAACAACAACTGGCGCTAGCTTTACTTCTCCTCCTCCTATCGGGCTTCGTTGATGCCCTCGACGGTGCGGTTGCTAGGGCAACGGGCAAGACGACGGCTTTTGGTGGTGTATTAGATAGTGTTTGTGATCGCTACAGCGATGCGATCGTTCTGATAGGAGTTATTTTGGGTGGATGGTCTTCCACCTTCTGGGGGATTCTAGCTATTGTTGGGAGCCTACTCGTGAGCTATACGCGGGCTAGAGCAGAGGCTGCAGGTGTCGAACAATTGGGAGTGGGAATTGCTGAACGTCCTGAACGACTAATCATACTTATGGTAGCAACTCTATTACAATATCTCACAGGAATTGGATTGTTATTTCCACCACCAAGTTACTTCGGAATAATCTATTGGTTGGAATATGGCGTCATTCTGATCGCAATCCTTGCTCACATAACCGTTGTTCAAAGGACAATTGCGGCATACCGGGCATTATCTAAGTTGGAAAATCATTTAGCGTCTTCGAGAGAAGGCGAAGAAAATTCCTAGCCTCAATGAGAGTTTGCAGACCTAACTCAGTTATCTTGTAATATTTTCGAGTGGGACGTTTGCCTTCACGGCGTTCTTCGCTCAACTGGACCAATCTGTCTCGCCTTAGTTTGTATAACAAAACATACGCTGTCACTGAAGCCATTTCAACGCCAAATCGTTCCTGAATCGCGCCTCGAAGTTCATAAGCAAAGTAATCCCTCTCTTTCAATAATGTCAACACATATAACCACAAATTATCTCGGGTTGTTCGGCTGATTAGCCGCTTCATGGCTTTCGTGGGATGCTGAGAATATGTTTCGATGGCTTGAATAAACTCGGAATTTTCTATCATGGGTTCCCGTTCCTATTTACGCTATCAGGGTTTGATATTAGGACGCTTCGCTTCTTTACGCCGCGCCATCTCGAGTAGAAATAAACTTACGACTTGACTTCCCAAAAGGCTTCGTGTTCCAATGCTCACTTCCTGAACAGGGTACTGACGGACGAGTTTTTCATGCTCTGTGGGTAATCCCTGGTCATCACCTAATATGAGCGTGATAGGTTGGTCAAAATCAATCTTTACTTGATCTAACGGTTTCCCTTTCTCAACTAAGTAAAGGAGTTGACTTGATGAGGAAGCGCCTTCCTTGAGGATATCATCAAAGCTTTTTGCCATTATAGAAAACTGTGCCCACTGTCTGCTACTCTCTGTTTTAGTAGTTCGATAATTATGGAGAAGACCTTTGATAATTAAGGCGCAACTAAGTTCACTCTCAGGAAATTCACCTGAATTCACATCATCAATTCGAAGAAGTAGGGGAGGATGAGGTGGTCCTCCAAGGATTGCATTAACTTGAATACAAGATGTGAAAATTGGGACGGTTCGATAAGCGGCAATTAGAATCCTACAAACAACATCAAGCCGACCACTTGTCCCTGGAACATCTCGGATTAGAAACTCATCATCAGTTCGTGTCCGCGGGACGTCAAGCAAAATTGAAATTTGCATAATGAACCCCTCTGTCAGCTAACCATCCTAATTGAAAAGAAATCTTCCATTGGAGTGGGATCTACTATCTCCCTTTCCTATCTTTTCGACTTCGGATAGTCACAACTCCACGATGAACAGCACAACTGATGCAAAACCATTTGGTAACACTTCTGCTCGGCAAGAATGTACCTGAACGCCGAAGCTCCCGTGCCATCTGCGGGTCTACAAAAGATGCGCGTGACGTGCGTTTTTTAGCCTTATCACGTGGGACTACTTTTCCACACTGAGAACACTGGATTGTAGCTCCACGACCGGTCGAACCTTTACTTCGACCACCACTTTTTCGTTTCGATGGCAAACTTCAATCATCTCGATGGCTCACGGCAGTCGTTGTCAGCTATTAAACCAGCTGAGTCCACAACAGCCTGTTTGGAGCATACCTCATGGCTACAAAAGTCTTATGCTCTCACTCTGTGCTAGCCAAATCGTTAGACCTAATCAACGAAAAAAGCGCGTGAAGGAATACCCTTACTTAGTTCCGGTTAATTCTAAACGATACTTTTATTTTTACCTTATTTAATCTCGAATAGCTGCCCAAATATCCTTTGACTTGCTCCTTTAAAGAAATCGGTTACAACTTGTTTGACCTCAGAATACTTCAACTCTTTCTGATGTGAATGAGTCATCCTTCCATTCTCGAGTATGGGGATGTCAATTAACCAGTTATCAGGCGCATACCTAAGAAATTGTATTGTTTCTTCTTTTTCATTGATGAAGCCAATGAAATAATCAGTACCAGTTCCTGGTGGAATTCTTTCAAGCTCTTTGAGAGCATCATTTTGATTTATTGATTTAGGTTTCTGCCCAGGAATTGATTTTCCTGGTCGATTTACACACCAATGCATTTGCTCACCTTCCACAAGAAAATTGATTTTAGTTGGAGATGACTTCTCTAAAAATTATCTAGGTAATGAAATGGCTAGTCGATTGTCCGACCGGATTCAGCTAAAGGATGTCCAAAGCAGTAGAGCCTAAATGACTTATACCAGCCAAAAGGTGTGCGAGAGGCGGTAAAACCACGTTGCTCTAGTTCCTTGGACAGTTCTTGTAGTATTCGAACTGCAAATTTGGGTTTGGCAAGTTTTCGGGGAAAAATGTGTGCATGAGGATACAAGACGATATTTTTGGTTTTTACTCGGTCCGCGACTAGTTGAATCTCGTCAGCTGCTTTTTGAGTAATTTCTGATAATCGGCCTTCATCTGTTGCTTCAACGGCACAAAAGACAGTGAGCCCCTCTTCATATTCTACCCAATCGCCCTCGTCGGCGTCCTCTCGAACACTGATCTTCACCGGTTCTGTGGCTTTGTACGAGAGTTTTCCATGAAAAATTAACAATCGCATCATCAATCAACTCAATTATTCCTTGGAAGGTTCTTTTATTTCTTCAAGCGCATCTTCAACAAGACTTAACCCATTCTCAATGAGTACTCTTGCGCGAGATTCTGTTTTTGCTTCCGCAAAGACTCGGAAAATGGGTTCGGTTCCTGATGGACGTAATAATACCCAGCCATCCGTGTAACGTAATTTGACACCATCTATGGTTTCACAATCAGCATCTGTGGGAGCAAGCGATACAACCCGGGCTAGAAGGTCTTGTTTCAACGCGTTCGCACAGGCCACTTTTTCTTTGATTTGAAAATAGAAAGGGAATTGACGATCAAATTCTTCAAGTGATTGATCTTCAGCAGCCAACAAGTCGAGAATCAGTAAAGCTGTCAGCATCCCTTCTCGAGTCCAGGACCACCCACGGTATATTACCCCACCATTTTCTTCGCCACCAATTTGAGCATTTTCCTGCTTCATGGTTGTGACGATGTTGGGTTCACCAACGCAGGTCTGGATAAGCTCGGCACCTACTGTCTGAGCAACATCTCGGATAACATCACTTGTAGCAACCTGCGTGACAATGCGTTTTGGTTTTTCTTTCAGGTTTCGCAGTTTATGAAAAGCTGCTAAGGCAAATGTTCGATCACCCATCAGATACCGTCCTGTTTCAGATACAAGCACTATTCGATCGGCATCTCCATCCCACGCCATCCCCACGTCAACATCTTTCTCTTTGACAAGGCGAATTAATTTCGTGAGATTAACTTGAGTGGGTTCAGGTAGGCGGTGTTTGAATGAGCCATCCGGTTCGCAAAATAGAAGTTCGGTCTGGGCTTCAATTGATTTCAGGAGCATCGGTACAACTCTAGATGCAGCGCCTCCACCACAGTCTGCCACAACGTGAAATTGGCGTTTTTCAAGGCGTTTTCGGTTGACTTGTTTTACTAGGCTCTTGACATACTTGGGTCGGTAATCATCAAATGGAATGCGGTGACCACATTTCTGCCAAGGTGCTCGCAATTTTTTTGAAGCGAAGTAGAAGGCTTCGATTTTCCTTTCCATTTCTGTTGTATAGGATGCACCATCAGCTCCCCACAATTTGATTCCATTAAATTCTGGTGGATTATGACTTGCGGTCACCATTACTCCACCATCGAATTCTAATTGCGGAATAGCATAGGAGAGCAGTGGAGTTGGAACGAGGCCCAATAAGTGAACATTGCACCGCCCGCTCATCACACCAGCACTGAAGGCTAGTCCCAGCATCTCACTCGAAATTCTCGGATCCCAGCCTATACCCACAGTTTTTTCCTGTCCTAAATAATTCGCCATAGCAAGCCCGATATCGTGTGCCACGGTTGCTGTTAGCTCCTCATTAACTAGCCCACGAAACCCTTGAGTTCCAAAAAGCCGTGGCATTGCAAACTCCTCTCTAAAAAAATCAAAATGACCTGAACGGATATTAATATGTATGATACTCAACGCATCAAAGCGTTGCAGTTAGAACATATTTGTTGGCACGTTCTGTCGAGAAACTAAGGAACGCGTTTCTTCAATGTAAGTGCCAATTTCTTTGCGAATCGTTTCGATACGCTCCGATTCGAGATAGGGTTCCATGGTCCAAAGCAGGAGACTGGTATACAGCTCCTTCGGGTCCAGAAGCTCCTCAATATTCCTGATTGTCTTCAGGCGGAACAAGTATTCATCCTCGTACATGCAGACAATTTGTTTTAATTTTCGGCTCAAGGCGTCAACGTTTTCCACAAGTTGTTGCACACGTGGCTCGTTGGAGCCTTCGGGTGTTAGTAATCCTGCTCCTCGGCGCTGTAATTCCGAAACGCGCTTTTCTATGAGTCGCATCTTGCGAATGGAACTTTCAAAATCTGATGCAAGGGCTAAAACTTTCGGTAGCACTTTATCTAACAAGCCCATGTTCTTAGTGAGGGCTCGTTCGACAATGCCATCAAAGGAATTGAGTTTCCCAAGATCTTCAACGTTACGGAGATAGTTGATTTTTGATAATGAACCTAAAATAACACGGATGGGGCGAAGGGAACTTCGATGGGCAGATTCCCACCGGTTCATAGCATCGTCAAGACCTCCGGTTACTTCTCGCATTGATCGTCCGAATTCACGAATGACTGCTGCAAGATGGTCTTCGTCCATTGTCTCTGAACTTCCGAGGGAATTTGCCGATTTAATGACCCGCATCTATCCCCCTTTACACAGTCTGCAGATTTAACTTCTTTGCTTTGTGCATTGGAAGAAAATACCGGCTATTTAAATGAGCTTTTAAAGCCCAACCCAATGGTTTATAGAAAGCAGGAGGTTGAACCATCAATATGGCGTGGGTACCCGAGTTTGGGACCAGTGGCATTCGAGGCTGTGTACCCGAAGAATTGAGCCCCAAAATCGCATGGCAACTCGGGTTAAGTGTCGCCATCAATTTCAACCACCAGCCGTTCCTCCTTTGTCATGATAACCGTACTAGTAGTCCTCTACTTTCAAACGCAATTGCTAGTGGCTTGATGGCAGGAGGATCAAATGTCCTCTATGGTGGAGAAGTCATTACACCCGCTGTCAGCTTCTATACACGCCAACAGAAACTATCTGGTGCAATACTAATTACCGGCAGCCATATTCCCGCCCATATGTCCGGCATTGAAGTACTTGGAAATGACGGAGCACCCGTTGATAGAAAATTCGAACAAAAAATTGAACGCCTCTCTCAATCCAATCCGGCTCCAGTCAATTGGATGAACACCGGAAAAATATCAACCATCAGCGATGTCGGACAGTATTGGGTTGACCAAGTCCTCACTCAGGGAGACGTCGATCTTATTCGGCAGCGCAAATTCAAAGTTGTACTTGATGCAGCCAATGGAACTGCCATCCCTTGGCTTGTCGAAGTTATCAAACAACTAAATTGCACAATCATTGGTGTCAACATGGAGCCCAGCCCTTTCTATCCCGGGCGTTCACCCAATCTACGAGTCAAACTCCTTTCACAAGCAGCAAAGATGGTCAAAGAAACCAAAGCCGATATTGGAATAGCTGTCGATGGTGATGCTGATCGAGCATTCTTCATTGATGATAAAGGACGTGCACTTATGGGTGATATTTCTGGAACGCTCCTCGCTCAGATAGAATTACAGCGTCACAAAGGTGGAACCATCGTCACACCCATAAATTCTAGCAACCTAGTTGATGATATTATAACTGAACATAATGGACGCGTGGTTCGCAGTCGCGTTGGGCCCCCCGCGATTGTAGCTGCAGTAAAAAAACATCAAGCACTCTTCGCGTTCGAAGAGTCAGGAAAAGCCATCTACCCCCACCTTAATTATTTATCCGATAGTGGTCTAGCCACAATACACCTACTGGAACATCTTGCTAAACATGAAACCTCACTTAGCACTATCATTGATGGGTTTCCCCAATATCACCAACTCAAACGTGCCATCGATTGCCCCAATGAGCTGAAAGAAGTGGTAACCAATCATGCAATACGTGAAGTCAAAGAACATTTCACTGATGCAAAGGTAATTACACTTGATGGAGTCAAAATCATATTTGATGATGGATGGCTCCTGCTTCGACCCTCCGGCACAGAACCTGTATTTCGGTGCTTTGCTGAAGCTCAAAAGAAAATCCGTGCTCAACAACTTCTAAAGCTAGGATTAGATTGGATTGATCATGTCCTCAAAGCATCTTAAATAATGTGAGTAAAAAATGGTGATGAATTAATGCCCTCCAAATCCCCTCCTCAGTCACTCTTTGGGAGCTCAGGTATTCGAGGACGCGTTCATGAGCTAATAACCGGGCCTTTTGCTATCCGTGTCGGTTTAGCTGCAGCACAATTTCTTCGCAAGAACACTAAGAATCCCGCCATCATGGTCGGTCATGACCATCGAACGACTGGTCCCATGATCACCTCTGCCCTTATGTCAGGTCTTCTACAAGGTGGAATCCCTGTGCGAATGACCGGTATGGCTCCCACGCCAACCATTGCTTATGCAGCTGGTAAGGAAGGGATGAGTGCTTCCATTATTGTGACAGCTAGCCACAATCCCCCGGAGTACAACGGCTTTAAATTCCATAATCCTGATGGTGCAGGATTTTCGATTCCACAACAACACGAACTCGAACAGCTTCTTGACACAGCGGAGGCAGTTTCTTGGGAAGAATTTACCGAGTCTAGCTCCTATGATGCAATTCCGCTTCATATTGATGCGCTACTCGACAATTGTGAAGTGAATACCTCACATCAAGTTGTAATTGATGCTGCTCTGGGTGTTGGAGGACTAGTTACTCCACAAGTACTTCAACAACTCAACGCCGTGACCAAAATACTCAACACACCTCCCAATGGCAAAAATTATGCTCGAAACTGTGGGCCTTCCAAAATCCAAAGTGCTGCGGCCGCAGAATGGCAACACTTCGTTCGTTTAGATGATCTCAGCAAAATCGTTCAAACCACCAAAGCTGAAGTAGGGCTTGCCCATGACGGGGATGCTGATCGCCTCCTTGCAGTTGATAATAAAGGTCGCGTACTAGCAGGGGATACCCTGCTCGCATTAATGGCAGATTTCTATCTTTCAGTACGTGGTGGCAAAGTAATTGCTACAACTGTCTCTAGTTCCAGTGTCGTTGACCATGTGGCTAAGAAACATGGAGCAACAGTTGAACGCACTCAGGTAGGGGATGTGTTTGTCTCGAACCTTGTAAAGGAACACAATGCCGTTATGGGGGCAGAACCTTCTGGTCCTTTCATCTTTCCTGAAGTTCACTTATGCCCCGATGGACCACTAGCTGCCTGTAAAGTGCTCGAGTTTCTAGATTGGGCGAAGCGTCCGCTAAGTTCACTTGTCGATGACCTGCCAGCCACCCATCTTCTTCGCGCCTCGGTAAAATGCTCTGATGATAAGAAACGCCCAGTAATGAACACAATTGTTACGGTCTTAGACACGTGGACTGACATCGAAGACGTGAACCGTTTGGACGGTGTCCGAGTCAGTTTTGCTGATTCAAGTTGGGTACTCATCCGTCCTTCCGGAACAGAACCACTCATTCGGATTACCGTAGAAGCGCTCTCTGTTCAGCGTGCGAAAAAATTACTCAAAGATGCAAAAACTGCTCTCGGACCGGTTATCAAGTAGGACCCCGACGTTTTTTCTCAAGATACTCTTGCTTTAATTGCAAATGGATATTGTCGGCTACATCAGTTTTTACGACCACAGCGGGATCAATCCATGAATTATAACCAATTGTCCTCCCAGGCAAAACAACCGCTCCACACCCAATTTTTGCAGTGTCACCAACGACCGCACCAAATTTATCGGTATGTGTTGAGGCTAGTTGTCCTCGTAGCATAACCTGAACTTCTGCTCCATCAAAACGATAATTCGAAAGCACCACACTGGCACCAATATCCACCTCATAGCCAAGAATGCTGTCCCCGACAAAGGCTAGGTGTCCGATACGGCTTCCTGGCATCAAGACGCTATTTCGTACTTCACAGGAGAAGCCAATGCTGGCTCCTAAATCAATCACGGTGTAATCACGGATTAGACAGTTGTTTCCCACAATGGCGTCAGGACCAACATAGACTGGTCCAACTAGGGCTGCACCAGGAAATATTCGTGCTCTTGGTCCAATCCAAACGTCACCAATAATGTGAGCGGCATCACTAATAGAAGCAGAAGCGTCAATTCGGTCTCGCTTATTTTGACGTATACGTTCAAACAAGACAGGTGACGCTTCTAGGATGTTCCAAGTTCGACCCACATCAACCCATGGATCCTTTGAATGACTTCCATAAACTGTATGTCCTTCGTTAATGAGCTGTTGAATTCCCACTTCTAATTCCTTGGTTTTTCGGATTGCATCAAAAACCGCGTTCGTAAAAACGTAAACACCTGCAACCGCTAGATTGCTAGGTTCAGTTCCTGGCGCAGGCTTTTCAACAATAGTGGTGATTTCTTCTTCCGCCAAGGCAACGACTCCAAATTGTGAGGGGTTTGGCACTTCAACTAATGACAAGGCCATATCATGAGCTTTTGCAGCTTGCACCGTTTCCTTGAATCGTTCAGTAGTGGTGATAATGTCACAATCAGTCATGAGAAATCGGTCCCCATCGGCCAACTGCGTTTCAGCTGCCAACACTGCATCATATTCACCTTTCGGTTCAGCTTGAAGTGCATAGCTGATGTTCACATCCATGTGTTTGCCGTCACCAAAGTAGCTCTCAATCTGCTCGCGCTGATGACCAACCACTACCACAATTTCCGTTAAACCGGCTTCTCGAACCGTGTCAATCACATGATGGAGCATTGGTTTGCCAAGTAGTGGCAACATAGCCTTTGGGCGATATTGCGTCAGTGGATGTAATCGGGTCCCGTATCCTGCAGAAAGAATCAATGCTTTCATTTTTACGCCCTCTTCCAAACTGTTCCAGATTTTTCATCCTCAAGAATGATGCCCAAATCTTTCAACTGTGCTCGAATCTGATCCGCGGTCTTGAAATCCTTGTTCTTGCGAGCCTGCGCACGCAAATCAATTAACAATTTCACCAATCCATCCACTGTAGCTTCATCAGTTATCTGCGCAGGTCCTCCCATTCGGTCTCGATACAGACCCAACACTT
>SMTZ1_10001742_pt1 | contig 23336 bp, 18 predicted proteins | sample DeeMarSWOR136_30_FD_25667 | JGI IMG/M metagenome (IMG submission 25667) | reverse complement strand
ATTCTTCAATCTTCCTGTTGAAAGTGGCGTTCTGGTGGTATCCATAGAGAAAAAGAGTCCCGCTCAGAGAGCGGGTTTGTCCGAAGGGGACATCGTCATCGCTTTTGATGGAAAACCAGTTGCCGGGATTGATGACCTCCACAGGATATTGACAGGGGAGAAGGTTGGAGTTCATATGACACTGACGATCCTCAGGCGGTCAGAGAAACTGGAAATCGATATTATTCCGGAGGAGTCCAGGACAAGAGGCGAAGGTTGAAACCCAATGGAATCCTGGGAACCCTTCTGGTCGAATATTAAGGAGTGATAGGATGAAAGAAAACATTCTGGTCCGTAGACCAGAAAGCATCTACCGAACTCATGGGAGCATCGAGAACGGCACTTTCTTGGGCCGGTGGCATTTTTCTTTCGATCAGAACCATGATCCGCAACACATGCATTTTGGCACCCTCCGCGTGTTCAATGATGATACCTTATCTCCGGGAGCGGTCTGGCCTCTTCATCCCCATCACGAGATTGAAGTGGTGACCTACTGTGCCGAGGGGGAGTTTCGCCATGCAGACGAACGCGGGCCGGGAGGGATCCTCAGAAAAGGATGGGTCCAGCATACCACGGTCGGCACCGGGATGTGGCATTCAGAAATTAATAACCGACCGGATGAACCAATGCGGTTTATTCAGATGTGGTTTTATCCTTCAAAGAAAGGACTCAAACCCTCGGTGGAGCAGATGGCGGTCGATCAAAAGGATCGGACCAATCGCTTCCTGCTCCTGGTGTCGAATGAGGATTCAGAGGGTCTCAGGATCTACTCGGATGCGCGGGTCTATTCTTCGTTCCTCCAGGCTGGTCACAAGGTGAGCCATGGAATCAGAGCAAGCCGGGGAGCTTATCTTTATGTCCTTGAGGGAGGACCCGTCCACGTGAATGAACAGCTGGTTTCCGCCCTCGGGGCAGCAAAGATCACCGGGGAATTGGAGATCGCTGCAGAAGCTCGGAGGGATGCAGAGCTTCTCCTTGTGGAAGTTAGTCTGATTGAATATAACGACTGATGACGGTTCGCTCCTGTGTACCTCCGAGTGTGGACCGTCTTTTTTGTCATTCCTGTCCCTGTTTTCACCAGGATAAACGACAGCAGGAATCTACATCTTTATCTTCAACTGAATTCCCACTTCTGCGCCCACGCGCTGAAGCGCTACAGCGCACAAGCACGAGACTCAAGGCAGATCTAAAATCTATTTTCTATGCAGGCAGGGAAAGGAGCATTATGATGACAGAACCCAAACGTGTTCCATCAGAGGAGGTTCATCAGAAGTTACAATCAGGCACAGCCATTCTGGTTTGTGCTTACGAAGATGATGCAAAGTTCAAGAAGGTACAGCTCCAGGGAGCAATTTCGCTCAATGAGTTCAAATCCAAACTTCCCTCTCTCGCAAAAGAGCACGAGATCGTTTTTTACTGCGCCTGAGGCAAGGAGGCGAGTGCTGCCCGTGAGGCAGGCAAATACATTGAAATGGGGTTCAAGAACGCAAAGGCTCTCCTGGGCGGCGTTGAAGCCTGGAAAAAGGCGGGTTTTCCTATGGTTCCCTCAAACTGAATCAACCTTTAAGCTGAGCTCCAAGGTCTGAAGCCCCGTGCCTGCGCGGCGAAGCGAACCAGCGCGCACGCGTGACTTTCTTCGCAGCGGGTAAATAGGGTTTTTTCCGGGAGACGAGGGCCAGATACGATGGTGCCTCTGCCCGCTTTCATCCAATGACACCCGATGCTGCGATGAGTCTTGGCGTGCTCACCGTTCTTCAAACTCACTCTTCTTGTTGGCGGGGATGTGAAGGATTCCATCTCCCGCTACGTCTTCGAGGTCGTACCACCACTTCTTGCTGTCATCGGGTTTGCCGTAGCCCAGGAGATCATCTCCCCACATAGCAAGGCTTCGGGCTATCCCGGAATGTCTCACAGCCCAACCCACCGCCCTGTGGAAGGGTGTATAAGGTTTGCTCCAGGGACAGACCTTGATGCAGGTGCCGCAACCCGAGCCGCTCTGATTCCCAACCCTCATGCCCGTACATTTTTTTACGTTGAGGGGCCACTTCTCGTAACCGTTGAACATTACCTTGCCACCGTCGCTTATGGCACCGCTGGGGCATTCCCGGGCGCACTTCTTACACTTGGAGCAGAAATCCTGCAAACCGAAGTCGACGGGCTTGTCCGGCAGAAGGGGCAGGTCGGTGGTCACCACCGCAGCCTTGAAGCGTGGCCCGAGGAAAGGGTGGAGCACCGAATCACCGATCCGGCTCATTTCACCGAGCCCTGCGAGGAGGAGGACGGGAGGGACATTGATATCGTAAAATGGGGCATAGTGGGCTTTGGCAGGATAACCGAGTTTCCTGATGTAATCAGCGAGGATGATGGCGATAAACCCTGATGTGGCATAGGACATCATGCTCATGGCATTGCTGATCCAGTCGCTGCCCGTGTAAGCGCTTGACGTCCTATAGTCCTGATCGATGAGGATACCGATGGCATACTTATGGTTCAGCTCAATTGGTGCCTCACCAGCATCGGGGTTCCTGAAATCGAACTTGTGGCTATAAACCGCATAGCCCGGGAGCTGGCATATGCCCACTGCATCCGCCCTCAAGAAATAAGCAGTTTCCTTGACGTGGCGGGAGAGGGCTGCCGGGTCAGTGGGAATTGGGGCTTTTTGAGCGGCCACCATGCCATCGACCAGGGACCTCATGGCGTTTCTCATCCATGACACAGCACCCGAGAGAGGATGCTTTGGCACAAAACGCCTGAACTCCCGTTGAAGTAATGGGCCGTAGTCGCCCGCAGCGGCCTTGCAAAAGCCGGCCTCACGCTCCCGCACTCTCTGGACCTCGTTATCATTGATCTTCGTGGTTGGCCGATCCACTCTTTTTATCTTGTGCATCGGAAAAGTCTCCCAGTCCCGTTTGTGGTAACCGCTCATACGACCTCCTTGCTCAATAAGTTTTCGCTAGGATTCTTTTACCTTCTCGCACAGCAAAAAGCAAGACTGGAATGCAAGTTGTTCGTAATGCGTCACTAATTCCCACGGTCACCCTGACTCTATGGATTGATAATCGAAAAGTTCAGGTTATAATTTATAGTATTCGTTCAGAAAGGAACTCTTATGTCTTCTGAGAAGATCGATCGGCGAAATTTTATCAAGCGGGCCACTTCTGCCATTGCTGCAATGACGGCTACCTCTGTTTTGAGACCAGATCTTTCCTTTGCAAAGACAGAGAAGGGATCAACGCTTGAGTATCGGACCCTGGGGAAGACAGGGCTCAAGGTGACCACCGTGGGAATGGGGGTCATGAATTGCAGCGACCCGGCGGTCCTCCTTCGGGCCTTCGACCTCGGGATCAATTTTTACGATACCGCGGATTGCTACATGTGGGGTAGGAATGAAGAGATGGTGGGCAAAGCCTTCCAGGGAAAACGAGATCGAGTATTTATTCAGACAAAGGTCCACCCCAAAGAAGAAAAAAAGATGCGAGCCTCCGTGGAGAGGAGCCTTCATCGGCTAAGAACGGATTATATCGATGTCCTTGTCTGGCATGGCCACAGCCATCCTGAGGAGGTTTCGGATCCAGATCTCTATGAATTTATGATGAAGATGAAGAAAGAGGGAAAAGTCCGTTTCACCGGGTTCTCATCCCACAGTCGCATGGCGTCTCTTCTGAGGGAGGCAAGCAAACAGAATTATCATGACGTTGCCCTGGTCTCCTACAACTTTACTTATTCAAAGGATTTAAAAGAAGCACTGGCCTTAGCAGCCAAATCAGGTATCGGAATTGTGGCCATGAAGACCCAGTCCGGAGGATATCGTAAAGAGAAAATGGGAGGTCTGAATCCCCACCAGGCTGCCCTTAAATATGTGCTGATGGATCAGAGTGTCTCCACAACGGTTCCCGGCGTGACCACTGTTGAAGAGATCGAAGAATGTGCGGCCGTCATGGGAGCTCCGTTTTCAAAGAGTAACGTAAACGAATTGAAGCAGTATCACGCCTTCCTTCAGGAAAGGATCTGCACGATGTGCGGCGGATGTACTGGAGAGTGTCCTAATGAGGTTCCCTATCAGGATTTTTTAAGAGTGGCCATGTATCTTGATGGTTATCAAAACGAGTTCCTGGCCAAAGAGGTTTTGGCCAAGATCGATTTAACCGGGGCCGTTGAACAATGTTCAGAGTGCTCTTCCTGTTCGGTGATTTGCAGAAGGGGACTTGATATTCGGAGCCAGATTCAACTAGCTCAACAGATTTCTGCCTAAAATCCCCCTTCTTCCCCCTTTACAAAGGGGGATCTTTCTCCCTCCTTTTGGTAAAGGGAGGACAGAAGGGATTAGAGGAACATGTTTTTTCGAAACTTTTTCATTTTTTCTGCATTGACATTAACGTTGCTTGGGAGTAATTCCTTATCCAAAGAGATCGCCATTGAATCCCTCCTTCCAAAAGACTTCCCGGAAGGGTGGACAAGGATCAGCGGTCCTCAGGTCTATACCCAGAAGACTCTCTTTGAGCACATCGATGGCCAGGCAGAAATCTTTTTTAAATACGGTTTTCAAAAGTCTGTTTTTGCCATTTATCAGAACGGGAACAATTCAAAGGATCAGATCGAACTTGATCTCTACGATATGGGGAATGTGCTCCAGGCCTTCGGTATCTTTTCCAGGTTTAGAGGCGAGGATCGGACCGCAGGGGTAGGCTTGGAATCCAATCTCGGAGACAGCTCCCTTCTTTTCTATAAAGGGAGATACTTCGTTATGCTCTATGCCACGGAAGCGGACGCGGTCATCCTCAAGAAAATGGCGATGACGATTTCATCCAGCATACCAGATTCTTCGCCGGCGCCCAAAGAGATTGAGTCCTTTCCAAAGGAGGGACTCAAACCGGGGTCCATCCAGTATTATCCCGAGGGATTGCTGGGATATCAGTTCTTGAAAAGAGGCTTCCAGGGAATTTATGTGCCAAAGGATCAGGATAAGGGTAAGCGTGACGATAAGTCTGAGACAAAGGTTGAGGTTAAGGGTGAGGATATAGAATATTATCTGTTTCTGGTCATTCTTAAGGATTCCAAGGAATTAGAAGATATATTAAACACATTTAGGGATACCCTTTCAAAAAGGGGAAAGGTAGATTCTGAGGCTTCTACCCCATTGGGATCAAAAGTACTCAAGGGAGAAGATCCTTACCGGGGAAGGATCCTGATAGTCCCCAAGGGGAACTATCTTGTAGGTGCTGCAGGATTTAAAAACGATAAAGAGGCCGAGGATCGTCTGGCAGAGCTTATCAAGAATATGAAATAGGTAGATTTTTCGTCCAGGTTGACTTCGCTATGCGCTCTACCCTTTGCTCTCTGAGGTCAGATCTCCCGATCCCCCAGTCCCCTCACTCTGTTTTTCAATGGGTAGTTTGACCCTGAAGGTTGAGCCCTTTCCTACCTCACTCTCTACCTCGATCTCTCCACTGTGGCTTTGAATGATTCCGTAACTGATGGCTAATCCCAATCCGGTTCCTTTGCCGGTCTGTTTGGTCGTGAAGAAGGGATCGAAAAGTTTTGGCAGATGTTCCTTGGGGATTCCGTATCCCGTATCGGTGAAGGAGACCATCGCCATTCCATCCTTGAGGTTTGTCTGGATGGTCAGGATCCCGCCATTCTCTGTCATCGCATCGGCTGCATTAAGAAGGATATTCATAAAGACTTGCTGGATCTGGTCTGCATCAACGAGAAGCATCGGGATGCTGGCCTTAAACTCCTTGTTGATCTTGATATTCTGGAAGGGAGCCTGTTTTTCCACAAGGGTGAGCGTTTGCTCTATCAACGTATTGATATCCCACTCTTTCTTATCGGGTTTCCTCTGGCGTGCAAAGTCCAAGAGCCCTCTGACGATATTTCTGCATCGGGTGGTCTGCTGGACAATATTCTCCAAATCCTTCTTCCAGGGATGGTTCTCATCCACCTTCTTCAGCATCAGGGAGCTGAAGGTAAGAACGCCCGTGAGGGGATTATTGATCTCGTGAGCCACGCCGGCTGCCAGCTCTCCAATGGCTGCCATCTTACCGGCGCGGATGAGCTGGTCCTGAACCTGCTGGAGTTCTTGGGTCCTCTCCTGCACTTTATGTTCCAGGGTTTGAGTCCATTCCTCAATGGCATCACGGGACCGTTTCAATTCGGAGATCATGTTGTTAAAAGATTCAGAAAGTTCTCCAAGCTCATCGTGAGACCGAACACCCACCGTCTGATTCAAATCGCCATGGGCTGCAGTCTTCGTTGCCGTCAAGAGTCTATCAATAGGCCGATTGACAAATCGTGTGAGCAATAAGCTGAGGAGGAAACTCAGGACAATTACGCTGATCACTCCCGAAATCAACATCCGGTTATAGATTTGAGCTCTTTCTTTTTCAAAACCTTCGAGACTGATCATCGTGTCGAGAACGCCCAAGACATTCAAGGTTTTTGGATGGCAGGGATAACAGGAAGGTTCGTTGTAAATCGGATTGATCAAACCCAAGAGACTCTGCTTCTCTGTATGGTAGATACGGGTTTTGCTGTCGGAGGGGAGAAGAACCTTTGCTTCATCTTCTCTGTGACATCCATAGCAGGCCTCAGCCTTCTTATCCACGACGGTTCCCACTTTTTCTCGATCAGAAGAAACGGTGATTTGACCCATCTTATTGAAAATCCTGACCTCCGTAATCCCTTTTCTCTGGGCCACATCGTCAATGATTCGCTGGTATTCGTCCCTTCGATCCTTGATCATCGCATTCCGAATGCTCAGGCGGATCGTTTCACTGAGGTTGAAGGCCTCCTCTTCTGTTTTGTCGAGAATCTGGCGGGAGAGAGAGCGGATATTGAGGTAGAGAAAGAGTCCTTCGATGACCAACACGACAACGATGACACTAAAAATGATCTTTGTCTTCAAACTTCTGAATCGCATTGTCTTTTCCTGATTTTTTCTAAATTATCTTAACATAATTAGAAAATAAAGGTAAAGAAATTCTGTGCTTGTGATCCCTATGAATCAAAATGACGTGTGCAAAATGGTGAGTTTCTTAGTGGTGTGACAAACGAATACCTGGAGAAAATCGAGTTTAGAGAGAACTCGTTGCAGGAGGGAAAGGCTTCCGGAGGTCGGCTGTTCCTTAAGAAGACGGATCTCCTTGTGACTGCGGGGCCGGCGCTTTAGAAGAGAGTTCGGCCGCTTCCAAAATGTTTGGCACAACCTCTTCCCTGCCAATGGCCATGATGTGGACTCCGTCACAAAGTGCTTCCTTTTTCAGAGTAGCGATCATTCGACCAGCAATTTCGATGCCCTTATTTAGCGCCCCCCCCTTTGGTGAACTCGCCAATTCATCAATTAAGTATTGGGGCACAAAAATACCGGGAACATTATCTGTCATGTATTTTGCCATCTTGGCTGATGAGAGCAGGACAATCCCAGCTAAGATTTTGACTGCAAATTGGCGGGCATACTGCATGAACTTAGCAAAGTTGTCCAAGTCATAGATGGCTTGAGTTTGAAAGAACTCGGCTCCGGCTTCCACCTTCTTCTCAAACTTGATGAGCTGAGGTTCAATGGGTTTTGCTTCAGGCGTGACGATAGCCCCTGCGCAGAACGCGATTTTCCCATCGAGATCGTTTCCTCCCAGGTCCTTTCCTGATTCCATTTGCCGGATGGTGCTTAACAGTTGTAATGAATCGAGGTCAAACACTCCCTTGGCCTCTTTGTGATCACCCACGACCACGGCATCACCCGTCAGGCAGAGGACATTGCTGATGCCCCTGCTGGAGGCCAAGAGAAGTTCGGCTTGCAACGCAATTCGATTGCGGTCGCGACAGGTCATCTGTAAGATGGGTTCACCGCCTCGCTCTTTGATGGCGAGGCACCCGCCAAGAGAAGGAAAGCGCATCACAGAACTCTGATGATCGGTCACATTCAGTGCGTCTACCTTGCCAATCAAAAGATCAATATGATGAAGTATTTTTTCGATGTTTGTTCCTTTGGGCGGACTAATCTCGCTGGTGACGACAAATTTACCGGATTCAAGTCGTTGCTTGAAATTGGACGTCATGGTTCTCTCTCCCGGGTCATGCCAATTTAGTCATCTTCGGTCTTGGCACGACCTGATAATTCTTTGGGTGATGATACTTCCGCATCAAATCGAGCCTGCCCTGATCTTTTAATCGCTGATAGATCAGCGTCCAAGCGCAATCCTTCTCTTTATCTACCTCGCACTTACCATTATTCGTCCCTCCACATGGACCATTGAGCAACCCTTTGTGACAGGTTGTAAGTGGGCAGATGCCGGCCGTTTCCCCAAGGACGCAATGGCCGCACTGGGCGCAAACTTCGTAAAAATGACCAGGGGACTCTTCCATGCCTATGAAGAGCGTATCCAATGCCGGGATCACCGGCTTGCCCGCATACAAGCTCACTCGATGAACTCCCAGAGCACATGCCATCACCAGGAGACCGTGCACATTCCGAATGGAATCATCCATCTCTCTCAGGGCGACCTCGGTCATCTCATCACAAGCCGTTGGGATGACTGCCCAGCCGGTCACTAGTTTATCCAATTCTTCTAGGCGTTTCTTCATCTCCAAAACCTCTTCTCTTCCCCCGGTTTTGGTCATCGTGGCACAAGTGCCACAGCCCATAATAAAGACGCGGCCAAAATTGTCTAACTGCTGTTTTATTTCGTCAAAGGGCTTTTGTTTGGTTATGGATTTCATATCCCTCTCCTATCTTTCCAAGTCACATCTCAGGCACCGCTTGGCTTCTTGCCTGGCTTTATCCTCCGAGAGGCCTAATTCCGCCTCCTGAAAGGAACGGATTCTCTCTTCAATAGGAAGCCGTAATATTTCCGGTCTAAATTGAGGTTCCCAGGTTTCCTCTTCCTCCCGATCTTTATCGACGACCTCTTCAACGATACTGGGTTTCAGATCATACATCTCTACTCGAGAGGTATCTCGTTTGAGATATTTATCTATGGCCATAGACCCTCTCCTCCCGGCAGCAATCGCGTCGATTACCATCCCAGGGCCACTGACAAAATCCCCTCCAGCAAAGACTCCAGGAAGATTAGTCGCCAATCGATTTTCGTCAACCACCAGCCTTTCCCACCTTGTTCGTTCAAGGGCACTATCCGGTGGCAAGAAGGATAAATCAGGAGCTTGACCGACAGCAGCAATGACGCTGTCTGTCCCAACGAAAAACTCAGAGCCGGGAATCGCCATGGGGCGGCGGCGCCCACTGGGATCAGGCTCGGCCAGCCTCATGCGAATACATTGTAGTCCGGTCACCTTCCATTTATCGCTTATGATGCGCGTAGGGCTGACGAGGAAGTTCACCTGAACCCCCTCGGCAACGGCCTCATTGTATTCCACCTCTGTCACAAGCATCTCCTCCCGTGACCGCCGGTAGAAGATGTTGACCTCTTTTGCACCTAGGCGAATAGCGGTGCGAGAGGTATCCAGAGCGACATTGCCTCCCCCAATCACCGCTACCTGGGGACCCACCTTGACCGGCTTACCCACTTTCACATCCCTCAGAAATCTTAACCCATGGTAAAAGCCTTCGAGGTCCTCTATTTCCCCAGGGATGCCAATCCTTTGGCTTCTCTGAGCCCCAGCAGCAATGAAGACGGCCTCAAAGCCACGCTTCTTGAGGTCTTCAACAGTGAAATTCACATTGATCGGCGTGTTATACGTTATCTCTACGCCACGCTTGGCGATGTATTCTATCTCCTTTTCTATAACCTCCCGGGGCAAACGAAAATCAGGGATCGCTACGGAAAGCATACCGCCACCGACCGGAAGAGCCTCAAAGACCGTCACGGGGTAGCCCATCTGTGCTAAAAAGTAGGCGCAAGACAGCCCACAGGGCCCTGCCCCCACCACAGCTACTTTCTGGGTTTTCGTTTTGGGGAAAGGTTTCAACGCCGGCAACTCACTGACGTGGTCAAAATACCAGTCTGCAGCGAAGCGCTTCAGTGTCCGGATATCGACCGGCTCCTCGAGTTCCCCGCGGCGACACCTGCCTTCGCACGGATGATGACAGATGCGGCCGCAAATTGCGGGGAACGGATTACGCTCCCTGATGGTCTCTATGGCCTCTAAGTATTCACCCCCAGCAATCTGGGTCACATATTTTGGAATGTTAATCCCGACCGGGCAGGTGTGCTGGCAGGGCGAGATCATGAGGGCATCGCAGACTGCAGCAGGGCACTTTTTTTCTCTTATATGGGCTTCATATTCGTCTCTGAAATAGTTGAGAGTGGTCAGCACTGGGTTGGGGCACGTCTGGCCTAGACCGCATAGGGAACACTCTTTGACGGTCTTGGCAATAGCAAGCAAGGTGTCAATGTCACTCTCAAGACCTTTTCCTTGGGTGATCCTGGTCAGAATTTCTAACATTTGCTTAGTCCCCAGACGGCAGGGGACACACTTCCCGCAAGACTCCGTCTGAGTGAAGCTCAAGAAATATCTGGCGACCTCAACCATGCACGTCGTATCATCCATGACCACCATGCCGCCCGAACCCATGATGGAGCCTAACTGGGATAGGGTTTCGTATTCTAATGGGGTATCGAGGAATCGAGCAGGAATGCACCCCCCTGAAGGTCCTCCAGTCTGGACGGCCTTAAAGCGTTTGTCACGAGGAATGCCCCCTCCAATATCAAAAATGATGGTGGAGAGAGGCGTTCCCATTGGCACCTCTACCAGTCCACTGTTGGCAATCTTGCCCGTGAGGGCAAAAACAGCCGCCCCCTTACTCTTTTCGGTACCGATGCTGGCGAACCCGTTGGCCCCTCGATCGACGATCATAGGAACGGAAGCAAGCGTCTTGACATTGTTAATGATGGTAGGTTTTCCTTCGAGACCTGATTCGGCAGGAAATGGAGGTCGGGGACGGGGCATGCCACGCCGGCTTTCGATAGAAGCCATTAAAGCGGTTTCTTCCCCACAGACAAAAGCTCCGGCACCTTCTTTGATAGAGACCTGAAAATCGAAGCCTGAGCCAAGAATATTCTTCCCTAAAAAACCTCCTTCCTCGGCTTGCCTTAAGGCGATTCTCATTCGTTTGACTGCCAAGGGATACTCCGCGCGGACGTAGATATAGCCCTCATGAGCTCCAATGGCATATCCCGCGATGATGAGTCCTTCAATCACAGCATGGGGATCAGCCTCCAATAGGGAGCGATCCATAAAAGCACCGGGATCCCCTTCATCCGCATTACAGATGACGTATTTCTTGTCCCTTTTGGCCCTATGGCAGAACTCCCACTTACGCGCCGTAGGAAAGCCAGCGCCGCCCCGCCCTCGAAGCCCTGACCGGCTTACTTCTTCTATTACCTGTGTAGGCGTCATCTCTAATAAGGATTTTCTGAGCGCCTGATAACCTCCCTGGGCAAGATAGTGATCCATCTTTTCTGGGTTGATGCGACCACAGTTGCGTAGGATGAGGCGCTGCTGCTTTTTATAAAAATTAATCTCTGTGTAGTAAGGCATCGCTTTGTTCGTGATGGGATCACGATAGAACAGCCGCTCCACTGGCTGCCCCTTCAAAAGGTGGGAGCTGACAATTTCAGCTGCATCCTCCATCTGGACATGGGTGTAGAAAATGCCTTCTGGTTCAACCACGACATTTGGACCTTGTTCGCAGAAGCCATGACACCCAGTAAAATCAACCTCAACCTCTTTCACCTCCAACCTTGACACTTCCGTCCGAAGTGCTTCATAGACCGTGTCAGACCCGCAGGAGAGGCATCCGGTTCCTTGGCAGACAAAAACCGTCCGATGAGGTTGCATGCTATTCTCCACCTTTCCTGAACAAGTGTTCTACTTTCTTGGGGTTCATTTGCCCGAAAACGCGCTCGTTAATGACAAGATTGGGGGCCAAGGCACAGACGCCAATGCAGGCAACGGTATCCAAGGTGTACTCGAGGTCAGGGGTCGTTTCACCTTCCTCTATGCCTAGGTGTCGCTTCACCAATCGCAGAATCGTTTTTCCGCCACGCACATGGCAGGCTGTTCCCCGACAGACCCTGACGACATTTTTACCCCTTGGTTCGGTGTAAAGCTGTTCATAGAACGAAATGACCCCTTGCACCTGACTCGGAAAGACTCCTAACGCCTTGGCGATCATAGGGATGGATGAAGGAGGAATGTATCCAAGTTTGTTTTGGATTTTTTGGACGAGGGGGATCAAGGGCCACCTCTGCTGGCGATATTCCGCTACCAATTCATTTATTTGTGCGAGGGTCACTTCTGACGCCACACTGATCTTTGTATTATCCATGGGGTCCAATCCTTTCGATTCTTACGTGGCATGCGCTCAGAGAAGGAGACTTTGCCTGTGGATCTAAGACGAAATCGAACAGCCGATGGACAGGGTTTTCCGGAAATGAGCAAGGCATGAAGACTGTTCCCTCAGGAAGTGTGTCAGTCATTCTGACATCAGCAGTCAATTCAGCGCCGGGTGAAATCAGTTTAATCTTATCGCCATGGTGAATGGCAAGTTTCAAGGCATCAGATTCGTTCATCTCGACAAAGGCTTGTGGAAAAAATTTCTTTAACCGCGAAGACCTCGAACTTCTAACCCCCGTGCCGAAGTGATACAGGAGCGTTCCAGTCATTAAGGTAAAAGGATAATCCCCGTTGGTTCGCTCTTCCGCCGGGATATATTCCACCGGGGAGAAGCGGGCAAACCCTTTTAGAAACTGTCCCCCAAAGGTACGCCTTGGTTTCCAGGTTTCCGACTCAACCTGATGAAGCCTCTGGGGGTCCGTATACATTTCGTATAAAGGAACCAATTCCTCAATCTCGTCCATGATCTGTTGGAAGGAAGAGAAGGGCAAGGGAGACCCCATCTTTTCAGCCAATCGCAGGATGATTTCCCAGTCTGGTAAGCTTTCACCACAGCGTTCGATGGCCTTGCGGACCCTATTGATCCTTCCCTCAAAATTCGTAAAAGTCCCTTCCTTCTCAGCGAAGCTTGCAGCAGGTAAAATCACATTCGCCAATCTAGCGGTTTCGGTAAGGAACATATCCTGAACGACAAGACAATCAAGGGCACCCAAGCCCTCGGCCACTCGGTTTGGGGCAGGCAGACTTAATATTGGATTTTCTCCAACGATATACATTCCCTTAATCTTTCCCTCTTTGGCTTGTGTGATCATTTCTGCAACAGTTTGTCCGGGGGCACTGGGTAAGGATACCCCCCAACGTTCTTCAAACTTCTTCCTCAAAGGATCATTCGTCACACTTTGATATCCTGGGAGGAAATCTGGCAAGACCCCCATGTCACAGGCACCTTGTTCGTTGTTTTCCCTTTGCAGGGCATAGATGCCCCCTCCCTTCCGTCCAATGTTTCCGGTCAGAAGCGCTAGGTTCGCTATCGCCAGGACACCCTTTGTACCACTCGTGTGCCGGGTGATTCCGCTGCCGTAGAAAATGGCCGCTCCCCTTGCTTTAGCGTAGAGTCGGGCCGCCGCGCGAATTTGGTGGTTGGGGACCCCCGTGGTCGCCTCCACGTACTCCGGGGTATACCTTTCTAATGATTTGGTCAACGCCTCAAAGTTATCTGTCCGCCTCGCAACGAATTCCTCGTCCAATAAACCTTCATCAATGATCACCTTTGACATTCCATTGAGCAGGGCGATATCTGTGCCAACCTTGGGCCGAAGCCAGAGATGCGCAAATGAAGAGAGTATGGTTTGTCGAGGGTCTATGGATACCAACTGAGCCCTTTGATATTTAACCGCGCGCTTGATCGCATAGCTAACGATGGGAGCTGAGGCAGTGGGATTGGTTCCAACCACCAGGATGGCTTCCGAGTGTTCCAGGTCGCTAAGGTCGTTGGTTGTGCCGGAGTAGCCAATAGAGGAGCCAAGACTGAGGCGTGTCGCAGCACTGTATAGCCGACTACCATTGTCGATATTATTGGTACCCAGCACACACCTGGTAAATTTCTGCAAGAGATAGTTCTCTTCATTGGTGCATTTAGAGGAACCAAGAACAGCCAGGCTATCAGGACCATCCCGATCCTTCATTCGCTTGAATTCGGTAGCTACCATTTCCAACGCGTGGTCCCAAGGTACCTCCAAGAAGCTATTGTCTTTCCTGACCAAGGGTGTGGTTAATCGATCTGGACTATGGACAAAATCACAGCCATAGCTTCCCCTGACGCAAAGGGCGCCGCGGCTAATGGCATCCTCCTCGCCTGGTGCGACACGCACAATACGATTTTCCTTAACCTCCATAGAGATGCTACATCCACAGCCGCAAAAGGGGCAGGTCGTCTGGACCGTTCTTCTGCTTGTCCCGTGATAGGGCCGTTCCTTCTCCATCAGCGCACCTGTGGGGCACATGGCCACACATGTTCCGCAAAAAGTGCATTCAGAGGCTTCCAGGGGGGAGTCGTTGAGTGTCGCCGGTTTGTTAACGAATCCCCGGCGAAAGTAGTCAATCGCTCCTTCAACGACCAATTCCTGGCATGCTCGAATACACTTGCCACATAGGATGCACTTGCTCAGATCCTTTTCAATGAAGGGATTGACTTCCTCAAGGGTCGCCATCTGAGGAAGCCTCTGGAATTCGATCCATTGGATGCCCATGTCAGAGGCATGCTGGCGCAACTGACAGCGGTTTCCTTTGTCACACACCAGGCAGGAATCGGGATGGCTTGCCAGCATTAGCTTAATGATGTTTTTTCGATGCTCCATGACCCGGGGGGAATGGGTGCTGATGACCATCCCCGGTGCGATGGGGGTTACACAAGAGGCCATCAAAGCGCTGGTTCGCCCCTCTTCGACCAAACAGAGACGGCAGGCGCCAACCGGCGTGAGATGGGCATCATGGCAGAGTGTCGGAATTTCGATCCCTGACTCCTTAGCCAGCTCCAGGATCGTCATTCCTGGATACCCGCTGACCTCCCGTCCGTTAAGGGTGATCGTTACGGCTTGTAAATTGAGGTCCTCTTTTCCAAGGGCCATCATACTTTCTTTCTCGTCGCCATTTACCCCGTTAGAAATCCCCGCCATGTTTGACCGAGGTGCTGTCAATGACTGTATCGTTCCTTTTAGAAAGGGCGACGTTCAAAGTCCCATCCTCTCTAACGGGGCTTACAAGGTAAGGGAACGCTTGAAGCGCTCTCCCCGGCTGACGCCTCTGATCCCTTCAAGGAGTTGGGAGCTCGCAGCACTTTTGGGGATAAATCCATAAGCCCCTACCTGCTCAGACATGACGATGTTTTCCTCGTCGGCATACTGCGTGAGCATCAACACCTTCGTCTGAGGACAGTCCTTGCATATGTGCTTCGCTGCCTCTAATCCGTTCATCACAGGCATGACGATGTCCATTAATATGACGTCGGGCGAAAGCTGGAGGGTCTTATCCACCGCTTCTTTTCCATTGACAGCCTCTCCTACGACTGAAATATCTTTTTGGAGAGAGAGCAACGCACGAATACCATCCCTGACGACTGTATGGTCATCAACGATCAGGACCTTGATACGTTTCGTCACTGCCCCCAGCAATGTGTGGATGAGGGGGACGAGCGCTGCTGGTTCAATGGGCTTGGTGAGATACTCCACCGCATCCATTTGCACACCCTCATCTATGCTCCATCCACTGACAAGGCGCTTTTCAAGCGGAGCATCAACTACCACGATCGGCACGTTTTTCGTTATGGCATTTTCCTTCATCCATTTGTGCAGCGCGGAGGCCTCCCTGCCGGGGGTTAGCGTGCCCAGTATGACGATGTCAGGTCCTTTTTTTATGATTCTTTCTTGCGCCTCCGCTTTCGTCCTGGCCGTTGTCACATCCAAAGATTCGGCTTCCAAAGACCTCTGCAAGGCGGATAGAAAGTCAGGCTCATCGTCTACGATCATGATTTGGCCCTTTTTTTCCATGCCTACCTCCTTTCGATGCTCATTCTAACTTCGATGGATCGTTCCCCCTCAGGGGATCCGAGAGCTCAATGACGTTCTTTTTGGGATTGTCCTTTTGGTGAAAAATGCAATCCCAAAAGTCAGACGAGGTGAACTCGCCCTAAAAATAATGAACATCTTTTAGATAGTAAAGAGGCCTTTACCCTAGAGGTCGGGTAAATTTACCCTATTTTTTTAAGATGAATCTCCTGTTTATGGAGGGTTGAAGGCCTTGTCATGGAGGGAGATAGGAAGGGGGGAGTGTGAGGAATAACGAAATACTAGTAATCTTTAAACTGTGATGATGCCCTTACGCAACGCATACTTAACCAAATCGGTGCGATTGTGGATATCAAGCTTAGACATGAGGTTCGTCTTATGTCCCTGGACGGTTTTCACACTGATGACTAACATATCCGCTATTTCACGGGTCGTGTATCCTTCTGCTAAAAGCTTGAGTATTTCCCTTTCCCGGTCTGACAGCTGTTTGTAAGGGTCTTGTTCTTTCGTGAGAGATGCTTCCAGCTGATAATCTTCAACCAAGAATTTGGCCGCGGAGGGAGACAGAAAGGAATCCCCACGGTGAATCGAGCGAATTCCAGAGGCGAGATCTGATGAAGCGGCCGTTTTGCTGATAAAACCACTGGCTCCAGCTTCAATCGCCCAGAAGACATGTTCCCTATCATCGTATTGGGTGAGAACCAGAATCTTTACCCTGGGGAATTCTTTGTGTATGCGGCGTGTGGCTTCGAACCCATTCATATTAGGCATGGCGATGTCTATCAGCATCACGTCGGGCATGACTTTTCGGACCAATTCCAAGGCTTCCCTTCCATTGGCAGCCTCCCCCACCACTTCGATGTCCCCTGCAAATCTCAGTAGGGCACAGATGCCATCACGCACGATAGTGTGGTCATCCACTACCAGCACCCTTATCTTCGGCATAACTCGTGCTCCTTACTGCGGGGACCTTGGCGATCGCTCTGGCCCCTTTCCCGGGCTGGGACTCAATATAAGCCTTGCCCCCTACTGCCGCCATCCTTTCTCTTACCCCAAACAGACCGGCACCACGCCCATCCTTCTCAATCCGTGTGATCTCGCTGACATTGAATCCCTTTCCATCATCCTCAATACTTAGAATACACTCATCGGAGTTGCATTCTAACCGGATCATAGCATTTTTCGCCTCCGCATGCCTCACAATGTTGCTCATGGTTTCCTGGGCAACACGGAAAAGAGTCAGTTCAGCTTCGGGAGATAGGCGACGATGCTCCATTCCTTTGAATTCTGTCGTAATGTTAATGCCTCTGGACGTAAGATTCGTCTCAGCAAGATTGCGAATAGCAGCAGGGAGTCCCAAGGTATCCAATAACGTCGGGCGAAGTTCCTTAATCAATCTAGCGACTTCAGCGCTTGCCTGTACCGCTATGTTATGAATCCTTTTCAACATAGCCTTGATCTCTGTATCTTGCACATGTTCCATTTCCATCATTTCCGTTAGCGCCTGTAGATTAAGCGCCAGGGCGGTCAGTTGTTGACTGGTTTCATCATGTAGCTCTCTGGCAATCCTCTTGCGCTCCTCTTCCTGAATCGTAATCGCTTGTCTCAGCAGCGTTTGGTATCTTTTCCTTGCGTCTTCTAACCTCTTATACAGCTTTGCCTGTTCGATGGCTATGCCGAGCTGGTCTCCGATCGAGCCCAGAAGGTACATGTCATCTTTTGTAAAGTGTCGTGCCATCGTGCTGGCAACGTTCAACACTCCGAGAACATTGTCTTTGGCTCGAAGAGGAACGCTAATGAATGCCTTCAAACCTTCCGTCTTAATTAAGTCAGGATGAGCCGCACTCGAATCCGATGAAATATCCTCCAACAGGATGGCCCGACCGTTTTGAGCGGCCTTTCCTGCGATCCCTTCCCCTAGGGGAAAACGCATTTCCTCGACATATTTAGTCGATAGACCATGGGAAGTACGATAGGAGAGCATCTTCGTCTGGTCATCTATCAGCATAATCCCACCGACTACCCCCTTCATCATATTAAGAACGCTATCTAAGCCTACCTTGAGAATCGCATCGAGGTCCATGAGGCTGCTGATGGCCGCAGAGACCCGGCTTAGAATGAGCAGGCTATCACTCCCTTGTTTCATGTCGTTGGGGGAGTCATTTCTTTTCAAATCGAGGTCATTTGGATGATCAGATGGTTTGGAGCGCTCGTTTTCCACTTCCGTCCTTGGTTATGCGTTCCTGAAATAGGTTTCGAAATTCAACATTATGATATCCGAAGCCCGATTTCCTGTCAATCTTCGTGGTCACTCATTCCAGCCCCTTAGCTGATAGTATTCTTGGAGCATGAGGTCAAGATCTTCTCGGGAGATTGTCTTTTGGGTTTCCTGTAGGACTTCACGGAAGAATCGGCGGGGAAGTTTATCATCCCTTTTCGTCATCCCTTCTCGTTGATTAAACGTTCTAGCTAGATTGGTGACATGAGAAGCTATCGTTTTTAGTTCTTTCTCTTTGAGTGAAAGGTCGCAAGTAGATTTGATAATCTCTTGAAGATCCTTCCAGGTGATTAGATCCCGGTAGAAACGGCAGAGGATGAGAAGATCGAAAAGGGTCATCTTGTCTTCATAATCGACAAAAAGCTTGGCCTTTCCCTTGATCTGCTCGGGGTCGATCTGTCCGGAAAGTTCGGATTTATAAAAAGTGGCTCTCAGATGGCAGGCGCCCCGATCCGAGGTCGCATAGGCAAGCCCCATTCCCTTCAGCACCCTGGGATCGAAACCGGCAGGCTCGAGCCCCTTGACATGGATGGCCGTCTCCTCCATTCCCCAGGCTTCGGCTGCAGAGCGGACTCCTTCTGAAAGAATCCGGCCTACTCCTTTTCGGTAGGCAATCTTGGTCAAGATCTCAGCAATGCCGTCCACGTCTCCGTAGGAAAGTTTTCCCTTAATCTTTCTTCGTTCTGATGCCTCGATGGCAAAGGCCGCCAGGTTCCCCGCTGTAATGGTATCCATTCCTAGACGATCACAGAGGTCATTGAGATAGATGATGTCCTCGATCGAATTCACCATGCAGAGCCCTCCAAAGGCATAGATGGTTTCGTATTCAGGGCCCATGATGCGAAGGCCACGATGCCTGCCCTCTTTCACTTCAGAGATTTTTCCACAGGCCATGAAACAATGGGGGCAGGCCTCAGGCCGCACCTCGCAATGCTCCAGGAGGCTCTCCGCACTGATCTTTTCCCAGCCATCCAGTTTCCCTTTGGACCAGTATCGGGTGGGAAAGGCACCGATCGTATTCATTATAGAGACGAGCATTGGGGTGCCATACTTCTTATAAATGGACACGATCTGGTTATCCTGGACTCGCTCCTTGAATTGTTGAGCCAGTTTTTTCAGTGAGGATGGGTCTGCAAGGCTTCTCCGTTTCTTTCCATGGAAGACCATCCCTTTCAATTTTTTTGATCCCATGACAGCGCCAATTCCAGCTCTTCCAAGGGAACGCCATTGCTCGCTCACGATGACTGCAAATTTAGTGAGGTTTTCTCCAGCCGGGCCAATGACGAGGGCTCCGGCCCCTCGATCCCCCACTTTTTTCAGAAGGGTCTCTTCTGCCTCATAGGTCTCTTTGCCCCAGAGTTTAAGAGCGTTGTGGAAAATGACATTTTCGTCACTGATCTCGAGAAAGGTAGGGCGATTCGATTTACCTTCGATGATGATGGCATCGTACCCGGCCCGGCTCATGGCAAGGGTAATTTTCCCACCGGAGTACGATTCAGAATAGATCCCGGTCTGCGGGGATTTGGTGAAGATGGCGTAACGGCTTGATCCATAAAAAGGGGTGTCTGCCAGCGGGCCCAATGTAATGACAATGCGATTTTTGGCTGAGAAGGGATCGACATGAGGCGGATTCTCCTTGAGAAGGAGATAGGAACCCAGGCCCTTTCCTCCAAGGTAGGACCGGAGGATCGATTCAGGAATGGGTTCAACCGAAGCTTTTTTCCGGCTGAGATCGACTCGCAAAAGCTGATTAAAAAAGCCTTCCATGATTTATATCTTAAAAGAAATTGGAGAGGCAAATCAACCCTTCGACACTCCCCGGTCTGAGGCTCGGGGTTTGCCCCCCGGCCTGAGCTCGGGTCGAAGGCTCAGCCTGCCTGGCCTGCCTACCGGCCCCGGTCCCGACCGAGCCTGCCTACCGGTAGGCAGGCTCGGGGCAGGCAGGCGGTAGGCAGGGGTTGATAATGCACTTCGATAAACTCAGTGTCCTGAGCTTGCCGAAGGAAGCGGCGCTCTTGACCTCTGGACTCATTAGGCTAATCCTCCAATTGAGTTGATTTAGTTCCTAATCGAGACACATAAATGTGCGAGAACTCAGAGTCTTTGGTCGCACCGTGCCAGTGTTTCTCCCCGGCAGGGATAATCACAACATCTCCTACAGTGATAATCTTCTCTTCAGTTTCTGTAGCGATGATCCCTTTGCCGGAAGTAATAATCAGGATCTGTTCGCTGTCGTGGGCGTGAAATTTGTTCCGAATGCCCTTACCGAAATTCACAACCTGGACGTTGTATTGTTTACTGTCCGGCAAAAGGATCTGCCTCGTCACGTCGGAGCCAGTAAAAAGAGGACCGCTGGCTGATTCCTTTTTTACTTCACTTATTTTAACGACTTTCATTTTGACCTCCTCAACCTTTTTGAAATGCCAAACTTAGCCGTATAGTTTCTTTAGCAGCCAGGTCATCCGTTGTCCAATCGCTTTTACGGTTTGCATACCCTCATCATCTTTTTCTACGTCCCCCTTATCTTTACCTACACCGATACCTCGGCCAATAACGATCATTTCTGCAGCAAGAAAAAAGTGATTCATGGTGTCAAGGGCATGAACAGCGCCAGATCGACGTAAAGCAACCACAGCAGCACCCACCTTGTTCTTATACATCCCGCCGTTGGCCCTAGATACAAAACCGGCACGATCAATCAAAGCCTTCATTTCAGCTGTGACATCAGTAAAATAGACGGGTGAACCCAAGATGATCCCGTCTGCCTCGATCATTTTTCTGATGCACTCATTTGCCATATCATCTTTCACAGCGCAACGCTGGTCCGTATTGTCAAAACACCTATAACAGGCAATACAGCCCCGAATTTCCTTGCCCGATAGATGCACCAATTCTGTTCCAACACCTTCTTTTTCAAGTTCACGGAAAGCGTGAGTGATGAGTATGGTCGTATTGCCATCCTTCCTGGGACTACCGTTGAACGCAACAACTTTCATATGTTTTCTCCCTTCAACTTTTTCGCTGATGTTTCTAGGCTTCTTCCAGAAATAATTTATCCCTAATGGAAAGTCAATACAAAAGGCAGCTGAATATATAAAAAGAAGATTTGTGTGTCAAGAAAGAAAACCCTGAGTGATGGGAGCGCCTTGATCATACCTTCGAATGCCACCCCAACTAATCGACCAAGAAGGATGTTATGGAAACATATAGATTTCCAGGAAGTAAAGGATAGGACACGCTTTTGGAAAAAAGGTTTCAAAATGAGGAAATCTAAAGAGAAAATTCATACTTTAAATTCAATTCCGGTTCTGGCCTCCGATTTTTTGCTTATCTTCAACATACGAAATTCGGTGTGAGATCGTGGACTGGCAATACAGAAGAATAAGATTAGGTTTGATTTGTTTCTTTCACCTACGAATCAACGAAATTATTACAGCGTGGAGTTAATGATTACGGTTTGGAAGTAAGCATAACGTTCAAGCATTTACGCCTTGCCGACCTCCTAATGGATTAGTTTCGCCAATAAGGAGCGACATGGAGTAAAACTATCTGGAGTGGTCGCACCACTTTTGTCATGGAAACATAGTCTGCTACCCGTAGCAAGAGCCCCGTTTTCGCTTTAAAGCTTGGGCTGCCGTATTCGTTCCGCGTCAAGCCTTGCTTGCGTCAAGCCTTGCTTCGCAACAGCACCACCCCCAGCCACACGCCCCAAATGATGCCGAGGATCACACCCACAAACATGAACGGATACACCGCAAACTCAAGAATTACAATTATGCCATAAAGCATGAGAAGATAACTTAGTATTCGTGGCAGCTCTTTGGTCTTCAGTGCTCCCCATCCGATCAGCAAAAGCACCCAACCCAGTGCGTGGTCTCCGGCGAAAAGTAGGCCCAAACATATGGCTGTCACTGCCCTTCTGGTTGAGAGATTCTGGGCACTAGCGATTGCTGGACTAACGGTGATTTGAATTAGCGCCGAAGCAAGCAATAGGGCACCGGCGATTGACACTCCGATGACGACGATCTGCATGAGATTTGGCACGCCGGCTTGCATCCGCTCTCGAAGCGCCAGCGCAATTAGAATAAGAGCAATGCTGAATAGAATGGGCTCTAAATTCAATAAGACCAAAGTGATGGGCGAGGTGCTCCAGGCAGCGTTGACTTTCACTGGGTCAATCCAATCGCTTGACTCGACGAGCCCGAGACGTGGGCACACAAGAAGAAAGAATACCAAAAAAATTGCACATAGGCATGCAAATCCTATTGAACCAACTCCGCCGATTTTTTGTAGTTTCATGGATTAGCCCTCCTTTCTTAAAGTTGGTATCTTCATTATTTTCCTGTTTGCCGTCACTACGATTAGATAACGGTTAAAATTGTATTTGGAATGGCGAGCACCGCAATTCCCGATACAACGTCCTTGTGAGGTTAGGTAGAGATACAGGTCTAAATTTTTCGAGGACTCTAAATTCGGATAAGGGAAACTTTAAAGGTCTTTCTCCATCCACCAAATACCAAAAGGTGATTACTTTGTCAATACAAAAGCCAGATTGTTGAAATTTATCTTTTTCGGTGCGTCTACAGAGAGGGATTGGTATAGGTTCAGACGAAGATTATTGATTTGCGTTAGAAGAACTAAACCGCTGCGCGGTAGAAACAAAGGCTGGTCTGAAAACTGTTTTTTTAATTGATACCCGTTCAATTTGGTGTTAAAGTATTCCCGTTGCTAAGTTTTCGCAACTTCTAAGGGAAGGTCCCCGATTGAAACCCCATAGATAATCTTTCTTGTTCGCGCCGCGGCTCTGTTCTTCATGCGTCAATCCAAAATTGAATTAATACCGTGAATTCAAATGGTTGTCCCCTTTATCACAACTTCGGATCGACGCTTATTCGAAACATGCATGATATTTGTAACGTTACAGAAGTCGCCAGAGATGATAAAGAAGGATAGCAACCATACCTTTTCCCGCTTCGACTTGATAGCAAGACATGTGTGTCATCTAGGTATGATCCGTTCTCTCATTGGGAAACCTTTCCCCTTAGTCCTGCCGAAAAGATCGATATAAAGAACCTTGGGAAGCCCCATCAATCTCTCTTTGGACT
>SMTZ1_10001769_pt1 | contig 23340 bp, 25 predicted proteins | sample DeeMarSWOR136_30_FD_25667 | JGI IMG/M metagenome (IMG submission 25667) | reverse complement strand
CGTCAAAATAGAACAAGACACATCCTCCGACCCCGGATAAGACACTGAGCCAATGTTGAGACATCAGCACAAACGACAACACAATCAGCATGAAGCCCAAGTACTGTGGATGGCGAACTACTCCATAGACTCCTGTGTCAACAAGGACTGTGGTATGAACAATGCTTTCTCCTTCTGGCGCGCCACCCCTCTTCCGGAATTCGCCACCCGCCATCCAGATGATGGCGAAACTGAGCACAAGGAGAACTCCCCCAGCGTAGACAAGGAAGATGATATCGTAGTAGTTATAGAAGAAGAAGACCATCAAGATTGGCAAGAACATCATGATGCTATATGCCAACAAGAGTGGGTCACGCTTCCAGCTATAGCTTGTGGAAATCGCTTCTTCCTCTGGCATGTTCTAATAGATTCTTTGAGGGTTCTTCATAAGTCTTGAGTATCCAGTGATATTAGTAGAGGCATCATCTGATTGACCGCCAACCAGATAATCAAGAGAGCTTCGCTGCGAATTCTTCGACTTCTTTCACAAACAGTTCTGGATTGTCGGAGTGGATTACGTGGTCAGAATCGATTCTCTTGAAATGCATCTCCGGAGCGATTTCTTGAGCCCGTGTCGCATCATCATCGTCCATTGCACCTACGAGACCGTAGTCAGGATGCCTCAACCAGTTTGCGTGGAGTAGTATCATCGGACACTCAGCACGCTTCAGAGCATCAGCATGATCCAGACCCTCGTAGACGCGGCCGTCAAGGAAGGCTTGAGAGAAGTCCACATCGAAGTTCACTAGCATGTCTGTTATCCGCCCAAATCTTCCTGGGAGAGAGGGGTCTCCTGATCGGAGCCTCTGGGATGCACGAATCATGAAGGCAAATAGATACGCAGCTGGTCTGGGTACTCCCTGGAACTTGCCCCCCTCAACTGGTCGCTTGACCTTCATGAACGTTCTAGCAAGTCCACGAATGCTTCTCGACTGATTGAGCTCCTTACTCAGCTCTACAGTCACCTCCAAGACCCTGTAGACATAGCTGTCCTCTCTGATTCTTGGCCACTCAGCAGAGAAGAGGGGCGGATCTTCCATGATGATTCCGCGGACAAGGTCTGGCCTGTTTGCCGCCAGCCACAGTGCGATGAGCCCCCCAGAGGAGTTACCTGAGATAATCGCTGGTTCTTTCACAGCAGTTTCAAGAAGCGAAACCATATCCCTACCAATTGAGTTGAATGTATATCCCCCAGTTGTCCAGTCAGATTTCCCATGTCCTCGGACATTAACAGCATAGACATGGAAGTTCTGTGAGAGCAATGGTAGCACCTTCTCGTAGTTCTTCCAGTCTGCCCCCTGACCAGGAACAAGAACAAGGGGGAGGCCATTCCGGGGTCCTTCGACATAGTTGATGTTGATCTCGCCTGTGTCAAGTCGCTTCTCTTCAAACTGATCCATAGTTCATTCATCTACATGAAGACTTATAAATTTTCATTACAATGCAAAATATGCAAATTAAGAGAATTCATGAATGGTCCTGACAAAGCGAGGTATGACAGAAATGGCGAAAGACGAGAATGCAGACTCTCGAGGAACTAGTGAAATTTCGTGGAAACGACCCAATGATAGCAAGGATCTATGCCATGACAGTACTCTCACCAGAACCCCTGACACAGGAACAGATTGCTAAGGCCACTGGATACTCAAGGAGTCAAATCTCTCGCTACCTTGCCAACTTGGAACAGAGGCAGATGATCACGAAGGACTCCATGCCCGGCTCAAGGACCCAGTTGTATGGAGGGGAAACAAGACCGTTCCTTGATGGGTTTAGGATGGGGCTAGAAAGTGCAGAGAGATTCATCAAAAGTAGACTGGAGATCATGGACCACATATTGGCTGAGTGGAAGACTCTACCAGAAGAGGTCAGGGTCACGCCAGAGAGTAGTAAGCTCAAGGAAGTCGTCACGGTGTTCTCAGCGTGGTTTGGGAGCTATCTCGACCTGCTCACGGACTTCAATCAACGCTTCAATGAGAGGCTGAAGGAGATTGAAAGAGAACTGCTACTTATGAAGTTATAGCAGCAAGTAACGCAGAAGCCATAGATGGAGGTCACCGAACATTGAAAAGAGGCACGCTGCATTTCTTCGTCTTCTTGGGAACGCCAAGAATACTAGTCACCAGGCTCCTCGAGGTACATCGAGAGTGGTTCACTAAGCATTTCGCAGGTGTCACATTCCAGTCAGAAGAGCTTCCTTTGCCCAAGAGAGCCTATGTAGCAAATCGGAAGCAATACAATGCCAAACCGTTCCTAGAAATGCTTGAGAACTACTCCAATCGATCCAGTCATGCCATTGGTGTGGTCGACCTCGACCTATTTGTTTCCAACCTCAACTTCATCTTCGGGACAGCCCAGTTCGGGGGCAATGCAATTGTGGCACTCCCTAGACTTCGTCAATCCTTCTATGGTCTTCCTGATGATGATACATTGTTCTTCCAACGCATTGCGAAGGAGGTCTTCCATGAACTCGGGCATGTAATGGGACTTCGCCACTGTACAAACCACTGTGTCATGCAGTTCTCTAATTCTCTGAATGATACCGATAGAAAACCGGAGGCCTTCTGTCAAGAGTGTCTGCTATTGCTAGAATAGTGCCATAGGAAACAGCTCTACATATTTCTCCTTCCTCGATGCATGCACAGTCGTATCACTGCATAGAGATGGCACCTATCCCAGTAGGTTACTCGTGTCGACACTTATCGCAATCACTTCTCCAGTCGCACACTCAGTTTCTCCCGAGAAGAGCGAACATGTGACTGTAATCTTGCGTTTCTTGATCTCCTTAACCCGAGCTCGAAGGGAAACGGGCCCATCAATTGGGGTCGGCTTGAGATACTTGACTGATAGTGAGCCTGTGACATAACCACTCAGCGGGGTTTCATCATACTCTCGATCCTCTGCTTTACATGCGGCGGCGTTAGCTGTGTTCACGGAGTGACAATCGATGAGAGTCGCAATTATGCCTCCATTGAGAACGCCCGGAAACGCCATGTGATACTCTTCAGGCTGCCATGTGGCCACCACCTCATCACCATCCCAGAAACTCTTTAGCTGGAGTCCCTGATCATTGCTTCTGCCGCAGCCCCAGCAATGACTATCAAGCTCATGCCACCTGTCTTGGATCGCTTTCTCTTCCATGGAGATCAGTCCGCAGCAGACAATGGAATGCCCGGGTAAAAACGCTGACGTGAATAGGAAACAGCTAAAGAGTGCAAGATTGTCAGCCTCATGTGAGATATCTAAGAGTAAAACGCCGCCCTCGACAGCTCACATAGCAGGATTGAGCATACAAAGGGTTCTACCGAATCAGTAAACATGGTATTTTGTTGACAATAAGAGTAAACACTGTTCTTTGTTAACAAAAAGGGTAGACTTATAATAGTGCAATGCGAACGTGTTACAATCCAATATGTGGTGTTCCTATGAAGATGTTTCAACGTATTCTGGGTCTTCTGATAACGGCGATAGGTGCCATAGCTCTGTTTCTAATTGGAATCTTCCCAATATCCCCACCATATACAGAATTCCTCACAATTCTCTTCGGGTACCTATTGGCTCTCTTTCTGCCAGGCCTGCTTATTGATTTGGTCTTTGGATGGGTAGGAAAAGGACTTGAGGAAGACATTGCATCCAAATGCGGTGGTTTGCGATATGGAGGCTATCTCATAGGATATGCGGAAAGGAGTCTGATATTCCTAGCAGTTGTGATATCCTATTATGACAGTGCCTTGTCATATGTATCGATTCTCAGCTTCCTCTCAGTCATTGTGGCTGGCAAAGCAATCTTCCGGTACTCGAGTAAGGAATCAAGTGATCGTGCATGCGCTGACTGGTATATTCTGGGCACGCTCATGAGTATAACACTGGCTCTGGCATTGACATGGGGAATCTTCAGATTCCTGCTAGTGGGATGAGAAGGTAATGATTGCAGCCATCATTGACATCGTGGCATCAAGAGATGCCGATGTTCGTGAACGGAGGAGATTGGACAAAGAGATACGGGGATTGCTAGATCAGACATACGAACGCTTCAAAGAGTATTGTCTTGCCATCCCAGCTCTGACCCAAGGAGACAGTGTTGAGCTGCTGGTCAGAAGTTGGCAGCCAATTGTGTTTCTCTTTCAAAGGCTTCTGATGGAAGAGTTGGAGTTCCGTGTAGGACTTGGAACAGGAGAAGTAACACTCCACAAAGAGATTGCAGATGAGTGTGATGGACCAGCCTTTTGGAATGCCAGAGAAGCTCTGGATGAAATAAAGAACACGAAGTACTTGAATAGGTCAGCTGGCTTCAAGATCGATGAGAAGACCTCAAATCATGAGTACAATGCCGTGGTCAATTCCATTCTCTTCCTGACAACGCTCCTTGGTCTAAGCACAACTCAGCTGCGGCACTGCTTCTACTACATTTGGGAAAGGAAACGCATCTCTGAGATTGCCAAGGCTGTAAAGACTTCAAAGGGGAATGTCAGCAAGACCTTGAGCAAGACACCATGTTATCTACTTAAAGAAGTGATGAAATTCTTGGACCGCTAAGTTGCAGGGTGGCAATCAATGGCATCCAGAAGCAAATCGGCGCACTGGGAAAGAATAGTGAGATAGTCCAAGAGCATGTTGGTCGTAATCTTCGAAGAGTCAGATATGGGGAGAAGAGAATCTAGAAAAGGCACGTCAATCTGGTCAGTCATGACGGCGGCCATTGTAGTTACGTGCACCTGTCCTAGAGTCAGCAAAGATTAGCTTCACGATACAGTCTTGGTAGCCCACACAAAGGTATACTTCGTTAAGAATCGGGGTTCATCACCCCGGAACAATGCAGCTCTTACAGCAAGAAGACCTCTCTGAAACTCCTCTTCATTGATCTTGTGCAACGATGAGTAGCCCTTCTTCTCCACAATAGCGAGGTAGTCTGGAGTGAGTGGAAAAGCAGCCAAAGTGAGTTCACGGGAGTAGACGTTGGTGTAACCAACACTAACCATCACCTTCTCAATCTCTGAGATACCTGCATATCTTGCCTTGTCAACATCCACAGTAGACGGGAAGAACTTCGAGGTCATCCGCTCCTCTATCTGTTTGTCAGACTGAGTCACGATACAGGTCATACCCCCGTGACTCAAGACACGATGAATCTCACTTAGGGTTGAATGCAAGTCCACTATATGATGTATGACGTCACTCATGAAAACGAAATCAAAGGCATCGCCGGGAAGAGATAGTGAGTCAGCCGATGACTGGATGAAGTCAAGCACTGGCGCCTTCTCATGGGCCTTCGCCAGCATCTGACCAGACAGGTCCACTCCGATCACTAACGCATCCACTGCGTCCGCAAAGAGAACTGTGTTGTTTGCCGTTCCGCAACCGACATCGAGCACCAATGAACCCGGCTTCAATGGGGCCCCCCTAACCAGGTGACGTATCATCTCGGGACTGCCAGAACGTACTTGGTCATACACTTCTGACATTTCATCGTAGTCGATAGACTGCCAATTGAGGTTGTTTCTACAAGGATGATTCATCTTTTCGGCCTTGTTCCAGAGGCTAGACACACGAACCGGCTCAATGCACAACAACCTGTGTCTTGATTGTAACCATACTGATAACTATCACATAAACGCAATTGGTTGCGTGAGGCAGCATGCGAAGTAGCTATGAACGATGCGACGCCCCCCCCTCCCGGACAGCCCGCGTGGCATCAAAGCGCACTCCCGAGTGAAATAGTCTAGTTCTGGAACGCGTTGAACGCCCCCGCTCGATACTGTGCCTCTTTATCATTGGCATCTGACAGGTGCTGTTGACAGATTCTCCAGCTTCCATCCCTCTTCTCAAGAACACCTGTCCATCGAATATCCGTTGCTCCCCACGGCTCTCCATCGAATTCGCCTTCATCGTCTACAATAGCTGAGAACCACGCGCTGTCACCTCTTCTTGAAACCACAATTCTCAGGTTTCTAATCTCAAACCCTTTAGCTACGTTCCGTGGATCCATCCACCCATCAAGGGACTTCTCAAACTGGCTCCATCCTCTGACAGTGCTCTTGGAGTCTGGATAGAATGTGAAGAAGTCATCATCCTGTGCGAAGATGCGCTCAAAGAGTGCTCGATCTTTGGTCAGGGCCCAACCAAAGGCATCATGAAGTATTCTGCTGATTTCAGACTTCTCTCCAGTCCTGTTAGAAACTGACATGGTTGGTCACTTCGCGTCCTCTCATTGAGCTTTATGTCTTCTCATCACAGTAGGTTTGTGCAAGAACATCGAGTTCGAGCTTGTCTTGGATGTAGATTTCTCCTTATGCAGAGTATCATCAAAGCAACGCACATAATCTGACAGCCCGCCTGAAACATAGGCCACCCGAGGACAACGATGATTCCTCAGGCTCAGACTTTGGACTACTCTCAAAAGCAGAGAGATGGTGATTCATTGAGAAGATTCGCACTTTGGAGGAATCCTCCGTATGCACATCTTCCCAAGATGATTTGGCAGGTTCTTTTCCATGTTGTCAATCATGGCATAGCTCATCGGGCTCAAATCGGAGCCGTGCTAAGACATCTTCGTTTCACACCGCCTCCTCAGGATTACATCTTCTATGTCATGGGAAGATTGTGATTTATCCATGGTTCAATCAAACCTCATACGAAGGAACCACAGGCAGACCGCTTTCCAACATCAACCGCTGACAACTCACTTAGTCATTTCAATATGCAAAGGCAATATGTAAGAAACAGCATAGGCAATCAAGAATGCCAGATAGCCAAACAGGAATGAGAACAGGATTGGAATCGTGATGGAATAGAACATGTCTGGCACGAACCTGACGATGAGAACGAATGAAACCAGAGAGGCTACAACGGCTGCGAACAGACTCTCTTCTAGTGCCTTTCTTCTTCTTACAGGATCACCATGTGCTTTTTCCCACTTTTGCCTTGCAATTAGATCATTGGCTACAGTGTAGTCCTTGAGGATGTCGGTGACCGCATCTCTAGGAGAAGTCCCATACATGTCTTCAAGGAGCTGGTCAATGTAATGTGTTCTACCTAGAGAGGGCGGTAGAATTTCAATGAAGACGGGGAGTGATAGAATCATAGTGAATATTAAGAGCATTATAAATCCGTCAACCGGGAGGTATGAAAGAGGGTTTCTGAGAAGAAGATAGGGAATGAGTGCGAACATAAGAAGCCATACTGCAAATGCAAGCTTGGGACTACTTTTTCCCATCACCAGAACTTCTCTTGCAAGTACAATCTTACCTTTCTCTCGTTTAGCAAGAATGTCATTGATAGCATTCTCAGACAGGAGAATGGCCTTGTAAAAGAGATTCACATCTGACAGAAAGATATCACCACCAGCATTGTAAGCCCAGAGTTCGATGCCCTGACCCCTGCTGAGATCTGTCTTGACCTCCTCAAATAGAGCCAGTAAGTCAGCATTCTTCACTGGCTTGGAAAGTCGTACTTTACTAAGGCCCAGGATAATGACCTGCGTCACCAGACCAGCAACCAAGGATATGCCAAGCCACTGAAATATGTCGTACCCGATACGAGTGAGAAATCCTGTGAGTGCTAGAATTAGAATCCAAAGCAAACCAAATAGAACTGACACATAGTAGTATAATCCAGTAAATAGGAGGGCAGCTGACATTGTACCCTTGTGATCCAAATTGCTCTTCGGGCTCAATCTCCGCCTCCGAATACCTTGACTGTTGGACGGCTATAAGGATAACTACGAATGGATGTCATCAAGTAGATCTTAGGAAGAAGTCATGTGGTTTCAATTCGAGTGCAGGATGCAGAACAGGCCTCATACGAAGGGATATAGGCAGGGCACCAGGTCCGACACCCCGCATAGCATAATTCCAGATGCGGGGGAGATTTCTCGCAGACTTCGGAAAGTAAACGAAGTCACTCCGGTTGTGTTAAAGGCCCTATCATTCTCTCCGAAGTCTTGGAAGGAAGAAGGGCACTCGTTCCTTGTATGACAGATATTCCTCACCAAACCTCTCTGTGAGCTCTTCCTCTTCCCACTTGGCGGCACGTATAAACAGCGGAAGAAAGAGTAGTGTGGCAATGAGAAGAAATGTGAACCGCAACAGAAGAGTCCAGCCTATGAAAAGGATTGTAGATGAGAGATACAGTGGGTTTCTGGTATAAGCATAGGGCCCCGTAGTGACCAACTTACTCTCTTCTTCAGATCTGTAAAGCTCATCACCAAAGGCTCTATGCGTGCTGAGGCTTCTCAGTGTAATGATCATAATCGGGAACCCTATCGCTAAGACAGCAAGACCAGTTCCCGTAGACCATAGAAAGGGTATTGGCAGAATCCACGGCAGGCCAACAAGATAGATGATGACGACAGAGATTACAGAGAAGAGGATGATTATCACAGGCACCATCAAACGAATAGGTGGGGGAGTCCTATGATTTGCCATCTTCAACCTCAACTCATATGATTTCTGTATCTGGAAACCAGATAATTCTGTCTGCACAGATTGATGTTAGGATCAGAGCCTGATGCGAAGTACCTATAAGCAACACGCCGCCCCCGACACCCCGCATAGCATGATTACACATGCAGAGGATGTTCATCATGAACTTCGAGGAATCAGATGAAGAGAAGATGTTCCGCGAGGCCGTTCGCGAGTTCGCTCAGCGCTATGTAGTCCCGGCCTGGCAGGACTATGATAAGAATCACGAGATCCCGAGGGACATCATCAAGAAGATGGGAGAGCAGATGCTTTGGGCACCAACTGTCGGTGAAGAGTATGGTGGTGCAGGTCTCTCAATGACCATGGCGTGCATCGCCGCGGAAGAGCTTGCGAAGGCAGACCTTTCCATTGCGCTTCCAGTCATGTATCTGGTCGAGGCGTCATGGGCACTCATCTACGACTTGTACGGAACCCATGAGTCCAAGAGTGAGATTCTTCCAAGAGTCACCAAGGGCGACTTATTCTTCGGTATCGCCACGACAGAGCCCACCGGCGGCTCTGACCTAGTGAACACCACGAGGACCATCATCAAGCCAAAAGGTGACAACTTTGTCGTCAACGGGGAGAAGGTCTACATCTCAGGTGTCAATGAGAGCGAGAAGTACGGAGGAGTCTACTGGACACTCGCCAAGTCTGATCCCAAAGGGGACCACAAGGCCTTCGATGCGTTCATTCTTCCACTCAACATGGGTGACGGCGTTCATCCCGGCATTACCACCACCCTGTTCGAGGACATGGGAAGGATGGGGGTTTCTACTGGCGGATTCAATATCGAGGACGTTGAGATTCCTAAGCACTACATCATCGGGGAGCGCGGTCGTGGATTCTACATGGCCATGGAGGGCTTCTCAGCTGCTCGTGTGTTGATTGGTGCCACCTGCCTAGGTTCTGCTCAAAGCTGTTTCGATATTGGTGTGGATTACGTAAAACAGAGGAAGCAGTTTGGTAGGCCTTTGGCAGCTTTTGAAGGAATTCAGTTTGAAGGAGCTAAGTCATGGATGGCGCTTGAGGCAGACAGACAACTAGTCTACAAGGCAGCGTGGATGTGGGATCAACATTATGGGGAAGGCCGGAAAGACATCACTAAGCTCGACATTGCCCAGGCAACCGCAGCAGCAAAGTATAGAGCCCCTCATGATGCTTTAGACGCCATATCGATGGCCATGACTTGGCATGGTGCTTTTGGCTACACCAAGGAATGTCCACTCGAGGCTGCTTATAGAGGTGTTCGCTCTTATACAATTGGTGCTGAAGGTGGAGCTCACATTCAATTAGTGGTCATATCTAGAGAGCTATTCGGTCCAGAGAATCTGCCCTATAGACAGAAAGGACAGTTCGAATAAATCGGCAAAAGGGGGATCAGGTTCCCCTTTTCTCTTTCTTTTTCCTTTTCATCCCCATGACAATTCTTCTTATGTTACGAGCATCCAATGTGTATCCATATTTATCGAATAGCCTCTCTCCTTCTTCTTCAACTCAACTTCAATGATGCAGCCGGTACTCTATTTGATTCAAAGGTTTATATTGTCAAATCGGTATTGGGACACCTTCGTTGGTGTTCCGCGAGGAGGGAACCAAGCATCATGAATCCTTCGACCGTCCTTCGGGAAGGACTGCTAGGAATGATCGTTATTCTTCTTGTTGCCATCCTGTTCCCTCCACCGGTTACACATGTGCACACTTCCACAGCCATTCCAGTACTGGCCACTGAATCAGCACGACAGCCATCACGGATACATGCCGCATGGGAGATGTATTCTTGGATTCGTGTTGCTTCAAAGCCTAGGATGACGAGAAGTATTGACTTGGTAGGATATCCGGACACCAAGTTGCAGATTCCTGCCGTCCTTCCACATGGTTTCTTCAGGAGCAATGAAATCGACAAACAGGACCCCTTGACTTTCGAACGCAGCAGTCTGAATGGTTACACTCCACATAGTCCGATTGTCATCGAATCAGATATCGATTTCTTCAATCAGGGATGGCCTGGCGCCGGAACTCCCACAGATCCCTACCGAATAGAGAATCTGACTATTGATGGCAATACGATGAATACCTGCATCGACATCCGGAATGTTCGAGCTCATTTCGCTATTCGTAACTGCTTGCTATACGGTGCGAGCTACTACAGGCTGGGAATCTACATGGGGAATGTCACAAATGGCCACATAACCGACAATGAAGGCACCAACAATCACATTGGAATCAGACTCGTACACTGCTCTTTCAATACATTGTTTGACAACGTTTTCAGCAACAACAACCTGCATGGAATCTATCTTTCGGAGTCAGCCTACAACAATGTTACCGGGAATATCGCCAACAACAATGGAGACCACGGGTTATACCTCTCCGATAGTGGGTCAAACACCATATCGGACAACACATTCACAACCAATCAGAAGAATGGCATAGAAGTTGACTCTTCAGACTCGAACACCGTGACGCATAATGTTTGCAATGGCAATGCGTATGGCATTCATCTCACTGATTCTAGCTCAAATACAATTGCCAATAATACCTGCTCCAGCAACAATGCACAAGGCATCTTCCTGAATCATTCGGGCTCGAACTCCTTGGTAAACAACACATGCGTCAGCAACAATGCAGGCATCTGGTTGTATGATTCCAGTCTAAACACACTAAGTAACAACAGCTGTTCCTCAAACAACAACTATGGCATCGGCTTCGGCTCAAAAGGTGGTAGCAACAGCATTCAGTGGAATGTTCTGATAGACAATGGAGGCAATACCTATGATGATGGGATGGGGAACGCCTTCAGCTATAACTACTTCTCAGATTACCAGGGTACTGATCTGAATCAAGATGGGATTGGTGACACTCCACATAGCGTTTTGGGAGAGGCTGGCAATTCCGACCTTCACCCTTTGATGCTCCCTCCTGGATCTCCACCAGACTGGATTGAAATCCCGAAAGACCAAACCGTGGAATATGGCAGTGATTTCAGGTATGACCTGAATGCCACTGCATGCCCCCCAGGTCTTGATAGGTGGTGGCTAAGTAGCACAGCTCACTTCGTAGTTGACGAATGGGGCATTGTGAGCAACGCCACAATTCTGGAGTTGGGCTTTTACGAAGTAGAGGTTAACGTCAACGACACCGAAGGCCAGGTTCTCACTTCTGACTTCACGATTACTGTGTTGGAAACCACACCACCTACTTGGGTCGATCTACCAACTAATCAGATCGTAGAGTTTGGGGAAAGCTTCCAGTACGACCTAAATGCCACAGATATGTCTGGACTCGACGACTGGTGGCTGGACGATACGGATTACTTCCAGATTTCCAACGATGGTGTCGTCACAAGCAAAACAGTGCTTTTTGTTTCTGTATTCGATGTGCAGGTGTGGGTCAGTGATGTCTGGGGGAACAATGCTACAGCCATATTCACCGTTACGGTTCAGGATACGACTGCACCTGACTGGACTATACCACCAACCAATCAGACCATTTGGGCAGAAGAGGCGCTTGACTATCAGCTCCATGCCTCAGACTTGTCCGGTATCATCCATTGGACCGTCAACGACACAGTCCGTTTCACAATCAGCGAAACAGGTCTTCTAACGAATCATGCTACTGTGAGCCCAGGTCGTTATGGCTTGGAGATCACCGCGTATGATCCGTATGGAAATGAACTCTCAGCCACCATCGTAGTTCTCGTAAAGGAAGCAACCACGACACCTACAACACCGACAACGACCACCACGATTACGACAACAGCCACGTCGGGAATTGACATAGAGGCCCTCACCACAAAGCTGGGGATTATGAGTAGCATAGCTGGCATCACTTCGGCAATCATTGGTCTTATGATTAGAAAGGAAATCATTACTGAAGAAGGAGACCGGGCGACTGTCATTCTAGGCGGCGTCATTTTCATCGTTGCAGTCTGCAGCTATGTATGGTTTATTCTCTGAGTTGCTATTGTAGTCTGAAGTCTAGGCACTATGTTCCTGCAAAATAGACCACGTCTTCTTTGCACCTGAGTTCTTACCCTACAGACAAGACAAGCAGATGTAGATTCATTTTCCAACTTGAGAGAGGTTCCAAGCCTCTCTCCCTCACAATATCTTCTCGACGAATGACTGATTACTGGTCTAGCGCTCAGATTCGAAGGAGGTGCCAGTCTTGGAGTTCATCATTGGGTACGACTTGAGGAGGTTTGGGAAATACTATAGAAGACTCGCCGACCTCCATGCCTACTACAGGACTCGCAGCTTAGTGGAGCGCAACTTCAACGACCTTGGTGACGACGAGAGGGGCCACATAGAAAGTGGCCCCTCACACCTCATCATCTGGAAGGACCAAGACCAGATCATTGGCCATGCAATCTGGCATGAAACGAGCACAGACGAGATGACAAAAGGCAACCCGAGAGAAGACGACGACAGGGAAACCCTCCAGAGGCTTTTTGGAGGAAGAAGAGATAATCTTGCCGAGTTCCATGAGGTCTGGCTACAGGCAGAGCACCGAGGAAAGGGGTATGGAAATCAGTTCTTCTCATTCTTCGAGGAGTCCCTTCGTGAGCGAGGTCTTGACGGGATAGTGTACTACAGTGAAGACCCCGCGGCCATTGCCCTTTGCCGGAAAAGAGGATACAAGGAGGGGTACCTTGAGAGGGAGGGATGGAATGTCTTCGTCATCCTATTCAGCAAATAGAGAAGACTTAATGCATGCCGAACATATGGACAGAGATTACATGCCTATGATCGCGTGACTACATGGAATCATAGATACGGGTCTACTTTTGGCCCATTCCTACTTGGACTTCCTTGTTCTTATGATTCAGCTCCGCAAAAGGAGGAGAGAGATTGAGAGAGAGAAATCTAGATTACAAAATAGTGGGACTAGAGATTCTGTTTCTACTATGTTGGATGGGATTCTCCCCCCTTGCATGTAGTGGCGCAGTGGTCTGGTCTGATGACTTCAATGATGGAAACCATGATGGATGGACCATCTGTAGAAACCCGGTATATGATAGTGTTTCAAATTGGTCAGCCACCAACGGCTATCTACAATTGGCCGGATCAGATTGGGGTATAATAAGCCATCCCAGTAATGTAGCATATGGGACATGGAGCTTGGATTTCAAATTCGATGAGGCCCAAGTTGTAACTAGATCATGGGCTGATATCGTCTTCATTAGTAGCAATTTGGATGGAGCTACTGACGACTTGGCTTGTTACTTCTTAGCTTTCGTGGTTTCTATGGCAGCAGAAAGCTATGGTCTCGCTTTACGTCTTGGAAAGGCCAAAGATGGCGTTTTCACAACAATGGATAGTTCTGAAACCCTTTTATCTGTTGCAGGTTGGCATCACATAGATGTGACTAGGACTACGACTGGTCTGTTCTCAGTATACAACAACGGTTCTCTTATCCTTCAGGGGACGGACACAGATATCGGCACATCTGAGCTGTTTTCGTTGTGGGCTGGTCAAGGATTGCTTGACAACGTCGTAGTAGACGATGCTCCACCCATTGATTGGTTGCCAATTGGTATGGGTGCATCCGCTGTTGTGATAATTGCAGTTGTGGTCATCTTTCTAAAACGGAGGTGAGGTAGACCTCAGACATTGATGTTGTGTAGCCTTTCAACCTGAGTGTCTGCCGTACAGGCAAGAGAAGCAGATGTGTAATCGTTTTCAAATCGAGAGGGGTTTCTCCTCTCACACACTCTACTTTCCAACTTCAGCGGTATCGTTGAACAGGACGATTCGGTAGCGTGCCTTGTTCTCCTTCACCTTCCGAATCGCTTCATTTACCTGCGTCATGGGCATTAACTCCACCTGGGGCATGATGTCGTGCGCCTGTGCGAAGGAGAGCATTTCCCGCATTGTGGCCCGATTGCCGAGGAAGGAACCAGTGATTGACAGTTGGTGTGCCACGAGGTCAGTCGAATTGAACACCACGTCTGGGAAGCCGAGAAGGACCAGTTTCCCATTCTTCTTCAAGGTGGCCAACAGCGCCTCCCAGTTGATGATGCCGGAGGCGGTGCATAGCAGAAGGTCGAATTCAAACCCAACCTGTTGCAAGCTGGTTTCGTCGTCCGTAGCGATGAAGTGGTCTGCGCCGAAGGCAAGCGCCTGCTGTTTCTTCTCTGGAGAGGAAGAGATTGCAGTAACCTCGTAGTCGAGGGCCCGGGCGAACTGCAGTGCGAGATGGCCAAGCCCCCCCACGCCAATGATGCCGATCTTCTGCGCGGGACGCGCTGCGTACGATTGGAGTGGGGAGTAAACCGTGATTCCTGCACACATGAGCACTGCAGCCACCTCAGCGGGCATGGCGCCAGGCAGTGTGTAGACAAAGCGGCTATCCGCAATGACGGAGGACGAGAAGCCGCCATAGGGGACCCACGTTCCCGAATGGACAATGTCCATGCAGAGCTGCTCTTCACCCTGTAAGCACCACTCACATTGCATACAAGACCGGCCCTGCCAGCCGATGGCGACCCGGTCCCCTTCCTTCAGACCGGATGCCTCGCGGCCCATAGCCGACACGTACCCAACAATCTCGTGACCAGGGACAAAGGGAAAGGCGGTTATTCCGTAGTAGTTGTCGATGGCGTGGATGTCAGTATGGCACACACCGCAGTGCGTGACCGAAACCTGGACATCATGCGCCCCCAGTTTGGGTGGCTCATAGGTGATTGCCTCGAGCGGCTGTCCCACCGCCCTTGCTGCATATCCCAAGACCCTCGAAGAAGACATTCATAGTACCTCCCCTGTTCAGTTGCGCGCATCCGCTGGAGCAGCCGAGGATGACGCCTGGAGCTAATTGAACCGAGGATATTAGTATTCTGTTCAGTAGAGAGAAATCGTCATGGCACGGAAGATATTCAGACCAGACTGTCTGCCATACAGGCAAGGGAAGCAGTTGCTACTTCATGGTCAGCAGAAAGCAAGAAAGCCGTCTGAGTCTAAGCCTCGATAGTGGTTCAATTTCTCTCGTCTGGCAACAGGGTCTTTGTCGTGACTAATACCATCGAACAGGTATATCATCACTCAATGTTACCATTCGTCATTCTGCCCTGCGTGTTGTCTTAATCGCTCGGCCAACTTTCGAATGTGTTTATGGCTCCGCTCAACACATCAAGCCCAGACGCTATCGTGAGCGTACTCCTCAGACGGCCTTCAAAATATTAGCGAAATTTTGTAATAAAGCTTCCTGCGACTCGAATTGCTATGATAGCAGGCCCTGAGCGCGGAGAATCGTATCGAGGTATTCGTGGGGCGGAATCTGAGTCACACCGGCATGGTCAACATTGATTACATAGATGTGGTCGATCTCTGATATAGTGAAAGCATCCAGGGGTATGGGAGGGGATTTATAGAATAGGTCGCACTCTTTCTTAATCTGCCGGATCTCATCCATATCTCGAAGTTCTGGAGGCTTGATCAGAATCTCTGGAATCTGTAGTACATGGTAATTTGGTGTTGCAAGAGCAAATCGATGACTGTATCTGCAATAACGAGCAATCTTTGCTGCATTTCTGGTCTGTCGATAGCGAGTGGGATATAATGCAGCCTTAGGTGGAACATAACCTGTTTCTATCTCTACAACTAGTGCCTCTTTTTCTACAGGAAGTCCAAGACGTTCAGAGATCATGACGTTCTCAATATCATGTTCTAGCTCAGGCTCTCTATCGCGCACTGCAAACAGATCTGCGATAAGCTGACCCCCAACAAGAGGGTGTTCACATCCCACATCATAACCCTGCTCAATGAGGTGTCTTGCACAGAGCACCTGCATCACACTGTGATTAATCTTGACAAGTCGCTTCTTGTTCAATTCCACCAAGCGATCACGTATTCGAGTAAGTTGGTCCACAACCTCTCCATTTGATGATGGTCGAAGCTGGTCCAATAGACTATCCAGGTCTTGTGAGAACTTACCTTTAGCCAAGCAATCACCAACGATTCTCTTTTCTCAATTGATGTAAAAACAGCCTCAGCACTTAGTCAGACTTGGCACCGCCTTTTAACATCACACGGTTATGTCTACTAGAGGCGTCAGACTGGAGTCAGGTCTTCTGCATAGATATGTTAGATTCTTGCTGGAGTCGCTCACGTCACGCTCGATCACCTGGTCATCAAGATTCCTGATTTTACGTACGATATCGAGGACCTCTTGAATCGTCAGGCCTAGTCGTTCAGCTACAAGCGTCAGGTCCGTTCGCGACCTCTTCCTCACAATGTCTCGTACTAGCTGCTCCCAATGGCTCTTGAAAGATAGCCGCAGACTGGACAGAGCTACAAAATCAAGCAACCATCTGTTTGATGGATTGCCTGAAGAGGTTGGAGAGCCTTTTCGACCACCATCAACAGTAGGTGCCAATAGACTACGATGGATCATCAGGTCTTTTACAAAGGCGGTAGTTTCTGTTCTTCTCGAATACCAATCAGGATGACTAGCTTGGAGTGTAGTGGTATCAATGCTTGGATATCCCTCGTCCTTCCAGAATGACGCTGAGAATTCAAATCTCTTCTCCCATCGACTCCATTTCACATAGCGAGACTCATCCAGACTCTCCATTCGTTCTCTTGCTGTTTTGACATCAGAAGAGAAAGTGCCCGTAGACAGTCTTGCTAGCAGTGCTTCAGCTATTCCATCATTTCCAGCCAGGAATTCCTTCTCCGCCTGTTTCAAAGACTCCTCTGCAGATCGTAAATCATCGGGAAAATCCATTAGACCTACTCCAATCCAGCATAAGATGGTAATAGCGCACAGGCAAATAAGACAGCTGTATTGGACTATCTGCCCTACAGGCAAGAGAAGAAAGCAGTCCATATTAGGCGGTCTTGGATTATACTATAGCAAGTGTGCTGGAAAAAGAATGAAAGGACGAAGAAGGAGACTGACATTCGAAGAGAGAGTCACCTGGAAAGAGAGTACAAAGAAGGAGATTCTCAGGATTCTGGATGGCGGCGCCTGGCGGTTTCGGGAGGATATTGTCCGTGAGCTACTCGTCGATGGAGGAGGGCTAGTGGACCAAAAACGAAGTCTTACCATTGCCGCATTTCGTGGGCTTGTGGGCGAAGGCATTGTCGAAAGCAAGGGAGGCATGGTCAGACTGAAGAGGGTGAAGCAGTGAACACTGTTCACTGTGGACCAGAGTATCTGCCACACAGGCAAGAGAAGCAGATGTAGAATCAGCTTCCAACTTGAGAGAGGTGTCGAGCCTCTATTGCCTACTTTTTCTTGGGACCAGTCCTCTGAGGATTCGTCAATGACTCTAGTTCAGCAGAAGTCTGATTAGAAAGCAGTAGTCCTTTCGAAGCTATAGGGAGATGTAATGAATTGCTCATAGAGATAGGTACATGGCAGGTTCGAAGCGACAATAGGGAGAAACACCTGGAAGCGGCGCAGACTCTGATAGCAGTGCAGAGGGCCAAGCGAGAGGAGATGCTCTACAAGGAGGTCAGATTCTACACTAAGGTTGATGATGAGACGTCTACCGAACACTGGATGTACATAGACATCTTTGAGAATCTCGAGGATTGCCAAGAACACTGGGACATGCTTGAGAAGGACGACGAACTCAAGGCAGCTTTGGGGAATGTCATGTCCCAGATTGTCCCAGACTCTCTCAAGACCTCACTTTGGATCGAAGAGGATGAACTAAGACTCGAATGAGTTTCTTTTGTGCGAGTATAGCTCTCTGTCATGGCACGGCAATATTTGGACCTGAGTATCTGCCGTGCAGGCAAGAGAAACAGATGAAGTTTTCACAATTGAAGAGAGAGGACCTTCCTCTCTCAGTTTACCATAGGATATCAACCCAGTAAGCAGGATGGTCCGATTGTGGGTCTCTGACATATTCGCAATCTAAAACGGATGTTCCAGGAGAAAGAAAAACATGGTCAATTTCTCGAGTATTGTTCTCTCCAAAACTGTTCACACCTGTTGGCCACCTGACCCACCATGAGTCTTCTAGAATAGAGGTTGTGAGGTTATACGGCTCGCTGTTCGGTCTGAAATTGAAATCACCCATGAATATCACATTGTCTTTCCCACTAGATAACTCCAGAATATCATTCTGTAGAATCATCTTAGCGGATGTCCTTCCATATGTGTGCGTCACATAGACGGTGTATGTTCTCGATCCGACAATGATTTCGGCCTCGATGGTGGCTGTTTGTTTGCAATCCACATCCTCACTATAATGATAGATGGTTCTGGGATTCTCGATTGGATACTTTGATAGCAGTGCAACCCCTGTCGTTCCTGTTACTCCTTTCGGTCCGAAGTATGAATAGAGGTTCAACTTGTCTGCAAAATACCTCACTACATCGCTATTTCCTGCAATCTTACTCGTTTCCTGAAGACCAATTATATCAGCGTCGATCTCTCTGATGAGTTCTAGTTGGCCATCGTAGTTCTTGACATCAAGATCGTTCATTCCCTGTGCAATATTATATGTCAGCAGTCTCAGAGAAACCGGGTCACCTGTTTGTGTGGCGGGATGAGCCTCGAAAACTAACGATCCGCTGAGAGTCCCCAGGAACATGACTATCAAGAGCCCTGCTATGATGGTTTCTATTCGAGGGAGTCTGACGGGTACACTGTAAGAGGGCATATCGTCCTTTACTTTGAAGGTAGCAAATAGGAGGACTAGTCCTGCAATGAGAAAGATGAGCCAGAACATATCTCTAAGCAACGGACCAATCACTGGAACGAAACCCCAAACAGAAGTGAGGACTAATGTGAATAACAACACAAGCATGTACAGTCCGCCTCCTAATGTGAATGCTATACCTGCGGCTCGTGAAGTCGGCACCAACTCAAGACTTGCTAGTTTGTTTGATAAGAGAATGAAATCAATCAGAATGATTGGGAATGTGACTATCATCAGGTATAACGGTATATGATGCAGGAACGTTGTTGGAGGAGCTATGATTGGATAGGGAGAGGGGACATCAGGAAAGGGCATCTGATTGATGATGACTGTCAGGACAAACAAGGCCACAAACAGGAGGTTCCAAATCAAGATCATTCTTGTTGTCAATCTACTCATGAGGTATGGGCGGTACAGCATAATTAGCGCAAAGAGCACAGTCATCAATGCGACAGCGGACACAACAGCTACATAGCTGCTCTCAGTCCACCTAGAAATCACGACAGGACTACTAAATGCAAAATTGACAAAGAAGAGAATGCTTGTCAGACCAAGGGTAGCTATTGCTAGACTTCTCTTACGTATCGGTCGAAACGCCTTTGTTGATTCATCTATACTAGGTTGAATTTCAAGCCGTTGCTTATCTTGTACTCGCTTCCAAAAGCCTCCCAGCATGAAGACCCCAATGGCAGCTAATACACATCCTATCACTTGGCCCCACCCATACGTAGAGAGATCGATTGTGAAATTCAGCGTCCTCAGCATGACTGATGCTGCCAAGGCTAGAGCCAAACCAATCCCAAGCGATTGGGCACGTTGTACCCTTTCATCAGATCTCCCAACCAGCAGGAGGGCGGGAAACAGGATTAGGAAGCAGCCAACGCCAAGTGCGGATATTACCATTCTCGCCAGAGTATCAACTAGAGGCTCAACCACCCTGCTTGCAATCATAACACCTCCGGCAGCAATCAGTAGTCTATCGGGGATGGATCTGCTGAAGGCAACAAAAATGATGGGTGAGAACAAGAACAGCAGTACTAGGGCATTCTGGTTCAATGACAAAGTCATGAGAAGGAGGATGTAGGTAGATTCCACATAGTCAGAGAAGAGTTGAATGAAAAACAGCAGTATAATGCCAGTGAAGATGAGTTCAGAGTAATAATCCTCAAAGAGCCCGCTGTCTATTCGCATAAAGGACTACACACTCCTCCGGACTAAAATGTTTGTCGAGGAAACGTCAAGATTAGGTTTGTTGTCGTCACGGAACGTGAGACCTTTGGACCAGATTGTCTTCAGTACAGGCAAAAAGAAGCAGATGTAAAACTCATAGAATTGAGGGGAGCTTCAAGCTCCCTCTACCTTCCTTTCATCTCAAACAATCTGAATTGACATTAGATGTGTAGCCAGAGGGGTCCTGTTCAACACAAAACCCACCATGAGCCAAGCCATTGCTACATACATGAAAAGAAACTTAGCAAGGGCAAAGCCTGAGTGAGCAATCGCGAGCCAGCCAGCGAACCCAACCGGGTCAACAGCCATTGAGAGCAGGAACACATTCTCAATCCCGTCTAGAACAGCAGCGATGACACCTACCCATGCAAGCGATAGACCAATCCTCTTCGGGAAACCTGTCCTGTAGTTCCACGAGATGAGTCTAGCGGCACTGAAGAAGAAGATGCCGTAGAACAGCATGAACAGATAATCTGTAAGGTTTGCTGTAATGAAGAGCCCCAGTTCTGTAGGATTCATGAGTGAGAAGTAGCTCTTAATGATCTCTGCATTGAAACCGAGCTGAGTGTCTTCCATTGAACCTGCATAGCCTGACATTTGCAGTAGTGCAATCACAAGCGTTGCAGCGACGATCATGAATGAGCCACTTACAACTGCGATGCGTCGTAACTGTCGCTTTCTCTGACGGTAGTCAGACTCCGTTTTTTCACTATTCGAATTCATCATGTGCGAGTCAACCTCATAAGTGAATGTTCATTCACTCATCATAAAATGAATGGCCATTCATTTATATATCCTTCTTGCCGCGCAATAGCTCACAATGAGAACTCGAAACCAAGCCAAATATGATTCAATTGTCAAAGCATCCATCCAATTGACCAACGAGTTAGGCTTTGATGGCATCTCTATCTCAAAGATTGCGCGCAAGGCGAAGGTTTCCCCAGCGACTATCTACATCTACTTTGAGAACAAGGAGGACCTCCTCACCAAGATCTACCGCGATATCAGGAGCAAGATGAGTCAGGGGGCATTAGAGGGCCTTAAGGAGGGAATGACCACAGTGGAGGTTTTCAAGTCCATCTGGCAGCACGCATTCACATTCAACCTCAGGCATCCTGAGTATCTCGCATATCGAGAGCAGTTTGAACGGACAACAATGATGAGGAAGATCAAGGCTGAGGACTTTGAACTTTTCCGGACAGTCGACAGTCTACTCAAGCGTGGCATCAAGGAGAAGACAATCAGGGCCCTACCTCTACCAATCTTGACAGCTTTTTCCTATGTCCCCATCATCACTCTTCTGAATTACCATCATGCTGGAATCGTCGAGATGGACGAGAAGCATATTGAGATGGCATGTGAGATTGCGTGGAATGCAATTCATTCATAGTCATGTCACGTGAGATATTCGGCTCTGACCATCTGTCCCGTGGACAAGAGAAGCAGATGTAGGCTCAGTTTCCAACTTGACAGAGGTTCCGAGCCTCTCTTCCTCACTCTTCTTGTGTTGGACGAACTGCTGTTTCCATTGAAACCATCGTCCCATGATTGTCATAGTCAAGGGGATGATGAGAGCAGAAGAAAAGTCACTCAGTAACAACACCGTAGTATGTCATCATGTCGACGTCCAATCCACTCAGCTTAAGATACATCCACAGCTGCATCTTGTGCATCGCAATGTGTCTCGTCATCTCCGGTATATAGTGTGCCCAGTTCTTTGTTTCTCCAGATTCATAAAACGGCAGTAGACTCTTCTCAAACAACTCCGCATCAGACATCTTGCGGAATCGTTTCTCCGCGCTTTGGATGCCTTCGTCGAACAAAGCCAAAGCAGCATCGATGTCCACGCTTTGCAGCTCCGTCTCTTTCTTTTGCAGGGCTACCTCAGAATCCAGTTCACCTGAAAAGAGAGCGAGATCCATAAGGGGAATCAGTACGAGGTGATTTACGAGATCTATGAGAGTCCTCAACCCCTCTCTTGGTACAAAATCAGAATTGACCATCCTCGCCTTGTCAATGACAACTCTGGCCTGCCTTGCCTCTTCAATGAAACTGTCCATCAGGACATCAACCACACCTGTCAATTCTCAGCCTTCCTTTGCATGAACCTGGAAAGAGGGATGAGATTAATCTCTCGGCTTGAGCAAATCCCTTTGGGACACCATCTTCCTCTCTGGCACCGTCTTCCTCAAAAGCCAGTAGAGGTGAACCTCAATCATGTGTGTTGTCTGAGGCGGATCTCAGATGAACCTACATAGATCAAGACCTCTTCTGGATGAGAGTCATCTCACTCTGTTAGTTCCATTCCACACTTCTGACAGAACTGGGCGCCTGTTTCAACAGCGGCGCCGCACTTGGGGCATTTTCCTGAGTATCTACTCCAAACCATGAGCAACCTCTCTATCTCATCACGCTGAAGAAGTCTTCTTCTTAGAAGTTCCTCTAGCCCTTGCACTAGCAACTCCTCAGCTTCAGCCGCTAGCAACATATTGCCTCTCGTACAGGCGCGCTGGAAGGACTCCTTGAAGGATTGGTCTTTCTGGAGCAGATTGTCCACGGATGCGAGAAACGAATCATCAAACTCCGTGCTCAGTGTATCTCCTTCCATGGTCGATATACTCTCTTCAGGTAAGAAACACGGAGTGAGGACGCTATGAGAACCGTCGTCATACTTGACAACATACGTATGTACATCAAATAGTGTCAGTGGGGCGAGTTCTCTGATCGAATCGTTGTCCAGTGTCCAATTCATCAGGTTAAGAAACTCCTGTTGGAACTCCAAGACTCTATTCTCTATTGCCTGCTCAGACTTGCTGATTGCCGCATCCACCTGAGCCTTGAGGTCATCAAGCTCTTTCGCCTTAAGCTCCATTTCATTCCTAGCCGCATCGATTCTTCTCTGACGTTCTTCGATTTCTGTTTGTAGCGAGTTTTCTGCTTTCATCTTGTCTGATTCGA
>SMTZ1_10001526_pt1 | contig 23350 bp, 24 predicted proteins | sample DeeMarSWOR136_30_FD_25667 | JGI IMG/M metagenome (IMG submission 25667) | reverse complement strand
AAAATGGCAAGGGAAAATGTTTTTGTAACGAGAAAATCTACAATAAAACTAAAAAATCACAATAGTCAAAAATTAAATTACAAATAAATCTCAATAATCAAAATCCAAATTCAAAACCTGAAAAGACAGCAGCCTCACTTTTTGAGTAATAGATATTTTGGTCATTGAAAATTGGGCAATTGCTGTTTATTTGGGATTTATTATTTGGAGATTGAAATTTTCCCTAATTGGGTAATTACGTTCCATCAGGGACTCTATAATAGAAAAGTTCTTTGAAATCCCAGATATGGTCAGCAATACCAGCCGCCATTGCAGGCGTGCGATCCTGATATTTCCGTCTCTTTTGTGGTTTATCCAGCGCGATTCTCAAACCACCATGAGGTCGGCAGAAATGATAATAAGCCAGAAAGAGGTTAAATTGCTGCTCCAATTTTTCCTTTTTCTTAGAGAAGCCATTAGTCTTTCTTGCCAGCCTCTTGTTGCACTGCCTTGCCGTTAAATTGCTCCGCTCCACAAAAGCGATATTGATGGCATTACTAACTTTGGAATTGGCAAGGATTTCATTCACCTTCTCCTGATTGCCAAACACCAGTTTGGTTTCCACGTTCACCACTCGTCCTTTTTCTCGAGTCTTGACGAGCTGAACATAATTTAAATCAGGATGAGGAACTAGCACTGGTATTTTCGGTCGACCACGGTCACCAGTTTTGGGAAATTCAACTTTAATGTGATACTGATTGAGAATGGCTTCAGGATACACATCATATTCATCACTGGTGAACAACGGAAGCTGACCATCGGTCTTCGACTTAAATTTTTCCAATAGCTTATGGACATTTTCCTTGGTTCGTTTGCCAAGGATATGAGCGGGGATCAGTTTGGTATTTGGGTCAAAGCTAATGTGTCCCCAACAGTTTCCATATTCACCTTCAAGCTGTTCGCACTCAGTGAGATGATGTTGTTTCTTGTTGACAAATGACCAAAATTCATCTAACTGAATTTCACTGAAATGGAGATTGGTGAGCAAATAGTCTGATACTTCTTCAACATGGCAAGCGGCTGCTTTCAACCATGTCGAGATCGTTTTACGAGTCACTTTCGTGATTCGTTCAACTTCACTCAGACTATTGCCTTCGCACAAGCACTGGAAAACTTGGAGAATGGTCTGGTCGTTGTGCTTGCGATTATAAAATATGGTGCCAATTCGTTCGGAAAATATTTTTCCACAGGCAACACATTTTAATAGCTTTCTATTTTCAGCCCCATAATGCTTGTGGAATTGAATGTTGCCTTGATTGGGCTTCTTCGTCCAATGGCATTCAGCATTGGGGCAATAAATATCTGAATATTCGATTGGTCTTTCTCCCGTAATATTTTGAATATAACTGTTTAATAATATAAAATATAACAAGAAAAAGACTCTTTTCAAAGAACTATATTACCCAACTAGGAAAAATTGATATTCACAGCAAAAAAATATCCCTCTCAGGGAGAGCAGCTACTCATTAATATTAATATATACCGTCTCCGATACCAGGTTTATGGACAGCCTGTTTATGCACCGCAAAAGTGAATGCCATAAAGGGAATGCACTCCCATTCACTCGAATTTCTCAACTTACATGGAAATTTTTAATCAAATCTGGCTAAGTAGTGTTAAGAAAAAATCAAATTTCGTAACACGGTTGTAACATTAAAGATTTAAATATAGAGTTTGAATTTTTACACAGGTGAAATATTTAAATAAAAAATGGTTGCATTTATAAATCAAAATAATTAAATTGTGGCAATTTTTGAGATGAATTGAAAGGATTCCTAAACCTCCAAGATTTAGGAATCGTCCAGATTAAATTTCAAAAATATTGGTTCATTATGCGGAGAAGGTATGGAGCTTTATACATTTATTTTAGTTATCTTATTTGGCACCGCAATAGCAGATCTCATCGTCGGAGTTTCAAATGATGCTGTAAATTTTCTCAACTCGGCTGTTGGTTCCAAGGCGGCTTCGAGACGGGTGATTATGATTATCGCAGGATTGGGAGTGCTGTTCGGGACGACTTTTTCCAGTGGCATGATGGAGATCGCTCGAAAAGGGATTTTCAATCCTGAGCTGTTTGTCTTTCATGAAGTTATGATTATTTTCCTCGCTGTGATGCTCACCGATATTCTGCTACTCGATCTTTATAATACATTTGGTTTGCCAACTTCGACTACGGTTTCGATCGTATTTGAAATTTTAGGAGGTGCGGTTGCCATCGCTGCGATAAAGATATCGAAGAATGTCCAGAGTATTGCTGATATTCTGACCTATATCAATTCGACAAAGGTCATCACAATTGTTTCAGGAATTGGACTTTCAATTGTATTTGCATTTATCTTTGGCGCTGCGATTCAATTTATTACTCGGTTAGTTTTTACCTTTAATTATGAGAAGACTTTTAAGCGTTATGGAGCGATTTATTGTGGGCTGGCACTCACTGCCATCACCTACTTTATTCTCGTCAAAGGAGCAAAAGGATCGTCATTACTTACGGATGAAAACTCAAATTGGATCATGTCCCACATGTCCCAGGTGCTTTTGTTTTGTTTTGTCGCATGGACATTGGTATGGCAGCTACTTATTTCATTTACAAAAATAAACGTGTTGAAAATAATTGTATTAATCGGGACCTTTGCGTTAGCTTTAGCATTTGCTGCAAATGACCTGGTGAACTTTATAGGAGCTCCTTTGGGTGCACTCAGTGCGTTTAAAATTGGCAAAGCTACTGGTGCCGATCCACTTCAAATTACAATGGAGGCATTAAGAAATCCGGTTCGAGCCAATACACTAATTTTATTGTTGGCCGGTGTTGTAATGGTGGTGACATTGTGGAGATCGAAAAAAGCCCGTAGTGTAACCAAAACTGAAGTCAGTCTGGGCAGGCAGGAAGAAGGTATCGAACGATTCGAATCTTCGGCACTTGCCAGGGGAATCGTAAGGATGGGAATATCCCTGTTCGAAATTGTTCAAAAAATAACACCGCAGTCCGTTCAACAATGGATCCAAAGACGAACTGATCCTGAAAAGTATCAACCTGAACCCTCAGCCGATGGAGAGCTTCCTTCATTTGATCTGCTACGAGCTGCTGTCAATTTGATGGTTGCCAGCGCGCTTGTCTCACTTGGCACGTCGTTGAAGTTGCCACTTTCAACTACGTTTGTTACCTTTATGGTCGCTATGGCTACGTCACTTTCGGACAAAGCCTGGGGTAGAGAAAGTGCAGTCTATCGAATAACTGGCGTTCTAACCGTTATCGGAGGATGGTTTTTCACAGCGTTTATGGCGTTCAGCGCATGTTTCACATTTACAATTATTATCTATTATGTGAAATTACCCGCAATCATCATTCTACTTGGATTTGGACTCTATTTTCTACTTCGGACCGCCAGGGTTCATAAAAATCGTGAACAAGAGTTACAACGTCGTGAACGAGAGATTGCATTTGAATCCGGGGATTTTGGTACACTGACCCGTATCATGCGAGATATCAGCAAATTCATCACTGGTGTTGCAGAATCTGTTGATTTATGCTATGATGGGCTGATTAGTGGCAAACGTAAAAAACTCAAACAAACAACAAAACAAGCCAAAGAACTCAAAGCTGATAGTGAAGGTATTATTAGTGATATTGTAAAATGCTTACAAACTTCACCAGGATATGATGAAGAATCTGTACCGAGATATGGCAGGAAAATTGGGGCACTGCAAATTATTTCAGCGAATCTGAATTCGCTAACCAATAGTTGTTATACGCATATAGATAATAACCATAAAGCACCTGATCAAACTCAAGCTGACGAAATGAAAGAAATTAACAAATTATTTGATAAGATTATTCAAAGTTCGTTAAAGGTACTGGAAGAGAGAAAAGAGAACGAAATAGACTCGGTTTCCAAATCTCTGGCTGACCTGAAAACTACCATCAGACAATATGATAAAAACCAAATGAAGCGCATAAAATCAGGCAGATCAAAAACGCGTCAGAGCCTGCTGTTTGTGAGCACATTATCAAGAGCAGAAAGAATTGCTGAACAGGTTGTGAATTTGGTGAAATTGCATGGTGAAAATTTCAGTGGAAAAACATTTGGTTAATAGTATGTAATTGAATATTGTATTTTGGAACTTTTTTGAATTATGTAATTTAAAGTAGTTAATAACTATTTAAAATTGGAGTTTGATAAAAAAATCATGCTCCAATTTTTTATACCTTGTAATACTTTTGCAACACTGTTGCAAAAAGATATTTTTAAAAAGTGGTAAAGGGAAAAAATTAATGAACTATTTTACTTCTATCGATAACACATTTAAGAAACATCGAATTCGTCCAACCAGGGTTCGGAAAGAAATATTAAAATTGTTTATCAAAACTGATTATGCTATATCACATGCCGATATTGTCAAAGAGATGAGTCATCAGTTTGATCGAGTGACGATCTATCGCGCTCTGAACTTATTTGTTGATAATGGATTAATTCACAAAATTATGGATGATTCTGGAGTAGCAAAATTTGCATGCCTTCTTTCCGAACATAATTCAATTAGCGAAGATAGTGGCGAACATTTACATTTTAAATGTTTAAATTGTGGTCACATTTATTGCTTGAATTCAATTGATCGACACGATCTGGATTTACCTAAAAATTATCAATTGCATACCTTAACCTTAACGGCAAAAGGAATCTGTAAAGCATGTAAATCTCAAAAAGAAATCGGATCTTGATAAACAATGAAACAGGGCGCTGAAAATCAAAAACAGCTTGAAAAGTGGATTGTGGAAGTGTTCAATCTCTCAAATGAGGAGACCATCAATTTAGCTGAACACGAAGATGAAAAAGGCGGACAGCATTTTTTCCACACAGAGATAACAGTTAGAGATAAGTTTGATCAAAATCGACAATATACAATAAAAAAATCAGTAACAGAAATTACCCAAAAGGATATTCAACGGTTGCGTCGCTATGTTAAATTTGAAAGATTAAAAAAACTTCCAGTCATAGGCAATCTATTTAGATTTATAGGTTTATGGATTGCATTTACAGGAATTTATTCGATGTTTGCTGTATGTCCGTTTTGTGGACAACTAGGATGTCCAGTCGGAGCAGGAAGCGCTGGTGTTGTAGGCGGATTTTTTGCTCTTGTTGTTCAGAACATGAAAAATCTAATAAATTTTTTTCAAAAAAAATAATCGAGATTTTCGAGATGAGAATATTATTCCTAATTACAATTATATTATTTAATTCTTGCTACGGATATTCAAAAACAAGATATATAACGACTATTCATCCCTTTAAAGAAATCCTGGCAGAAATTGTTGGAAATAGGGGGGAAGTTCATCAAATCCTACCACCTGGTGCATCACCGCATACCTATGAACTTCGACCATCCGACATTAAAAAAGTTGAGACAGCAACTGCTTTGATTCTTGGTGGAGAAAATTTGGATGAATGGGCGAGAAAATTCCAAAATCCAAATCGAATTGAACTCATCGAGTTGCTTCCAGAAGACTATCTTCTTCACATATTTACTGATAATAATAAAGAGAATTTAACTGCTGAAAAAAAAATCGATCATCATTACCACAGCGGAGTCGATCCTCATTTTTGGACTGATCCGATAACAGTAAAGGCATTAGTACCAATTTTAGCTGCCAAATTAAGTGAAATTGATAACGAAGGAAAAGAAATATATCGTGTGAATTCTACAAAATTCATAGCTCATTTAGATAGCTTGTATTCAACAATAAATCAAGCACTTGAACCAGATCATGGGAATACAGTTATGCTCTCTCATCCATTTTTTAGGTATTTTTTGAATCGATTTGGATTGAAGCTGGTGGGATTAATAGAACCAATACCAGGAAGGGAACCGACACCAAAAGAAATTAAGAACATGGTCGAGTTAGTAAAAAAGGAAAAGGTTAAAGCCATTTTTACGCATCCACAACTGGCTGATCGGGCAGCGAAATTAGTTGCCGAGGCTTCAGGAATAAAGGTTTTTCAATTAGATCCGATTGGAGGAGTTAAGGGGAGAGAAACTTATGATGAACTCCTCCTCTATAATTTGAAAATTTTGCTGGAGGCGCTCCGATGACAGATTTAGCTGTTCAGGTAGAGGATTTATCAGTCCGTTTTGAAGAACATTTGGCTTTATCCTGCCTGTCATTCCAGATCCCAAAAAATACATTTGTAGCTGTAGTTGGTCCTAATGGTGCTGGAAAATCTACTCTTTTGAAAGTTCTGTTGGGAATTGTCCGTCCAACTTCTGGTAAAGTTAAGATATTTGGCAAAACGCCTCAAAAACTGGATCCGAATTTAATTGGTTACGTACCACAGTTTAAAACAATGGATCGTAGTTTTCCAGCTCTTTCGCTTGAATTGGTCTACACCGGGCTTAGCCGAAAATGGCCCTGGCATTTGAGCAAAGAAACCAAAAAAATGGCGTTTAAGGCTTTGGAGCAAGTCGGTGCAACGCATCTGGCAACACGTCCGATTGGAAGACTTTCTGGCGGAGAATTGCAACGTGTATGCTTAGCGCGAAGCATTGTTCGTCAACCAAAACTTTTAATGTTGGATGAACCCGCAACTGGTATTGATACAATCGGGGAAGAAGATATGTACCGTATGATCGAAGCGTATCAGAATAAGTCTGGGGCAGTAGTTTTAATGATTACTCACGATTGGCATGCTGCTACGTATCATTCCGATTTTGTGCTTCTACTAAATCGGAGACAGGTAAGCTTTGGTCCACCGACTAAAGCACTTCAGGAAAATAACTTACGTATGGCATACGGTCACATTGGTCATGGACATTCGCTTAAGTTATTGGTAACTTCAAATGTTTGAAATACTTACATTGCCCTTCATGCAGCGCGCATTGATTGCAGGCGCATTAGTCGGATTTTTAGCCAGCTATTATGGTGTATTTGTTGTCCAACGAGGGCTAAGTTTTTTGGGGAGCGGATTAGCCCATGCAGCATTTGGGGGAATCGCATTGGGTTTATTGCTCAATGCTGAGCCGCTCTGGATTGCTCTGCCATTCACAATAATGATTGCTGTCGGAATCTTTTGGGTTCGTGATCGAACAGAGCTCGGAAGCGACACAGCCATCGGCATCTTTTTTGCCGTTTCAATGGCACTGGGAATAATCTTTCTATTTTTAAAACGGGAGTACACGAGCGATGCATTCACTTATTTATTTGGCTCTATATTAGCCGTTAATTCTGTTGATATTAAAATTACAGGGCTTGTTGTTTTAATAACAATATTTGTTACGCCATTTTGGCAACGTTGGGCTTACGCTTCATTTGATAGGGAACTGGCTGAGTCGGACCATCTTTCAGTGAAACGGGATGATTATCTGCTTTCCATTCTTATCGCAGTGACAACAGTTGTTACAATAAAAGTGGTAGGGATTGTTTTAATTGCTGCTTTTTTAGTGATTCCAGCAGCGACTTCAAGAGTGCTTTCATCTACTTTTCGAAAAATGACCGTTCTTTCCATAATAATTGGTGTGCTCAGCGCTGTTGTTGGGCTCTTGTTATCATATTGTATCGATGTGCCGAGTGGGGCGACAATCATATTACTTCAGGCTGTATTGTTTTTTCTTTCAATGTTCCTCAAATCATTCAAATCAACATAATTTCCTATATTTTTGCATAAACTAATTTTCTTATTGAATATAACATTTAATATGCTTATATTGGCATAGCTAAATAGATTATTTTTAGATTTATTAATTGTTAAACTGGAGGTTGATTTTATGCCAAACTGTCATGAGATGAGAAAAGGTGATATATATGTTTGTGAAGATTGTGGACTGGAATTTCAAGTCATAAAAGAATGTGATGAAGTCGGCTCACCGGCAGAAGATTGCTGTTGCCATCCAGATTTGCAGCCATGTACGTTCTCCTGTTGTGGGAAGGATATGGTTAAGAAAATCGCCTGATTTTTAAAGTGGAATTTGCTAATTTTATTTGCAGGTTTGCAGATTAAGCTTAGCATTGGCAAAAAATTTAAAGGCAAAATAATTATTTTTAATTAGTTGAATTCTTTTTCGGTTAAAGAATTAATCTCTATTTCAATATATTTTTTCATTTCATCGCTAAAACCCGGATGACGGTAATGAAGATTTCCCTGTTTGTCAAGAATGAAGATGTTCGGCACCCCTCTACCATTATAAAAGTTCTCTGTACTTTTCGTCGATTTATTAGAATTGGAAAGACTGCCGCCTTATTCATCAGATCACCATTTACATTTGATTCAGCGGATCTTTTGCTACCGATGACACTAACTGCTATGATGGCTAATTGATCGCTATTATATTTTTCTGGTAAAGTTTGCAAGTACGAAATCTCCTCACGACAGGCGTTGCCTCACGCCGGTATCCAGAAAGCGACTAGAATGACTTTACTTTTATTCAAGTAATCCGAAAAATTGACTTCTTCGTTATTTAAATTGGTCAGCTTAAATTTAGGGACAGAATAAAATTTTACGCTGGATTTGCCCAATATTGCAACAAAAAAGGAAAATACCATCATGTAAAATTTTTGTTAAGACTTTTTTAAGCAACAATTAATTTTATTTATTGTACCCAAGGGATTCACCACACTCACAACATAATTCTTTATTTTGAAATACCCAGAATTAATGCATTCGTAGACACCATTTTTCTGGAAATCAGCAATTAAATCAGTTAAAATTCTTCTGCTTAATTGCGAATGTTTTTCCCAAAGTGAAAAAGCCACCCAGCCTGATGCTGTTCCCCAGTATGCACCATTTTGATAGGTTTCAGGCTCAACAGGGATCAAAGTTCGTTGCCAATGCTCTGGTCGCGACAAATGCCGGATTTGTCCATTCATAACGTATTTATCAAAATTATGGGTAAGATAGTCAACGATTCTATTTTTCTTTTCAAATAATGGAAATCCGATATAAATAGCATAGGCATTTCCCCAAATATCAACCTGTCGGCAATCAATGGAGGCAGCGAGAAACATCCCATCTTTCTCGTTCCAGAGATTTTCAAGATTCACTTCAATCATATAGGCTTGATCTTTAAAATCTTTCATGTTTTGTTGATTATCAATTTGACGGAACAGTTCAACAAGTTTCTGGCACGCTTCCCAATAGAGAAGCGAGGAGAACAATAATTCTCCTGTCTTGACAATGGTGTTAGTGAAACCATACAGTGAATGGGGATTGCCTGGATTGTTGTAAACTAATCCATATAGCTAAAGTCTCGAGTCCAAAGCGCGTCATATTGTCCTGATCCGTCCGGGGTGTATATCATGGTTCCATTGTAAGCCTGACGAATGCAGCCAGCAAGCTGTTTTTTAGATTCGGATAATATCCATTGAATTTGTTTATCAGGTAGAAGTTTCTGGTGCTTTTGAGCTTCGCATGAAAAAAGAGCGACCATAAGAATAAGTGTGAGAGGTTTTAATTTAATCATATTATTATGAGAAGCAATCCCCCCACAGACTTAACTATCATCGGGAGGATTCCAAATTTATTGAGAAATGATACTGGCTTTTTTGATATAATCTAAATTTGGAAATTCTCTATTCAGATATTCATTCCCTTCAGTTCTGAGAATCGACTGCTCTGGACCACGACCACCGCTGGAGCTGCTATCACCATAACCACTATATAGTTGATCGACAACTTCCATCCCTTCCACAACCTTGCCAATTGGGGAGAAACCCATCCGATCGAGATAGGAATTATCACCATAATTAATGAATATGTTGGTAGAGCGAGAATTTGGCGCAGCGCCTTTGGCGAAGGTGACATATCCCCGTAAATTGCTTCCTTTAACAGGATCATCCGGGAAAGTCATCTCCGACCAAATTGCAGTAACCTGAGGATCGCCATGATAGCCAAATTGCGCCATAAAACCCTCGACGACGCGAAAAAAACGAACATTGTTATAAAAACCATTTTTTACGAGATAGTAAAAGCGATCCGCACCATAAGGTGACCAATTACGAAATACTTCAATAACAAAATTCCCTTTTGATGTTTCAAATTTTACTTTAAATGATGATGGCGAAGGCTGATTCAATTCTGCTGGGTCTGGATTCAACAATTTTTCAGTTAAAGTTGGCTGTTCTTCCTCTTGCTTACTGCATCCAATAACGAACACCATAAAGAAAAAAAACAAAATGGGCGCAAAAATACGAAAGATATTTTTCATAACGTATCCTCCTTGGTTTAATAATTCGGAAATTTTATTTCTATCTTTAATTTAGGCCTTTAAAAAAAAATTGGTTTAATTTAGTCATCATCTGGTATGATTTTGCTCCGCACCACCGCCAATATTCCGGATTGAGAAACAATCAAATATTTTTTTTCATCATACTCAATCTCAATCGCGTCTTTGCGGAGAAAGATCGCATAATCACCAATCCTCACCTGTAAAGGGATATAGTGCGTTTCGGTTCGCTTTGTTGCCCATGGCTCCGAAGAATCTGCGATATGAGGGATAATATAGCCAGGACCTACTTTTACCACATATCCGCTATTAACTTTCTCTTTTTCAGCCAATCCCTGGGGAAGGTAAAGACCACTATCTGTCTTGTCCTTTCCCGGATCAGGATTGATGAGCACTCGATCTCCGATGATGATAATTTCTTTCTCTTTTTTCATCTGGTTATTTTACTCCGTCAAGATTGTATACAAATCGTTCATGCTAATAGACAAAATCCTTTTTAAATTACAAACTACACTCATCTTAATACAGAAGAAATAGTTAAACCTTCTTCAGTTGCCCATCTTTTGATAATACCTTTTTCTTTGGTTGTCGGTAGCCGATTGAATTTATCGCGTGCCTGATGAACATGTTTGCTCTGTGAGGCAACTTCGATGGTCAATAACTTCTGTTTGCCAGAAATTTCTTCGAGTTCCATGATCCAGATTGAAGATTTCGATCTCTTTTATCATAAATAAAGCTAAAAGTTATCAAGCTCTCTCATCTCAGTCTAAAATTCATTCAGATACTTTTGCATTACATCGCGATGTAAAAAAATGCCAATTCCATGGCGTTATTTACCTTTCCAGTTTTGTTTTCTTCTTTCTCTGTGTAATTTTTTAGCATGATCCCGTTCAATTTCTTCTCGATGTCGATTGGCCTCTTCTATTGTCTTGAATTTAAAAATTCCGGCTGGATATTTTATGGGATTTAATTTACTTGCAAAGTCCCATAGATCAGCTACCCGCTTATAATATGCTTCATCGGGATGAAAATTCCATAACGCTCGTTCAGCTTCTTCAAATGTTTTGAATTTGTAAAGTGGCATTGTTTTCTCAAAATAAGAAATAAGAGAAGATCAGTCCCTCAGGTTTTTACTAAGTTCACCTAAAAATAAAGCATCCATCTGGTCTCTTTGACGAGGTGAGTCTTTTTTTCGTTTAAGTAATGAATCTGGTGTAGCGATTATTATTTTTATATCCTCATAAATTATTGTTTCATATTGTATGTCATGATAAGAAGCCAACTCACCTATGCGATCAATAATATCGATGGAAAATCCATTGGGTGTAACGTAACGAATAACCGAATATTTATTTAATTCGTCAGTTGAAATTTCCACTTTTAAATAGTGATTTCACTCAATGGAATGTTCAATTGTTACCAAATATAAAATACTTATCTTTAATAATCAAGGTAAAAATAAATTTAGAGGGAAACTAGAGCAGATGAAAAAAGAAAGAGCGATCAACAAAGAGTAGCAGAAATAACGTGGAGGCTTTTTATAATGCAGGCAACACGCCACACACTTAGAGGTAATAATGCGTGTTATTAATTATAACCTAAAGTGATCAATTTTTGCTTATTGAGAATCTGATACTGATTTTGTGAAAGTCATTTTGAGCGAAGCGATCTCAAGAGTAAATCAACAACTCATATGAGATTGCTTCGTTGTAAGCTCCTCGCAATGACAACGAAAAAAAGTGAGTGGCATGTAGTTTGCTTTCATGCACTAAATAATGGATGATGCTTCGGCATTAATAAATGCCAAAGCATCGAAGGATTGGAAAAATATCTCCGGGTTTTCTGCTGTTCCTTGTCAGTGAACCAGACAAAAATTTGAAAAAAGAAAAATTTATTCTACGGCACTGATAAATTGTTCGAAAGTCGGCATTCGGAACCGTGCCACAACACCTCCATGATCTGAAGGCCATAGACCTGAAGTTGTTCGATTGAAATATTCGTCTCCAACAACGATGGCGAATACAAGACCGATGACCGGTTTGGGAAAAAATTGTCCCTTATTTCGGACAAAAATGAAGTCGATGCGTTTGTAAAAATCCGCCCCCTCGTTGCGTAAATGATATTCATGGCCAAAAGTATAGCCATCTGGATTATATCTGAAAAAATTTTCTGTCCAGATATCGGTATAGCCTTGTGACAGAATTAATTGGTAGGTCTCACCATCAGGCGCATTGCTGTTGAAATCGCCAAGCATGATGACCGGCAGTTTTTCACCATTTAAAAAACCAAGTAATTCCTGGGCTTGACCCATCTGGACCGGTAAAACCTCTGGTGTCCATACAACCTCTAAATGAGTATTGACAACCCTATACGCTTGATAACCAACTCTGGCTGTCACTGCCACAAATCCACGGGGCACCATAATGCCGTTTTGGAGAGGCCCTAATTTTGTGTCGTAGTTACGAGTGATCACATCCGAAACACGGACATCCTGGCGGACGATAATCGCGTCGAAGTCGGTTAACCGAACATCATCGAATTGCAGTGGATCTTCGCTCACGAGCATTGGCAATTCAATGTCAATATTCTGCACCATGCCGGCAAGCTTGTAGTGTGCTCCATTGGCTTTTAACGCTCGAATTAGTGTCTTTAGATAATCATACAACACATCCTCTGCCGGTATCGCGCCGCCGCCAATGGCATCACCTGGCGACTGGTAACGAATGAGGGACACTTCCTGCAATCCTACCACATGTGGTCTCGTGGCAGCAATCTCCCTGGCTAAAGCCATTGCCCGCTCGGGGAAATTGGTGGATTTAACCTGATTAAATATTTCTGCAACCAATACTGGAATTTGGGTCGGATCTGTTGCGCCTAATACCAGATCCACATCACCCCCGACATAAATATTACGGGTCATTGCGGTTACCGCGCCGGGAAACCAGTAAAATGAGGACAATTCTTCGTCCTCAGTAATTTGTGACATTTTTGATTGCGTTTCGGCGAATTCATTTATTTGCGGTGGTGCAATCGGGTTTTGCTTGGAACAATTCATAATTAGGAGAAAAGCTACTAAAAGTGAATAAAGCATGGATTTTGGTTTCATTTTTACCTCCTTATGTCATGGTTTGATTTGTTGAATAGTCAATGTTAGAATTTAAGCTGATTTTATGATATGGCTTTGTAATATAGCTTAGTTACATAAAAATGTCAAGAAAAAAAATAAAAAGAGGTAAATGGATTTAAATTTTCCAGACCTGGCCAGATCCTGTATGCTGGTTTTCCTTGCAAATGATTTCGCCAACAGTTCCCTCCTCTAAAAGCTGTTAAATTTTCCGATAATGCTGTGAGTATCTGAGGGTAAAGTCGATGTTGAATATTTCACAGCATATCGAAATGATTCAGAGGGATTCAGAGCATTTACAATATTTTTGGCTCTTTTCCAATTTTTGAGCCAAACAGGAACATCTTTTTCCTCAATTTTAAGTGCTTCGGCAATTAGAGTATCAGACCAGTTCTCCTTTTCAGCGAGTCGGAGTAAATCGACATCCTGAGGCATATACTTGGTAAAACGGGGATTCCCCCCGTCTTGAATATGATCGGCATAGTGATCGTAACTGTGAAATAATTTCGCCGCTAATCATTGTTTTTTAGTAATTTTCTTTACCTCTTATTATGCTGTTGATTAAAAGTCAAAATCAAAATTCAATTTTAGATACAATCGGTTATTCCTCTAACTCTTTAAATTCACCCATACTTTTTGTAAAAATAAACATAGCTAATATTGCTACTATTAAATGAGCTGCGAGCAGGAACCAAACGTATTCAGGGTGATCCACTTTCCCAAAATATCCATAAAGAGATGTGTAAACTGGACCACTCAAGGCACCACCAACTGCAATCGGAAGAAAGTTAGAGCCCATGTATAAACCTGCTTTTTCTTTTGGTGCAATCCAGGTGATATATTCCTGAATCCGGGGTGAAGAAAACATCTCACCAAACGCAAAAAGGAATATTCCCAAAAACACCCAGGCTGGAACTAAGATTTTTGCAGAACCGATAACGATGAAACCCAACGTCGCTACGAATAAGCCAAATGAGAAGGTCGGCAATGCTTTAAATTTCTCTGCTATTTTGGAAACGAAAATCTGGAAAATCATGATGATATAACCAGTATGTGAAATGGTTTCACCCAGAATCCTTCTCACTCCATTTTCATCGACTCGCGAGAAGAAGTTGGCAAAAGAAGTACCCAATATGCTTTTTACGTTTAAGTAAAGTCTTGCAGTGTCAAGATTTGTATCCACATACATGGGACACAGGTTAAAGAATGACCAGAGGGGAAGCCAAAAGAATAAACCAAGCAATGCTAAAAATAGTACAAATTTCAGGTCTGAGAGAGCAACAAGCATATCATGGAATTTTTTTCTGAGTGTAATCCCTTCAATTTGTCTCTCTGGTTCTTTATAAAAGAAAATTGTGATGAATAGCATGAAAGCGATGCTGATTGCGGCAGCTAAAAAAGCATAATTCCAAGAGATTGCTCGCAATTTACCTGCGACAATTGGCCCGAAGGAGGCACCAATATTTACCATCGCATAAAATATTCCAAAGCCCATTGTTTTGTTTGTCTTATCTGTAACAGCTCTGACTGTGCCTGAAATTAAGGGTTTAAAGATACCGGCAGCAAGGGCAATACTCAACATCGTGAGTAAAATTCCTGAGAATGATTTAGTGATTAACAGCAGCAAAATGGATGGGAGATATGCCAGATAAGAAACAATCAAAACTTTTTTAAAACCAAACTTATCGGCAAACGTGCCAGATATAACAGGAATCACATAAGAAAAAAACAAAAATATACCTTGCACCGTGCCCAATTGCGTTGCATCATATTTGAGAACGGTTGTCATGTAAATACCAAAACCCATATAAATTCCGTAATAAGCGAACCGTTCCAGGACTTCTATAAAATTAGCAACCCAAAAAATCTGTGGAAAGGGTGTTCTTTGTTCCATGTCTCTCTCTGGTTTAATTTAATGGCGTAAATTAGCGGTTTGGTTCTGGCTTTTCCAGATTAAGTATCACAAATTTGTTTTTTTATGAATGAAAATTAAGTTAATGAATAGAAAAAGTCAAGAAGAAAATTTAAATTTTATCATAAAATTTAACATAGAGTAACATTTTACTTGACATTTTGAAATATTTTGTTATTTTGTAGTATGTTAGATCAACGATTTTTAAAATGAAACATAACTGCTTTATCGTAATCATAGCTTTTTACATTTTGAAATTATCATGAAGTCTTAATTTGTGAAAAAATATGGACTGAAGAAGTCCGTATTCTAATAAACCACATTTAAACCAATTCAAGGAGGGAGTCAAATGAAACTGAACGCACCTAAGCAGAGCACTTGGTGGATTGGGGTAATCTTAGCAATCATTGCTGTTGTTTTTCGTTACATCATTACCTCAGTAGCATTTCTATTCGACTATTCATTTATCATCTTGCTGGTTGGATTTGTAATTTTATTTTTGGGCACCTTCGTCAAAGGACTTTAGTTAACTTGATCTAATCGGAAATACGCTATTTCCGTTAAGTCAAAACTAATAAGTCCTTCATCTCTGATTCTGGATTTCACTCTGAAATCCTATTTCTCACTTTTAAAGTGAAAATGAAAACCCGCTCTTAATATTTTAAGAGCGGGTTTATTTGTTTTATCTTATTGATAATAATTTTTCACTTGACAATGTTAATATATTTTTAGATATTAAGCGTTATTTTAAAAATATAAGCGTGGATGTGACCTTTGAGGTGAAGGTCGCATTCTCGAAATTGGAGGAATAGCTTGGACAAAATCAGACTCGGATTAGTCGGCTGCGGCGCTGGCGCCAGTGCTCTTTATGGAGACTTTTTTCAATATTTAGAAAACGGAGAACTGGTCGCCTGCATGGATGTGGTGAAAGAGAACGCTGAAAAATTAGCGGCACAGACTGGCGCCACGAAAGTTTATACTGAACTCGAATCGCTGCTCGATGATAAAGAGATCGATGCCGTTATCATTATTACGCCCACTAACCTTCATGCCGATCAGGTTGTCAAAGCGGCACAGGCGAAAAAACATATCTACTGTGAAAAACCCATGACTACTACCATCGGTGAAGCCGACCGCATGATTTCAGCTTGCAAGGAAAATAATGTGAAACTGCAAATCGCTTTTATGAAGCGATTCAATAAATCATTTCATCTCGTTAAACAAATTTTGGATGAAGGAAAGCTCGGGGATATCTTCGAGCTTCGGGCGATCTGGGACAATGCCCGAACCCAGACTTCAGCGCAGGCAAATTACCGCCATCGGTTGGTTTCTGGGGGAGGATATTTACAGGAGGATGGTTCCCATCCAATCGATGTGTGCCGCTGGTTCATGGGCGATGTGGTAGAAGTAACAGGACATTCGATGATGGTTGCTGCCAATCGGTTTGAGAACGATGATCTCGATTTGGTTGTCATGAAACACAAGAACGGCGGGATGAGCAGCCTCCACATTACCATGCTCACGCATCGCAGGGGAGTCGAATCGTACGAAATTTTTGGGACAAAAGGCACGCTACTGATGGAATGGCAATTTCACAGCACCCATTCGCTGGAGCCAGCCATTATTCATCTCTATGAAAAGTCGGTTAAAAAACAGGATTTAACATTGTATACATCCTGGAATCCGCATGAAGAATTAATTCAAAATTGGCAATATTTGAATGAGCTAAGGTATTTTTGTGATTGTATTATTAATGACAAGGAGCCTGAAATCGATGGTGTTGATGGGAGAGCAATCGTTGAAATAATAAATGCAGCTTATGTTTCTGCCTGGGAGAGAAGAACGATCAAGTTGCCCCTGGACAGGTCACCTGACTTTAAGCAGATTTTTACCGAGTTGGCAAAACATTCCAAATGGAAAATTCCTGATGAGGAAACGTGGTGGAGCAGATACTAATTTTTTTGTGAAACGTCAAACGTCAAAAGTGAAATGTGAAAATGACCTGCTTTCATTTCACATTTCACTTTTCACATTTCACATAAGATATGAAAATTGCAAATCAATCAACCAACGTAAAAACAGAAAATTATCAAAATTATGATAAACGCCAAATGGATCTGGAAAAAGCAGGAAGATTATAATCGCTATAATCAAACGATTATTGCCCAGAAAAATTTCAAAGCAGAAAATATTGAATCTGCTCAAATCAAGATTACTGCTGATAGCTACTATCGGCTATTCATAAACGGAGAGTGGATTAATGATGGGCCCTGTCGAAGCTGGCCAACCCACTACCAATATGATGAAATTGATGTAAATTCTTTTCTGCGAAGCGGCGAGAATCAGGTTCGGATCATAGCCAAATATTGGGGTGTTGGGACATTTCACAATATCTGCCAGCAGGCAGGTTTATTGGCTCAGCTTGAGATTAAAAATGAAAATGATGAAACTCGAACCATTATTACAGATGATTCCTGGCAGGTGGCAGAAGCCCATGCCTGGATTTCTAACACTCCGAAAGTCAGCATCCAAATGGAGCCGCAGGAATTCTACGATGCTCGATTGGAGACTAAACTTGAGTTTTTGGATGCTCAAGTTTTATTTGATGCTGAAAAAGGTCCCTGGAAAAATTTTAATCCCAGGGATGTGGCATTGCTGACCAAAGAGCCATTCAATTTCAAATCGTTCCTGGGAGCCAATATTGTGCAGCGCAATCAGGATGTTCATTTCTGCATCCCCACGGCTCGATTGGTCAACCCAGGAATTATCGAAGCCAATCACAATGCCAGCAATGCCTGCGGAATGGCAACGGTGGTGGAATTAAAGGATGCCTCTCAAATCAGGTTTTATTCAGAAGGATTCAGTATCAGCATTGATGGTGAAATAGCTCAGGATAGAAGCTATGATTTAAAAGCGGGCAAACATCTTGTTTTGGCGTTTGTCTCCAATTTGATTGGACATCAAAAGGAGAAGGTGATTCGACTTCAAAATCCACCTGATTCTTTGAAGTTGAAAAATCCACTCGATGAACAATTTGAAAATCCCTGGTGTTGGATTGCTTTCCCTGAATATGCTTTTGCGGACACGGATCTGAAAACTTATGTCGAAGATTTGATCTTGGATACCAGCGATGTCATTGAAAAATATAAAATTGAAATAGCTGATTTATTCAAAAAAGTAAAAGATATTGATTCATTCAAACTTTATTTGCGAAATCGAGCTCAAAACCTGCCTTTTGAAAAGATGTTCCTTCACGATGGATACTGGAAATTTTCAAATCGAAAAGTTATTGGTGATGCAAAAGGGCTTGTCGAGAATCCTTCGGGGCTCATTTATGATAATGGCTCAATGACCGTTATAAATCCATCACCTGATGGGGATGTGGAACTGGTTTACGATCTCGGTGAGCAAAACTGTGGATATTATGATTTTGATTTGATAGCTGACGAAGGCGTCGAGATCGACCTCTATGGCGTTGAATACATTACCAAAGACGGAGAGATTCAACATACAAAAAATAATCGAAATGGAGTTCGGTACATTGCCAAAGCGGGTGCGAATCGATTCACTTCGTTGAAACGCAGGTCTGGCAGATATGTTTTTATGACATTTCGGAATCAGAAGTCGCCGATCCGAATTCGGAATTTTCGATTGATCGAATCGACTTACCCGATCGAGCAAATTGGTAGTTTTCAGTGCAGCGATTCCAGGCTGGATCAAATCTGGCAAATTTCAGCCCGAACTTTGAAGCTCTGCATGGAAGATACGTTCACGGATTGCCCGCTTTATGAGCAGACGCTCTGGGTTGGCGATGCCCGAAATGAAGCGGTTTTTGCTTTATCTACTTTCGGCGCCAAAGATATTGCTCAGCGTTGCATCAAATTGGCAGGACAATCCCTCGAACGATTTCCCATTGTCGGCTGCCAGGTGCCGTCTTCCTGGGATATTCATTTACCAGCATGGAGTTTCTTGTGGGGCATTTCAGTCTGGGATTATTACTTTTATTCGGGCGATGCGGATTTTCTTAAAACGACCTGGGATTGGGTCATCCAAAATCTTGAAGGAGCAGAAAAATTATTGGATGAGAACGGTCTTTTCAGCGGTCCGTTCTGGAATATGTTCGACTGGTCAGGGGTCGATGATAAACATCGCACCGTGTTGCACAATTCGATGTTGCTGGTTGGCGCTATCAATGAAGCGCAGAAATGTGCTGATGTTTTACAAGATAAGGATCGGCAAGCCTGGCTGGGAAAATTTCGAGAAAGAGTGAAATCGAGTATCAACCGATTCTGGGATGATGAGCGAAATTCCTATATCGACAGCATCCACGGAAACGGTAAACTGAGCAACTCCATTTCCCAGCACACCAGTTTCCTCTCGATTTTATACGACATTATTGAAGAGAGAAATTTTGAGGCTGCAGTTGAAAATATGTTAAATCCTCTAAAAGAAATGGTCAAAGTCGGCTCTCCCTTTGCCATGATGTACTATTTCGAAGCTTTGGAAAAGATTGGCAGGAAAGATGAAATTATCAAATCCATTTATGATAGTTATGTACCCATGCTGGAAGATGGGGCAACGACGGTTTGGGAGGTCTTTCCCTCAAGTGAATTTCGACCTGGCGGATTTCCAACCCGCAGCCACTGCCACGCCTGGTCTTCCGCCCCACTTTATTTTCTGAATCGGATCATTTTAGGGATCAAACAGGTAGAACCAGGTGGAACAGTATTTGAAATCAGTCCTCGATTAAATGGTCTTTCCTGGGCAAAGGGTGCTATAGTTACAGTGCATGGACCGCTAAAGGTTGATTGGTCTGCTCAAAATAAAAATTTTAACATTGAGATTGTGGCGCCAAAAAATGTGAAAGTAGAATTCAAGAAAAATGAAACATTGAATGATTTTGAAGTTAGTGTGATAATAGAAAAATCTGAATAAATATTATTCTTTGGACTCCAAAATTTTATCCAGAAAATCCAGTTAATCCCATCAAATAAAAGAGGCGTTCAATTGAAAAAAAACATTATTATGATTATCTCGATCATTCTCATCACGTCCTTTTGTCAGAAAAAGCTACCGCCAAAGGTGTCGGTTCAGTTTTCAAAAATCCTTTCCACCAATGGCTCAACCCGTGCGACAGCTTACATGGCGAGCAACAAAATTATCTCGGCGAATGGGAAAATCTATGTCGCCTGGCTCGATCATGTTGCTGATATTCAAATCAAAGCTTATGACATTCAAAACCAATGGTGGAGCGAGACAGTGCTGGTTGGAAAAGGAGTTGACAATCACAGCGGACCAGCCATGACAATGGATAACAATGGATATTTCCACATCGTTTTTGGCCCGCACCATGGGCCATTTCAATACATACGTTCGAGCTTGCCTTACGACATTACTCAATGGGAACCTGTTCAGTATTTTGGAATTAATGCAACTTATCCCAGTTTGATTATTGATGCAGAAGATAAGCTGCACATTGCCTATCGTGGCGGACCAGAACCACGTCGTCTCATGTATCAGCAAAAACCGAAAAATGGGGATTGGACTGATCCTGTGGAGCTCGTTTATCCAGGCGTGGATAGTGGTTACACCCAGTATGGCAATCCGCTTATGATTGCACCCGATGGAACAATTCACCTGGGATTTCATATTTACGATATGCTTCCGCCAGCGGGAAAATCTGTTGGCTACATGCGGTCATGTGACGGTGGCAAAAGTTGGGAAACAGCAGATGGCGAACCAGTTGACCTGCCAGCAAATCCCGCCACTCCCTGCTTTATCGAACAGGGTGCTGAACTGGACATGCGATGCGGCAATATAGCGATTGATCTCGATGGGAATCCCTGGATGACTGTTTTTCATAATGAAACCGAGCCGAGGACAGTTAAGCTCTGGCATCACGATGGAAGTCAGTGGCAAAATATTGACCTGCTTCCAATTGTGCAAAAGCATTTTCCCGAATGGGAGGTACTTTACAGTTGCGTGACATTTGATGAAGGTGGAATGCTGTATTCTGTATCTGTTATTCAACATGCGCTTGCGAAAACCTATTGGGGTGATCCCTCGCTGGAAATTGTACTTTTAACTTCTGCGGATAAAGGAGAGAGCTTTGAAATCATTCCCATTTCAAAAGTCGATCCTGATTTGCCGAACTGGCTGCCAAACATCGAACGCCCCTTTAGCCCAAAACCGATTGGTGTGCCTTCATTTTTATATACGCATGGTGGGCCTGGTGTGGGATTGACCGAAGGGGAGGCGACGGAGGTTGTTTTTGTGAAATTGCAAAAAAAGTAGTTGTAGTGGATAGATGGAGCTATGGAGTATTGGAGTGATGGATCAATGGAGTAATGGAAAAAACGGAGCTTGGTGATTCAATGAGTGAATTCCAATACTCCAGCTCTCCATTAATCCAAAACTCCAACCATCCAGTATCCCAACAGTCCATCACTCCAATTTATTCAAAAGGAGAAGGTATTGAACTCAACAGGATTGATATTTAACATACAACGATTCTCGATTCACGATGGGCCAGGCATTCGGACGACGGTGTTTTTCAAAGGCTGCTCATTGCGCTGTTTCTGGTGCCACAATCCCGAGGGACGACATGCGCACCCGCAAATCCAGTTTTTTCCTGAGCGATGTATCAGTTGTGGCGATTGTGTGGTGCGGTGTCCAAATCAGGCGCATAAATTGAAAGATGAAATTCATATCTATCTCCGTGAACTGTGCAGCAATTGTGGAACATGCACGGAAACATGTTATTCGAACGCCCTGGAATTAACGGGAAAATATTATCGGGTGGAAGAAGTCATGGAAGAGATAATGCGGGATCGGATGTTTTATGAAACATCGAGCGGGGGCGTCACGCTGTCTGGCGGAGAACCAGTGCTGCAGCCAGAATTTGCCAGTGAAATTTTGAAACGATGCAAAGAAGAAGATTTACACACAGCAATCGAAACGTGCGGGAACTATCATTGGCGGGAATTAGAATCGTTACTGCCATTTATCGATTTAATTATGATGGATATAAAATTGATCAATCCTGCAAAACATCAATCAGCCTGTGGCAGCACCAATGAGCGTATTTTAGCCAATGCCAGACGATTGGCGTTAACCGATAAGTCAATTATTTTTCGAACGCCGATTGTGCCAACGGTGAACGATAATTTTGAAGATGTCGGTGCAATTGTCAAATTTGTTCAGGAGTTGGTTGAATTGAGGTTAAAGAACACCAATGGAAAAGGGAAAGGAGCGCAAATTCAATTTGAATTGCTACCCTTCCATAGATTGGCTGCGGACAAATATAGAAGTTTGGGGATGGAATATCATGCCCGCAAATTGGAACCGCCATCAAAGGATCGAATGCAGGAGTTGGCGAAAATTGCCGAGATTGAGGGGATGGAGGTTTTGGTGAAGTAGGTAATTGGGCAATTAGGTAATAGGATAATTGGGAAAAAAGGTAACTGAGAAAATACGGTATTGTATTGGAAAAAAATATGGAAACGACAACTGTTAAACATTTTACTTACCAGGAACGGATCGATGCGCTTCGAGCAACGAAAATGAAACACACTCAGGAAAAATGGGATGTGATTGGCTCCATGGATTTTGACGATCATGCGATTATTCTGCCACCACCAGAATCGAGGAAAATTGTTCAGGTCATCAGTGGATCAGGTGTTCCTATTACTGATGTTCTGCTGAAAGAATTCGAACCTGAGAGCAATCATCCCAGCGGCGGATTTTTTGGTGCCAGGGCGTGCGGTGAGAATTTTAAGAGATTGCTGGAAATTCATCCTATTTACATCGATCCCATGAGTTCACTGGCTGGCGGATATATGGTCAATTTTCTCTCGTATCGTGACCCATTTTGGAATCCCGATCTGGATTACTCGCACTTAAAACCTGACCAGGAAAAGTACAAACTTCAGCATGGGATAGGGGCTGTGCAGCATTTTTGCCAGGATATGACCATCGGTTTTAAACTTGGATGGGGCGGGATTTTGGATAAAATTCGACATTATCGAAAAATCAATAAAGACGATGAAGCACAGGAATTTTAT